>Ga0247608_10002989_pt1 | contig 20217 bp, 21 predicted proteins | sample 176DNAGHGlowgp2_FD_193490 | JGI IMG/M metagenome (GOLD analysis project Ga0247608, IMG submission 193490) | Sheep rumen microbial communities from Palmerston North, Manawatu-Wanganui, New Zealand - 1766 DNA GHGlow gp2 | ecosystem: Host-associated > Mammals > Digestive system > Stomach > Rumen ...
TGTTGATCCGTGCCTTTGAAATTGAATTGTCCAACATAAGCGCGCGATGGCATTTGTTTTTTACCTAATTCTATAATATCTAAACCGTCAGAGATTTCTTCCCATATCGTTTTATCGGCGCTTAATTCATCGCGTGATTGGTCAACATAGCCTAAATCTACCGTATCTCCAATAACAATCTCGCCACTATCCGGTTTTTCTTGTCCGGTTATCATCCGAAACAGGGTGGTCTTACCTGCGCCGTTTGGTCCGATAATGCCTACAATAGCACCCTTAGGAATCTTAAAAGATAAATTGTCTATCAAGACTTTTTCACCATAAGCTTTGGATATATTTTTGGCCTCTATAACCATATCTCCAAGTCTGTCCGTCATTGGAATATTGATATATGCTTGGGTGATTTGTTCTTTAGCTGATTGAGATAATAACTCCTCATACGCATTAATACGTGCTTTAGATTTTGCCTGACGGGCTTTAGGATTTTTTCTAATCCACTCCAATTCATTTGCCAATGTTTTTTGACGAGCGTTTTCTTCACGCGCTTCTTGTTCTATGCGCTTTTGTTTTTGCTCAAGCCATGAAGTATAATTGCCTTCATACGGTATGCCCTGTCCGCGGTCTAATTCCAAAATCCATCCGGTTACGTTATCTAAGAAATAACGGTCATGCGTTACCATGACAACCGTGCCTTTATAATCCTTTAGGTGATGTTCAAGCCATGCAACCGACTCGGCATCTAAATGGTTAGTCGGCTCATCTAAAAGCAACATATCCGGTTTGGATAGCAGTAACCGGCATAATGCTACGCGACGTTTTTCGCCACCTGATAGCTTTGTAACATCAGCATCTGCCGGTGGACAACGAAGCGCATCCATCGCTATCTCTACTGTGCGCTCAATATCCCAACCATTAACGGCATCAATTTGCTCTTGTAGTGCGGCTTGCTCTTCAATGAGCTTATTCATCTCATCATCGGTCATCGGCTCGGCAAATTTTAACGAAACTTCTTCAAAACGTTTCAACAATTTTACGGTATCACCCAGCCCATCCATAACATTTTCCATTACGGTTTTCGTCGGATCTAATTTAGGCTCTTGTTCCAAATAACCAATTTTGACACCTTCTGCAGGCCAAGCCTCACCATTAAATTCTTTATCCACACCAGCCATAATTTTTAACAAAGTTGATTTACCTGCACCATTAACTCCTAATACACCAATTTTTGCTCCCGGAAAGAAGGATAAACTAATTCCCTTAAATAACTCTTTTCCGCCAGGGAAAACTTTGCTTAAATTTTGCATAACATAGATATATTGATATGATGGCATGGTCTTTCCTTTACATTAAAATTAGCGGTTAGCACGTGCTTCGGCTTGTTGAATTTTTTTATATATTCCTTCTTTTTGCGCTTGTTTACGTTTTTTAGCTAAGATGTTATCGAAATGTTCTTCCAAATGTGCGCGTTCATTGTATGACTTATCATATACTTTGCTTGCATCATAAGCAACGCGTGGCATAATCACCTTGCCGTCCGGCATCTTCAACTTTCCACTTTTATAAAGTTTGGTTTTAAATATTTCTTGTTTATTAAAGCGCTCATTTATTTCATCGCAATTAAAATACCCTGAACGACTGATACGCATATAAGCCCTTGCTTTTGCCTCATTATATACATACATACCTCGAGCCTGTTCTTCATCAGACCTTGCCGCGCTTATTAAGAATGCCCGAGCAACCGTTTCATATGAAGGATAACGTTTGGCATTGCAAGCAACCCCTTCACCTGAAATATAGCCTAAATTTTTGACATCTTCCAAATAATCTGCCTTGGCAGATGAAAAACTTGCCATCAATACAATCAATGAAGCAATCACATATTTCATTTTTTCTTCCTTTGTTCATTTGCTTTAGGGATTATAGCGGCAAATAAATCTATTGCAAGTTAAAAAATTGTTTGACAAATTAAAACAATTATCGTATGTTTCGCGTAAACTTTTGGATAAGGAATGAAAAATGAAAATATATAGCTCTTTAAAATCTAAGAAAGCACGCGTTAGAGGTTGCAAACTTGTTCGCCGTAAAGGTCGTTTGTATGTAATTAACAAAAAAGAGCCTAAGTATAAGGCTCGTCAGGGTTAATTTGACCTGTGTGAGGTTTTAGAATCGGGCAAATGCCCGATTTTTTTGTTTTACTTACTTTCTAAAACAGCAACAGCATTGGCATATTCTTTTTCGTTAGATAGTGTGATATGCATGATAAAATCTTGATTATGGGTTACCTGATAAGCTCTTGCCAAGGCTTTGTTATATAGCTTTACTTCAGGGCATCCTAAGTCGTTATGCGTTACTTCTATATCTTTTAGGGTTATACCAAACTGAAATCCCGTGCCCAGTGCTTTTGCCACAGCTTCTTTGGCGGCAAAACGTGTAGCGAGTTCTAAAACCAACCCTTTTTCCGGATTTTCTATTTTATCCTGCAGTTCTTCTGCTTCAGCTATTGTGAAATATTTTTTGATAAAATGCAGCATAAAATTTTTATCTTTCGCAAAACGCGAAACCAGTGCAATGTCACATCCTAAACCCAATATCATTTTTTGCTCCTTTTGGTGACCTTTATCAACATTTTTTCCAGTATGGGCGGCAATATTAAACTAATTGCTATACAATAGGGGATACAACCGATAAGCATCACCTTGTATATAGGCCAAATATCTAAGAAAAAAGCATTAAAGTCAAGTTTTATCAACGAATGCCATACCTCTTTGAATATTTGACTAAAATCCTCCGGTGGCACAACCGAATTACTAAATAATGATATCCCTGTTTTCCAATCCATATACCAGATAAATGGAAATGTCCATGGATTCCCAAGTAGTGTGCCAAGCAGAGCTGCTGTTTTATTTTGTTTATATAAGGAAGCTAATCCTAAGGCTATCAGGGTATGTAATCCGACAAAAGGGGTAAATGATACGGCGCACCCGTAAACAAAACCTTTTGCCACTTTGGTTTTATCCGGTGACAAGGAAATTAGTTTATGTATAAATTTATGATAAATTCGTCCCAAAAACTTAATCAGGACTTATCTCCTATACTCTTGAAACAAAGCTCACGACTTTTGATGCTTTTAATGCAGCAATAATGTCATTTAAGTGATCTACATTTTTAACATCTACATCTACCAGTATCTCAAAATAGCTAATCGTTCGATAAACGATATTCAAGTTAGCAATATTGGCATTTTGTCTGGCGATCAGGTTAGATAGCTCACCTAATGCTCCCGGCTCGTTACTTATCATTACTTTGATACGGGCTGTATGCGTGTCTGTTTCTGCATCCCCACCCCAAGAAATATCCAACCACCTTTCCGGTTCATCGGCATATTTTTCCAAAGCTTTACATGATAATGCGTGGACAGCAACACCTTTTCCCGTGGTTACAATACCAACAATTCGGTCTCCCGGAACCGGATGACAACAACCGGCAAAATGCACGGCCATTCCGGTTATCAACCCATCTATTTTTAACGAATTTGTTTTTTTCTTACGTGGTTTAGATAACTTTATGGAATTAACAACTTGGGTAATCTTGGATTGCTTATATGCCGGATAAACAGCGCGTAACACATCCCAACCGGTAACGATGCCTTCACCCACCTTGGCATATAAATCATCTAAATTTTCGGTTTCAAAGCGGGAAAGAACATTATATATGGCTTTTTCATCAAATTCTTGCTTTTCCTGCTTGAATAATTTTTCCAAAATATCTTTACCTAAAGACAAAAATTGCTCGCGCTTGCAGGCGCGAACATAACGGCGAATCGCTGCTTTGGCTTTTCCGGTGACGACAAAACGCTCCCATTCCACCGAAGGGTGTTGGGCTTTTGAGGTCAAAACTTCTACTTGGTCACCATTTTGTAAAACGCTTCTTAATGGTTTTATTTCCCCATTAATTTTGGCGCCGACACATTTATCACCTACACTTGAGTGAACGGCGTATGCAAAATCAACCGGTGTTGAGCCAAACGGCAAGCCGATTAAATCACCTTTCGGGGTAAAGCAGAACACCTGATCATTATACATTTCAAGTTTGGTATTTTCTAAAAACTCATCCGGATTTTGCGCTTGTTCCAAAATCTCCAACAACTCGCGAATCCACCGAAAACTGCGACCGGCCACTTTAGTGCCTTGTTTATATGCCCAGTGCGCCGCTACGCCTTTTTCATTTATCTCGTGCATTTCATGGGTGCGAATCTGTATTTCAATGCGAGTATTTTCAGGACCAATGACACCGGTGTGAATTGACTGATAACCATTAGGTTTCGGTGTTGAAATATAATCCTTGAACCGACGAGGAACCATGTGATACTTGCTGTGAATGATACCTAATGCCTGATAACAAGCGGCAATATCATCCACACAAATTCGAAATGCCATAATGTCTGAAAGTTGTTCAAATGAGGCATTCTTTAACTGCATCTTGCGCCAAATGGAATATGGGGATTTTTCACGTCCGGTAACAATGGCTTTGACGCCGTTTTCTTCCATGTCTTTTTCAAGTTGCTCAATAATCTTTGGCACCAAATTACCGCCTTGCTCACGCAAAAAGTTTAATCGAGCAACAATAGAATCATGTGCTTCTTTATGAAGTTCGGCAAATGCAATCTCTTCTAATTCGGTTTTTATCTCTTGCATACCGATGCGTTCGGCCAGCGGTGCATAAATATCCAATGTTTCCTTAGCTATACGCTTTCTTTTCTCTTCTGCACAAAAATGAAGTGTGCGAATATTATGCAGGCGGTCAGCCAGTTTGATTAAAAGCACTCGAATATCGTCTGACATTGCCAGTAATAGTTTGCGGAAGTTCTCTGCCTGCTTACTGCTTCCCGATTTTTGCTCAATAATGGTTAACTTTGTAACGCCATCGACGATTGAGGCAACTTGAGGACCAAATAATTCTCTGATTTCTTCTAAAGTGGTATCGGTATCTTCTACCGTATCGTGTAAAAGACCGGCAATGATAGAATTGCAATCCAAACGAAACTTTGTTAAAATGCCGGCCACTTCTATCGGATGCGAATAATAAGGATCGCCTGAAGTGCGTTTTTGCGCGCCGTGTTTTTTCATAGCAAAAACATATGCCCGATTTAATGCATCTTCATCTGCATTCGGGTCATAAGATTTGACTATATCCACCAATTCATATTGTCTTAACATGCGACCTCTTTTTTTAATCACGACTCTTTAAGTATACTTCAAAAATAGAAAAAAGCAAGATATGTTTACCATATCTTGCTTTACGAATCTTTAATTTTAAGAAAAATTAGTCTTCGATATCACCTAAATCATCAGAAATATCATCTTTAAGATCTAACAGATCATCATCCAAATCTGTTTCATCATCTAAAGACAAATCATCGGTTTCAACATCAATTGTTTCCCCGTTGCTGTCTTCTATCTGCATATTTTCTGCTAAAGTTGCATCAAGAATCATATCACCGTCAAATTGATTATCCAATCCGGCCAATTCTTTTTCGGCAGCTAAGATTTCTAATTCTTCTTCTTCAGGCTCTTCAACCTCAACATATTTTTGTAAACCAATAACCAAAGATTTTTGCAAATCTTCAATATCGGCCTTACCTTCGGCGATTTCTCTTAAAGCAATAACCGAATTCTTATCATTATCTCTTTCTACTCTTATCGGTGCACCTGCAGAGATATCTTTTGCTCTTTGCGCTGCTACTAAAAGAAGTTCATAGCGATTTGGTATTTTTTCAACACAGTCTTCAACTGTTACACGAGCCATTTTGTCATCCTTTATGTTAGATTTTTACGCTTTGTGAGCTTTTATACACAAAACATATTGGAAATGCAACTGTTTTTTTGTTAAATTTTAATAAATTATCGGTGCATTTAAAATAACATTGTCATATTTGATATATTTTTGGCGCAATTCCTTTTGATATGGACGAACCGTCTCAATATCATCCTTGAATACCCGATGCATTCTGCTGATTGCTTCTTCTAGAGCATACATTTCCTGTTGCCACCGCTGCGGCAATTTTTTGATATGCTCATTATAATATCCATTGCGATGGAAACGCACGGCATAGGCACTACTCGGTGTTGCCTCCAGCACACGGAATGCTTTAATTGTTTTATCACAGGTATATGCCCAACCTTCCGGTGTGAACCCTTTTTGCGCCGTCAGCATCGCAAATTCACCATATACCCCCGAAAAGCGTGTCTTTAAAACCAATCTTTGACAAGGATTTACAACGTCTTTTAACATATTTTGAGATAATGCCGTATTGTGCTCTGCTTCCCACGCATCCAATAGTGCCCCACCATGTATCAGTTTAGAATAATTGCGCATGTTGTCTTGCATAGCCCAATCCATAATTAAATCAATGGTATCAATATAGTCCTTAACATCGGCGGAGGTTAGCGGGGAGGTTAAAGACGGGTTTAAGGTTCTTAATCCCAACTTTTGTTCAACTGTAGCGACGCGTGCCGCAGATGCTGGTGCTTTTTCTGCGGTTTTAACGGGAAGTCCGATTTTTTCTTTTAAGAAATCCGGAAGTTCAACTCTGGGTCTGGGCTTTTTTGCCGGTCTTTCTTCCGGCATATCTGGCGCATTTGTCGGCGTTTCTCCCCATATACTTGGCATCAATACAAAGTATAGAGCCGGTGATAAATTTTCTAACCCTTCCATACCTTTAAATTTTTCGGCAACATCTTGAGGAAATTGATTTTTAGTCTCTTTAATCCCCGGCAGATTTAAGATTTTTTCGGACATCCCCGGGACTTCGTGTAACATCGGCCCGATGTATTGATACATTTCTTTGGGCAACATACCAATCAATTCAAGCAAATCATCTTCATAACGCGCTTTTATCCGCGACTCACTTAAACCATAATATTTGATAATTTTGCTAAAACTTTTATTAAATGTATTCCCCATTCGAAAACGTGAAATATATCCCTTATCGTATGCCGGATGCTTTTTCTTTAGATTTTTGGCATATTCGTATATATCGGGAATTTCCATATCCATATCTACTTTAAAGTATTTAGCATAATCGTTTGGCAAAGCATAGGCTCTGAATGCAAGTAAAATTCCACATAAACTTAACAAAAATGATTTTAACATTATTTCTCTCCTAAGCGAGACTATTTTAATCCGCAAAATTTAATAAAACGTTATGCTTGCATTTTAAAATTGAATAGTTTATGTTGGGCGTAGAATTTAATATCTTTGCATTTGAGGAGCATTACGATGGTTTGGACAGATGAGGTAGTTGAAGAATTAAGAAAAATGTGGGACAAAGGCATGACCACAGGTCAAATTGCTAAAGCACTCGGTGTTACTAAAAATTCAATCATCGGCAAAGTGCATCGCTTGTGTTTGACTGCGCGCCCTTCTCCAATTAAAAAAGCTCCTGCTAAAACTGAAAAGAAATCAGCTCCAGAAGCAAAATCTGCTGCCACTACCAAATCAACTAAAAAAACAGCAAAAGAAGTAAAAGAGCCGGCTCCGGTTGTTGAAAAGGCAGAGACTTTTGTTGAAGAGACAAATATTCCTTTGGTCAAACTTGATAATCATACTTGCCGTTGGCCTTTAGGTGATCCGAGAGATGATGATTTTTGCTTTTGCGGCAAAAGGATTAAGACCGGCCAAACCTATTGCGAAGAGCACGCCGCCATTGCCTATGTACGTAACGGTAAAAAGAATTAATTTTCAGGTTTAATGTATAGTTCAAAGTTTCTAAAATTTATTGAGATATGGCAAAAGGATTTTGCTATTGAGCGGACTATTGATGAAAATGTTTGCTTGGATAAAGATAATAATCCTATTCCTTGGTATACATATCCGGCTATAGAATACCTCTCTCAATTTGATTATAGTGATAAAAAAGTCTTTGAATTCGGTGTGGGATATTCCTCATTGTTTTGGGCAAAACGTGCTTTATCTGTTATAAGCGTGGAAGATAATGCCGAGTGGTATCAGAAGTGGCTAAATAATTTTGACGAACCCAACCTGACGCTTAAACAACGCAATGAAGGTGAAGCTTATTATAGCGCTATTTTGGAAGACAAAAGCAAATATGACGTTATCATTATTGATGGTAAATGTCGTGCCGAGTGTGTTAAAACGGCCGTTCAATCACTTAATGCCGGTGGGATCATCATCTTAGATGACAGTGACAGGGTTAATACAAGTATTGAATATAAGTCAGCAATCGGGACTTTGCGACGACACAATCTTATCCAGATTGATTTTTTCGGATTTTGCCCGATGAATAACTACACAAAAACAACTTCACTATTTCTTAGCCGAGATTTTAATTTTAATTCGCGCTTTGAAGCACAACCCACTAATGGAATTGGTAATTTATGGGGTATGGGACGCAAAAAGCGCAAAGAATTTTATAACGAAAACAAATAATTAGACTATTTTAATTTTTCAGTTATCTTTGCGGCTATTTGTTCATATGCTTTAGTATACGGACTTTCCGGTGCACTTTGCACGATCGGGGTACCGGCATCGGCGTTGGAACGTATATCATAATGCAACGGAATTTCACCTAAAAAATCCACACGATATTTCTCAGCAGTTTTTTTAGCACCGGCATGTCCGAAAATATCGGCGCGATGCCCACACTTCTCGCAAATGTAGTAGCTCATATTTTCGATAATACCTAAAACAGGAACACCGATGGTTTTAAACAGATTGATACCTTTAACAGCGTCAATTAGTGCCACGTCTTGGGGGGTGGAAACAATAACTGCCCCTGAAAATTTTATTTTTTGCGATAAAGTTATTTGAATGTCTCCGGTTCCGGGGGGCATATCTATGACCATTACATCAATGTCACCCCAATCAGTTTGAGTTAGCAATTGCTGAATTGCTCCACACGCCTTGGGACCACGCCAAATTAATGGAGTATCTTCTGAAATCAGACTCCCGATAGACATTGATTTGATACCACACTCGGCAAACGGTTCAAAAATTTCTCCATCAACCGATGATGGCGGTATATTCTCGTATCCAAGCATCAACGGAATTGATGGTCCATAGATATCTGCATCAAATAACGCAACTTTAAGATTTTGATTAGCCAAAGCCAGTGCCAAATTTACTGCTGTTGTGGATTTGCCAACGCCTCCCTTCCCTGATGCTACGGCAATAATATGTTTTACCCCTTTGATTATCCAATGTTCCGGCTCAGTCGGCTTATCTTTTTTATCTTCAACAAATACGATGTTTATTTTCTGTGCAGCATTAATTGCGCTCAGCTCTGCTTTAATTGCATCAGCTTTTGTATTATCCTCCGGCGCTTTAAGCTTAATAACCAGCCGCTCACCAAGAACTTTGACTGAATCAATTTTCTCAGATTGAAAGTGTCTTAAAATTATTTTTTTTGCGATTTCTTCTGCTGACATTGGTTGTCCTCTAATGTGGATATTATTTTTTCGGTATTGTTTTTATATACACCTTGTATTATTTTTTCCAGTATAAATGTGCAGTTGCTCATTTTTTTGTTTTAATTTTATCAAAAGACATTGATGAGGGCTTATTGATGCTTGAGAATTTACACTTTAATAACATTAATCCTTGGGATACGGCAGACGAAGGGACAAGAACGAAAGTGGTTGATTTTACCGCTAAAATTGCCAAAATGCAAAATTCTAAGGATAATTTTAACGGGTATTACAAAATCATTTTGGCGATTTTCCTTTTTTTATGGTTAGCTTCGGGATTTTACCAGGTGCAACCAAGTGAGCAAGGTGTCGTTTTAAGGTTGGGCAAATATACAGAAACAACGGATGCCGGTTTGCATTATCATCTTCCCTACCCGTTTGAAGAAGTATATGTGGTCGATATCAGTAAAGAGCGCAGTATCAATTTGGGTGTAAGTGACAATGAATACGGCTCAAGAAACTCTTTAAATGAATTTACCGAAAGCCACATGTTGACCGGTGATGAAAACATCGTGGACATCAACTTAACGGTGGTTTGGAATATTAAAGATGCAAAAGATTTCCTATTTAAGACAAGGACTCCGGAATCTACCGTTAAAGTGGCGGCGCAATCTGTCTTGCGTGAAATTATCGGACAATCTAAGATGGAAGATGTTATTACCGGTGACAGAAATAAAATTGAAAGCGATACAAAAAAAGAATTGCAAGGTCTTTTGGATGATTTTGAAACCGGCGTTAACATCGTGCGTGTAAAGTTGCAAAAGGCTGATCCGCCAAAGCAAGTGGTTGATGCTTTTAATGAAGTGCAACGCGCCAAAACCGATGCCGAACGTTTTAAAAACGAAGCTGAAGCTTATGCCAATGAAGTTTTGCCTAAAGCGGAAGGTGAAGCAATTAAGCGCAAGCAAGAGGCTGAAGCCTACAAACAAGCAGTTGTCAATAAGGCAGAAGGTGAAGCCAAGCGTTTTACTTCGGTCTATGAAGCATATAAAACAGGTAAGACCGTTACATCTAAAAGGCTCTATTTAGAGACAATGGAAGATGTGTTGAAAAAGAGTAAAAAAGTCATTATGGAACCGGGGCAAAAGAGTTCCAATATGATGCCGATATTGCCTTTGAAATAGAGGAGATGCGATGATGAAGAAGAATTTACATTTTATTTTAATCGGTGCGGTGTTTGCTCTTATTTTAGTATCGCAATCATTGTATATTGTGCAACAGCCGGAGCAAGCTATCGTATTACAATTCGGTGATCCTGTGCGTCTGGTTCAGGAACCGGGGCTTAATGTTAAAGTTCCATTTATTCAGAATGTAGTGTTTTATGATAAGCGCCTTTTGAATCTTGAACCACCGGCACAAGAAGTGGTGCTTAAAGATAAAAAACGTTTGGACGTTGATACTTTTTCGAGATATCGGATTACCGAACCTTTGATTTTCTTTAAAACAGTTAGAAATGAATACCAAGCACAAAACAGATTGCAGGAAATCGTTAACTCCTCAGCGCGTAACGTGCTTGCTACATTTACCTTAAAAGAATTGTTATCCGATAAACGCACAGAGATTATGAAACGTATCAGTCAAGCGGTTAAAGCAGATGCGGCACAAATCGGTGTTGAGGTGGCTGATGTGAGAATCCGGCGTGCGGATTTGCCGATACAGCTTTCTCAAGCCATCAATGACCGGATGAAGACCGAGCGTATCAGAGAAGCTAAAGGGTATCGTGCCGACGGCGAAAAGAGGGCGCAAGAGATTCGTGCCACCGCAGATAAAACGGCCACTATAACAATTGCCACTGCCGAAAAAGAAGCGCAAGAGACTAAAGGTGAAGGGGATAAAATTGCAACTGAGATTTGGAATAAAGCCACAAGTGTTGATCCGGATTTTTATGCATTTTATCGCTCTTTAGAGGCTTATCGGAATTCTTTTGATGGTGAAACTTCGGTGATTTTGGCGCCGGAGGGAGAATTCTTCCATTACTTTGATAAATCATTAAGATAGGGTATTCAATGCGGATATTAACGCTTATTCTTTACTTTTTAATAATGATAACATCGGCTCAAGCTAATGAATCTTATGCTGATTTGGTTGAGGAATTGATGCCGTCGGTCGTTAATATTTCTACCGAAAAAGCAGTTGTATCACAAGACAATGCTGATGTGGACAACTTAATGCTTAACCACAGCCTTAATGGCAAAGAATCACTCGGCTCGGGTTTTTTCATCCGTAATGATGGGCATATTCTAACTAATTTTCATGTAATTAATGGAGCTAAACGCATTTCTGTTACCACTAATGACGGAACTGTTTATGATGCCAAAGTCAAAGCAATTGATAACGTCAGTGATTTGGCTATTCTTAAAATAGATGGAAAAACCGGACATACAAAAGATTTTGTTCCGGCAAAATTTGGGGATGCTGACAAGGCGCGAATCGGGGATATTGTTCTTACATTTGGCAATCCTTATGGTTTGGGTATCAGTGTATCACAGGGGATTATCTCTGCTAAATCCAGAAGTATTGGTTTAGGTGAACAGCAATACATTCAAACAGATGCCGCTATTAACCAAGGAAACTCCGGTGGTCCGATGTTTGATTTAAATGGTGAGGTTATCGGCGTTAATTCGGCAATTTTTACTATGCAAGGCGCTAACGGCGTCGGGTTTGCTTTGCCATCAAACATTGCTACGTGGGTGTCTAATCAACTCTTAACCAACGGCAAGGTGCGTCGTGGTTGGGTTGGAATGAATTTTGCCAATGGTGTTGATCAATATACCGGTGAAAGCGGTTTTGTTGTTACAGATATTGAGGAAGATTCCAATGCTTATCGTGAAGGTTTGCGTGTGGGTGATATTATTACCGCGTATAATGACCGTAAAGCAGATGACTTGAATACTTTTATTCAATTTGTTGAACAACTAGATATAGGACAAGCGTTAAGGGTAAAAGTTTTAAGCGGCGGCATGGAAACAAGAAATGTCATCCGCGTGCAGGAAATGCCGCAAAAAGCACTTAAAGAGGTAACTAATAAAGCATTGATTGAAAATGCCAAATCGCTTCATCAAGATGAAGACAAAGATGTATTTTATATCTCTGAGCTTAATATTGCGGTTAAAGAAGCTGACCCGCGCGGTTTAAAAATTGTAAAATTAGAACGTATTTCACCTTTATACGGCAAAGGGATTAAAGAAGGAGATGTTATTTTAGAAGCGGACAGAGAAGATATTTACAGCCCTGATAATTTACTAGACAGTATCGGAAATGCCCTGTCTGATGATATGCGCCCGATTTCACTTTTGATACAAGGGCTAAATGATGTCTTTTATGTTGATATTGAGGTAGGGCTTGAAAATGACTAGAGTAGATTTTTATCATTTGCAAAAAGCACCATTGGAGCAAGTTTTGCCCTTGCTTTGTGAAAAGGCATATAATACAGGTAAGCGAATTAAGATTTTGCTTAGCACCGATGAGCGTGTGGAATTTATCAATTCTTTGTTATGGACATATAATGAAGAATCTTTTTTACCGCATGGAAGTAAAAAGGACGGCTTTACTGATGAACAACCCATATTTATTTCCACATCTGAAGAAAATGAAAACGGGGCAAAAATTTTGATTTTGGCAGACGGTGCCCAAATTGATGTCGCTAAGCTTTCAGATTATGAACGGGTGCTTAATATCTTTGATGGCAATAATGAAACAGCCCTTAATGAAGCCCGTGCTTATTGGAAGGAAATCAAGTCGCTTGAGGGCGAACTTCACTATTGGCAGCAAAAAGATAACGGCAGTTTTGAGCAAAAAGCATAAAGATTGTTTTAAATTCAGCTTTTTATGGATTGAAATTATAAAAAATGTGGGTATGATGTGCCTAAATGATTTATTTTGAGGTATTGTAAAATGGCAAATATAAAAGTGAGATTTGCGCCCAGCCCGACCGGTTGGATGCATATCGGAAACACAAGGACGGCATTGTTTAACTATCTGTGGACTTTAAAGATGGGGGGGAAATTGTTGCTCCGTATTGATGACACGGATAAAGTGCGCTCTAAAAAAGAATATGAAGACGGAATCCGTGATGCGCTTAACTGGCTCGGGATTAAATGGGATGAAGAAGCACGCCAGTCTGCACGGTTTGAACGCTATGATGCCGTGGTAGCAGAGCTTAAAAAACAAGGGCGTATCTATGCTTGTTATGATACACCGGAAGAATTGGAATTTAAGCGCAAAAGATTACTGGCTAAGGGATTACCTCCGATTTATGACAGACAGGCGTTGAATTATACTGCAGAAGATATTGCCAAGTTTGAAGCCGAGGGACGTAAACCACACTATCGGTTTAAGCTTATTGAAGAAGAAATCAGTTGGAACGATGTGGTGCGCGGAACTTGTAAATATGAAGCATCCAAGCTCTCTGACCCGATTATTATCCGCGAGGACGGAAGTTACCTTTATCATCTGCCGTCAGTGATTGATGATGTTGATTTTGAAATCACACATATCGTACGCGGTGAAGACCATGTGACCAATACTGCGGCACAAATTCAGATGTTTAAGGCAATCGGTGGCACAGTGCCGACTTTTGCGCATTTGCCGTTGTTAACCGGTAAAGAGGGTAAGCTATCCAAACGTTTGGGCAGTCTCGGTGTGCGTGAGTTGCGCGCTGACGGTGTGGAGGCGATGGCAATCTGCTCTTTCTTGGCAAAGCTTGGCACATCTGATGCGATTACACCGTTTTATAGCCTTAAGGACTTGGCTGAAACATTGGACTTTAGCAAAATCGGACGTTCGCAACCGAAGTTTGACGAAGAGGAACTCAAAAAGTTTAATACACATTTGGTGCGTAATATGCCCTACGCTACCTTAAAAGATAATTTTGGGGTGAGCGAGAACTTTTGGAACGAAGTGCGCGGCAATTTAGAAAAAGCAGAAGATGTCAAAATTTGGGATAATATTTGCAATAAAGAAATTACACCGGTTATAGAAGATGCTCCTTATACTGCTAAAGCAGCAGATATGCTCCCGAAAGGCGATTTTACAACTGATACATTTAATACTTGGATTAATGAAGTTAAAGTGGCAACCGGTCGCAAGGGAAAGGATTTATTCCACCCCATCCGCATGGCTTTAACTGCCGAGGCGAACGGTCCGGAGATTAGGACATTATTGCCGCTTATCGGCTATGATAAAGCTTATAAACGGCTTAAAGGCGGAAGAGCTTAAAGCTAGATTTGTTTTTAAACTACCCTCTCAAAGTATTGACATCTGTCATACCTTGGTATAAAAGTATTTATAGTGGTAGATTATTACCGCAGCTATTCATGGTTTACAAAAAACTTTTGCAGAATTTGATGATTTCCCACTGCCATTGCAAGAGGTGTTGACAGATATTTATTATAATACGGGAAATGTCAGTTCACTTAACTGGCCTAATTTGCATCAAGGAATTAAGAATAAAGATTTATCGCTTATCGCTGATAATGTCCATCGCAAAGATGTTCAAAAACCACGTAATGACTGGGCGTTAGAACGTATTAGGTCCATTGGTTACTGGTAATTCATTTTTATCATCTGCACTTCAGTCTTTTTCTGAGGTGTAGATGATATAATTTTCATATGATAGAGAATCTTCCTCTTTTTCCCACGAAAGACGCGGATATAAGATGATTCTTTTCCCTCCTTTGTAAACTTGTTGTTCTTTTGATGGTATGATAAATTTATATATCCATGAAATAGGTTTTCCATCTGAAGGTACATATATAAGTTCTTTTTTAATTTCAGAATCAGTTGGCGAATGTAAGCACTTCAACACTATTTTATTTATTTCATTATCCAATAATTTACACTTTGCCGATGTTTCATATCCACTATAATTTTTAACATAATAACTGCTGGGTGTTATTTTTATTGTATTTCCCTTGGTTGCTAAGCTATATAACGTTTTATAAAATATGGGATTTTTAAATTTTTCAGGCTCATTTGCGTATACAAAATAAGAATTTAATATGAATGCACAAATTAAAAATATTTTTTTCATCTGCTTGCTCCTTTCTTGATATAATATTCTTATTTTCTTAAAATACAACAAAAAGAAAATCAATGAACTGCTGGATAAATACGGAAACCGTGAAGCTATTTTGCAAAGTGCCGACTTGGCAGATAGCATCAACTACGACTTTGCTCACGGCGATGATTTGATTGACGAAGTGCTCAAAGAAAGGGCTTTAACTCAAAACACTCAAATTCCACAAAACAATCCCTTACAGCCCAATCAATCCGCATTGGCGCGTGAGGCGAAAAGTGTCCACGATGCTTATCACCATGATGAGGATGATAATGAAACTATCCAGCAGTCTGACGAAAATGATGTCGATAGAAAAAGGACTACTATTGCGACAAATAAAAAGTACACTCAAGATCAAAATGCTATTCCGCAAATTAAAAGTAGTTATTACTCTCTTTTAGCCAAAAAAGAATCTAATGATAATTACAATATGGTCTTAAAATCTGGCGGAGGTATCGGAGCTATAGGCAAATATCAACTTCGCATGCCTGCTTTCAAAGAAACAGGTTACATGGATGTTAATGGAAATTTCACAGGTAAAAACGGTATTAATTCAGTTGAAGATTTTCTTAACAAACCTGAAATACAAGAAAAAGCAATTTCTGAATTTACAAAAAGAAATTATGATTACATGAAGCATTATAAAGTTTTATCAATGATTGGATTAGAAGTTGAGGGTATAAAAGAGAATTTTCAAATTACACTTTCAGGAATACTAGCTGCTGCTCACAAAGAGGGAGGACCACAAACTGCATTATATCTAAAATCTCTTGAAAAAAATAAAGATGGAGCTTATTATATGCCATATCATAAATTGAGAGGTGATAAGGTTAGGAGTTTTAAGGCCATTGAAACACGCTTACGTGAATTTTCAAAGATTGATGAAGATTAGTTATGTAATCTTTTTTGTTGGTTTATCTTGCGATAGAGCAGATGCTCTATCGCAAGATTGGCCATGCGAAGAATTCTATGTTTACAAGACTGGAGTCATCAATGATTCCGATGATGAATTTGAGTACAGTTATAAAGGAGAAAACCCAAAATATATTGTAGACATCAATCTTTTGGGTTCTCATCTTTTTCCAAATTTATTTGCAAATTGCGGAACATCAGGTTGCTTCGGGACAATAACAGAAAAATCAACAAATAAAAGTGAAAGCTTACGTTTCTTTTGTGAAGAATATAACGAAGATTATACCAAAGTTACCTGTGTCATCGGCTTTGGTAATGAAACAATTTTTGATAAAACTGATAATATATTTTATACAGCCCACTATTGTGCCGACAATCCCGATAAATTTATCAGTCTGAATTTGTCTGACTGCAAAAAATGCCATTGTATTGGACATTGGCATAATGGAAATATTAAAAAAGATGATGGAGAATATGTAGCTGCATGCATGAAAGAAGAAAATAAATTACGTTGCTTCAATCTAGACGGATATCTACTCAAATACTTTCCAAACGTATCTCTACAAGATTATAAAAACTGCATCGGATTAGAATTATAAAATTATTCCAATTTTTCACCATAAATACTCTGATACCATAGGACGTCGTATAAAATAGCTTCATAGCGGCGTCCTAGTTCATTATCATTTATTGCTTTTCCGTAGATTCCTGTATCTGTTTGTGCATACATTATTCCATAAAAATCTAGAACTCCTTGCTCTATTTTATTTAGTGCTTCTATGATTTTTACTGCATCTTCTTCTGACGAATCTTGCCTAATTTTTTCTATAATATACCCCTTTAAGCAATTATTGTATTTCGGTAAATATTCTTTCACGCTACCGTTATAATAAGAGAATATATAATCCATTTTTTCCGGGTCATCCACCGGATAAGATTTATTATAACATTCCTTTGTATATTTTTCTACCTGTTGTCGGATTTCATCTATCTCTTGCTGTTCTTCGGCTTGTGCCAAATTTATCTGTGCAAATATTAAACACAAAATTAAAAATATCTTTTTCATTGTATTCTCCTCTTTATTTTTTTTATCATATATCAGTTTTGAGAAATATCAAGAGCTTTAAGAGAAACTCTCGTTAGTTATATAAGCTACAAAAAACCATTGCTAACGGTTAGGTCAGCAATGGTTTTTTGTTAAAGCGGTCATTAAATGTTGTCCATATCAATGACTACTGACTTCAGGATTTCAAACGAGTAGGTTCGATTTTTCGGAATGTTGTCGTTTTCCTCTCGCTTGATGGATATCTCGTCACCTTTTGCAAGCTGTGCCCAGGCAATCAACTTTTGGCAATTGTAAGTGCCTAAGGTGTACCGGAGGAGCTTACCCTGGTATTTATCCGCGGCAATCCCTCTGAGGAAGAGAATCACAAAGTTTGAGAATGTCCGAACTTCCTCCACGATTCCTGTGGTAACAATAATTTCTTTCATAAGCTCTTAAGTTTTAATTTGTTAATATATGTTATTAATTCACACGATAATTCAATTTTAGTGGGTTTAGATTATCTTTTTCCACTATTTTGTCAAGTGTTTTAAATTACCCTGATCTTCGTATGATTTATCACATATTAAGCTCAGTTCGTGATGACTTTTTACTGATATCTTAAGGCATCTATGGGGTTTAGGCGCATGGCTTTTAAGGCCGGCATAAGACCGGAAATAATACCGACAACCACCGCAACGGTAACGGAAACAATCACCGACCATATAGATATCGGCACCTCATATCCTAAAAGCATACCGCCGATTTGAGAAAAAATAACGCCAAAGATCATACCGATGAAACTGCCGATAAATGAGATTAAGATTGATTCAGCTAAAAACTGGGTCATAATCCAGTCATTCGGTGCGCCTAAGGCTTTACGCGTGCCAATCTCACGCGTGCGTTCGGTCACGGAAACAAGCATCATATTCATAATACCGATACTGCCGACGACCAAAGAAATGGAAGCAATAACAGCCAAAAGAGCAGAGAGCATAAAACCGACAGAGCGAACTTTTTCAACCATTTCAGTCATTAAGCGAATGGAAAAATCGTTCTTAACGCCCTCTTTTAAGCGGTGACGCGTTCTTAGCATGTATTCCACGCGTTTTGAAACTGATTCCATTTTATCTTCGGTTGTCGCTTTAACAAAGGCTATTTGGGTGTATTGCGGGCGTTCGGAGCCTTCCAAGCGCTGTCGAACGGTTGTCCATGGCATTAAGATAACATTATCCTGATCATCGCCCATTAGACCGTCGCCTTTTTCTTTTAGCGTACCAATAACGGTAAACGGTTTACCTTTTAAGCGCAAAGTTTTGCCAATCGGATTTTGCAAACCGAACAGCTCGTCAACAACCGTTTGCCCGATAACTGCGTATGGTTTGGCAGCTTTGACATCTTTGTCATTAAACATAATACCGTCTTCAATTTCCCAATTATTGATTTTAACAAATTCGGGGCTGGTGCCTCTGACGCTTACCCCATAGTTGCTGGAGCCATAAACCGCCTGCACTGCCGCCGGCATAACAAATGATGTTGCTTCCACATCTTTTAGACCGTTTAGCGCCTCTACATCGGCAACCGTTACACTGGGCAACCCCCTGCCCCCTCTGACACCACCGCTGACAATTTCCGCAGGACCAATCACAATCAAATTACTTCCGATAGATTCAAAACTTTTGGTGATGTAGCCTTGCACAGCTTGTCCGGCAGATACCATCATCACCACCGCGGCAACACCAATCATAATGCCGAGCATGGTTAAAAATGTCCGGAGCTTATAGGCGGTAATCGATATCCATGCTTCCTTTAATATGGCTTTCAGCATTTTGTTTCCTTTTCTTTTGAATATTCTTTTCTTAAACCATCATAAACTTTGCAACCATCGCTGATTTTTATCATACGGGTCGCATAGTCGGCAACATCATCTTCGTGCGTTACCAATACAATGGTGATGCCTTGTTTATTCAGGGCAGTAAAAAGCTCCATAATTTCATCTGAAGTTTTGCTATCAAGATTTCCGGTCGGCTCATCAGCAAAAATAATCGCCGGATTATTGATAAGGGCTCGTGCGATTGCTACGCGTTGTTGCATGCCACCGGAAATTTGTGATGGAAAGCGATCTTCATAACCTTGCAAGTTTACTCTTTTTAGCATTTCTACCGCACGTTTATAGCGCTCCTGCTCACCGATTTTTTGATAAATCAGCGGTAGTGATACATTATCAGCGATAGTTCGTTTCATCATCAGATTAAAGTTTTGGAATACAAAACCGATAGTTTGACCACGAACTTTTGCCAACTCCAAATCTGTTTTGGACGCAATATCCTTGCCGTCTAGAATATAGGTACCGGAAGTCGGTTTATCCAAACAACCTAAAATATTCATCAATGTAGATTTACCAGAACCGGATGGTCCCATAATTGCCACGAACTCTCCGGAACGAACTTGAAAATTAATGTTCTTCAAGACGTTTTGACTGGTGCCACCTTCCATAAAGTAAGTTTTGCAGACTTTTTTGACGTCTATGACAACTTTTTTTTCAGCCATTTATCTTTTCCTTCTGGGCTCGTTTGCCTCAATAATAACTTCTTCACCTAGTGACAAACCTTCTTTTATTTCAATATTTGTCATATCTGAGATGCCTTTGGTAATCACACGCGGAACAATTTTTCCTTTCTCGAACAGATAAACGATGTCTTGATTATCTTTGATATCCGCAA
>Ga0247608_10002990_pt1 | contig 20205 bp, 22 predicted proteins | sample 176DNAGHGlowgp2_FD_193490 | JGI IMG/M metagenome (GOLD analysis project Ga0247608, IMG submission 193490) | Sheep rumen microbial communities from Palmerston North, Manawatu-Wanganui, New Zealand - 1766 DNA GHGlow gp2 | ecosystem: Host-associated > Mammals > Digestive system > Stomach > Rumen ...
AATCAGAACCAGCAGGAATCCGGCGCGGGCGCCCTTCTTGATGCCTTCTGTGATTTGGGTTCTAGTCCTTCTCATCGGCCTTGGCAAAAACTTGATTTATCAACGAGACAAATTCCTTATAGGCGAAGGTGTCCGACAGTTCCTTCAGGGACTGCGCAAGGCCGCGGTAATGCCATTCGTGGTCCTTGGGGTCCTTGGCATGGAACAGTTGCCACAGGGCATTACCCTGGACGGCGTAATCCCTTGCGATGGCCCTCATATTGGAGAGTTTGTCTCCCAGGGCCACCATCTTGGCCTCATGGGAAGCGGCGGCCAGGCGGTCCATGGCAGCCTGTTTGCGTTCATGCCAGCTGTCTTCCTCGCTCTTGCCTTCGATAAAGACGTCGCTCTCGGACTGGACCAGCGAGGCCACCCGGTCTCCGAACTGCGTCCGGATATCCTCGATGGTGACCGAGGTGTCTTCTACGGTATCGTGAAGGGCGGCGGCGGCCAGCAGTTCCTGATCCGGGGTCATGGTTGCCACAATTTCCATGGCCTCCATGGGATGTACAATATAAGGGAAGCCTTTCCCCCTGCGTTCCGTTCCGGCGTGCGCCTTGACGGCGAAGATGATGGCCCGGTCCAGAAAGGCGGTATCAAGCGGTTTGTTTGCCATATTTTATTTCTTTACTTTGTTCTTGTTGAATATCACGAACTCGTTCATCACGAAGTTGAAACAGCCGGAGAAGCACAGGCCCAGGAAGTTACACAGCACCGGTTCGATGGACCAATTCTGCAGCCAGCCCAGGGACACGAACAGGAAGTGGAAGCCCTGCATGGCCAGGAACTTGATCACATAGCCCCCTATGCAGGCCGCATTGTAGGCCGCGAAATGCCGCAGCATGGAACGGATGCTGCCGGGGCTGGAGACCCTGTCTTTCCAGACCAGGAAATAGGCGATGAAGAAGTTGGCGATGGTGGCCACCTCGAAGGAGATGGTGGGGGCAATCCAGAAACTGCCCCAATAGGAACCCTCAAACGCAAAATGACTCAGAATCCAGTGAAGACCCAGATCCACAATGGTGCCGACGGAACTTGTAAGGGAAAACCGCACAAAATTCCTGAGTATTTCCAAACGACGGTTCATCATGGCAAAGATACAAATTTTTGTTATTGTCACAAAATAACTCTAACTTAGCATTCATATTTGTATACGTGTATGAAACCCATTGTACCTCCCGTAGACAGGGAGGCTCTGAAGGCCGAACTCAACGAAAAGTCCTTCCTGCGCAAGACAAACCGTGCAGGAAATGAGCTTTATGTAGTTGGTCCTGAATCAGTTAATGTTCTCCGGGAAATAGGCCGATTAAGGGAAATCGCCTTCCGGAACGATGGCGGAGGAACTGGGCGGGAGTTGGATCTGGACGAATTTGACACCAACCCTGCCTACGGCTACCGTCAGCTGGTTCTCTGGAATCCCGACACGCAGGAAATCATCGGAGGATACCGCTTCTGCCTGTGCGACCAGGCCGTCTTTACGGCTCAAGGGCAGCCCATCCTCACCTCCTCCCACATGTTCGAGTTTTCCCGCCGCTTTCTCAAGGAGTATCTCCCCTACACCCTGGAACTGGGACGCAGTTTCGTAACAGTGGAATATCAGAGCTCCAAGGCCGGAGCCAAGAGCCTTTATGCCCTGGACAACCTCTTTGACGGAATTGCCGCCATCGGCATCCTTTACGGAAAACGGATTAAATATTTCTTTGGGAAGGCCACCATCTACCGGGAATATCCCACCGAGGCCCGGGAAATGATTATGGTATTCTTGAAGAAATACTTCGGGAAGAACAGCCGCCTCATCCATATCCGGAAAGAAGTGAAGGTGGAGAACCCGGACAAATACAAGAAGCTCTTCAAGGGCCTCGATTTCAAAGAGGGTTACAAGGTGCTGAAGAACCAGATTACGGCCATGGGCGTATTTGTGCCGCCGCTGGTGAACACCTATATGAATCTGTCCCCTACCATGATGTACTTCGGAACCGGCATCAACGACGAATTCGGAGATGTCTACGATTCCGGCATCATGGTCACCTTCGAAGAAATGTACCCGGAAAAGCGCCGGCGGCATGCCGATTCCTTCCTGAAACTGGGCTGGCGGCACCTCCGCAAGCTCCTGCGCCGATGGCAGAAGAAAAAATAATTGCTAACTTTGCAGTATTAAAGTATACCGAAAATGTCTGAAGAGAAGAAACAAGCTGCACGGATTCAGACCTCCATCCTGAATCCCCTCGAGAAAAAAGTTTTGGTATGGCTGGCAGAAAGGATGCCGGCATGGGTCACCTCCGATATGCTCACTTTCGTGGGCTTCCTGGGAGCCGTCATCATGGGCGTGGGCTATGCCCTTTCCAATTTGAACCTCCAATGGCTCTGGCTAAGCTGCTTCGGCCTGCTGGTGAACTGGTTCGGAGATTCCCTCGATGGAAGCCTGGCACGCGTCAGGGGCACCCAGCGCAAGACGTACGGTTTTTTCATCGACCATAACGTAGACGTAATCAACGAGACCATCATGTTCGTGGGCGTAGGCTGCAGCCCGCTGGTGAACATGAGTTTTGCCATGATGGCCCTGGTGGGTTATTTCATGCTCAGCATCTATGTCTATATAGATTGCCACCTCAAGGGAGAGATGCGTCTCACCTACGGCGGCCTGGGGCCCACCGAGTTCCGGATTCTGCTCATCCTTGTCAACCTTGCCTTCATGTACATTCCCTGGCTGAGCAGCTGGAAAAAGGATGTCGTCCTGTTCCACAACCACTTCTCCGTGGGACTCTTCGACTATATTGCCGTAGCGGCCTCCCTCCTTCTGTTCTTCTTCTACCTGACAGGTTTCTTCAAGGATATCAAGTATTACAGCAAGATAGACCCTCTTGTAAAGAAGCAGTAGATGCCTGTCATCACCCAAGAACAAGCCGCCGAGAGACTTTCACCCATTTTTGAAGGAAGAAGGGGAAAGTTTCTTTTCCATTTGGGCATCAGGCTTACCGGCATCAACAAGGTTAACCGGATTCACGACAAAGTCTGTGAAAGCGGCGTTCCCTACGGTCCGGAATTCGCCCTGGGCATTCTGAAGGAATGCGGAATAGACTTCCGCATTGGAAACGCGCAACGCCTCCAAAACCTGCCGGAAGGGGCTTTCATAGCCATTTCCAACCATGTTTACGGTCATTTGGACGGTATTTGCCTGATGGATGTGTTGGGACATGTAAGGCCCAAGACCAAGGTGATGGTAAACGAGATGCTCATGTGGATCTACGGCCTGGCCCCCAATTTCATTTCCGTGACCCCTCTCGTATCGGTCCGGAAGGAAGCCACCGCCACCAGTATCAACGGCGTCAAGAACGCCCTCCTGCAAATTCACGAAGGCGAGCCGCTGGCCATCTTCCCCTCCGGCGCCGTGGCCGATTTGAAACCGCGGGAAGGATGGACCCTGAGGGAACGGGAATGGCAGGACGCCGCCATCCGTCTCATCCGGAAGGCCCATGTACCCGTTGTACCCATCCGGTTTGTAGACCATAATTCCTGGTTCTACTACGCCCTGGGGCTTATTGACTACCGCGTCCGTTTTGCCCGGCTCTTCCACGAACTCTGCAACAAGAAAGGCACAAGGCCCCGCATGATTATCGGCCCCACCATAGGCGTGGAGCAGTTGGATGCAGTTCCCGACGAGCAGTTCAAAGCCTTCTTGCGCTCCAGCGTCTACGACCTGCCCGAGCCCGACCATTATACCCTCCGATCCGAATTATGGAAGAAATAAAAGTAGTCCTCATCACCGGCGGCAGCAGCGGAATCGGCGCCGCCACCGCCCGCATCCTGGCCGATCACGGCATGAAAGTGTATGCCGCCAGCCGCAGGGGCAAACTCCAGACACCGATGCCCGACATCATCCCCATCAGCATGGACGTGAATGACTGGGACGCCACCCGGCTGGCCGTAGCGCAGATTCTCCGGGCCGAGGGGCGTCTGGACGCCGTGGTTGTCAACGCCGGCAGCGGCATCTATGGTCCGGTTGAAGGAACGCTGGAGGATGAAGCCCGTAACCAATTTGAAACCAATTACTTCGGCGCCGTCAAGACCATCCAGGCCTGCCTTCCGGTGTTCCGGGAACAGGGACACGGCCGCATCATCACCGTCTGTTCCGTCATGTCGGTGCTGCAACTTCCCTTCCAGGGCTTTTACTCCTCGGTGAAAGCCGCTCTGCTTTCGCTCTCGGAGTCTCTTTCCATGGAGCTCAAAGGAAGCGGCATCCAGTGCTCGGCCATCCTTCCGGGCGACGTGGCCACCGGCTTCACCAGCGCCCGTAAATTTACGGCCGCCTCGGAGGACCCGGCCTCTCCCTATCGGAGTAAAATGGACAAAAACATAAAGAAAATCGAGGCCGATGAAAGAGGCGGCATGCGGCCGGAAGTCATTGGGAAAGCTATTTTGAAGCAGCTCAAAAGGAAGAAAATGCGTGTGCGCGTTATCCCCCGCTTAGACTATGCCGCCGTGGGGGCGCTGGTCCGCCTCTTTCCCGAAAAGTCCAAATTGGCGCTTATCAATTTTCTCTACACCTAATCCTTGTACATTTCAGAAAAAGAGGTTAACTTTGTTATTATATGCGAAGATGGGCACTCTTTTTCTTCATGCTCCTGGCAGCCGTTACAGCGGCCGCCCAGGGTACTACGCGCGTGAGAGGGATTGTCACCGATGCAGATACCGGAGAGCCCGTCCCCTTCGTAAGCGTCTATTTTGACGGAACTACCATCGGCATTTCCACCGACATGGAGGGCCGATACTCCCTGGAAACGCGCTCTTCGGAGGCAAAAATACTCACGGCATCGCTCATCGGCTACGAAAGCCTGTCCGTCCCCGTCAGCCATGGGGCCTTCAAGGAAATCAACTTCCGCCTCAGACAGGACCCCAAACAGCTCAAAGCCGCTCTGGTAAAGCCGGACAACCGATATATCCGGAGCATCCTCCGCAAGCTGGACCGCAGCCGGCAAGCGAACGACCCTGACAACGCCCCGGACTGGAATTCCCGCCTGTACTCCAAGATTGAATTCGATGTCCAGAACCTGGAGGAAATCATGCGCATCCGCGCCCTGGACAAGTCCATCGGCTTCGTACGTGACTACACGGACACATCGGCCATCACCGGCCGCTCCTTCATTCCAGCCCTCATTTCAGAAAATCTGACAGACGTCTACCACTCGCAAGACCCTTCCTTCAACCGGGAGGTCATGCGTGCCAGCCGTATCTCCGGCCTGGAAGACGACAATGCCCTGCGCCAGTTCACGGGCTCCTACCTCCTGAAAACCAATTTTTACAAGGAGAACATCGGCGTATTCAACCTGGTGATTCCCAACCCTGCAGCAGAGAGTTCCCACATCTTCTACAATTACTTCCTGGTGGACAGTCTGCAGGTGGAGGGCCGGAAAACCTACGTCCTCCGCTTCCACCCCAAGAAACTGGTCACCTCGCCCACCCTGGACGGGGAAATGCAGATTGATGCGGAAGATTTCGGCATCCGCAGCGTGCATGCCAACCTTTCCGGAGAGTCCAACGTGAACTGGATTCGGCATATCAACTTTGAAATCCAGAACCGCCGTCTCCCGAATGGACGCTGGTTTTACGGGGAAGAGCGCCTGTTCATCGACTTTTCCATCACGGTAAGCGACGAGTCCCGCATCATCGCCTTCCTGGGAAACCGGCATCTGGTTTACGAGGAGCCCGTTTTCGAACCTGTCTCTGACAAGGATGCCCTCACCTCCTCCGAGGCCGTGGTCATGCGGGATGTCATGGTGGGAGACGAGGCCTTCTGGGATTCGGCCCGTCCCTATCAGCTGTCCGAGCGGGAAAAAGGCATTTATCAGATGGTGGACGAAATCCAGCATACCCCCGTCTACAAATGGACCTATGCCATCACCCGCACCCTTCTGGGCAACTATTACGAAGTCAAGCCCTGGGGCTTTGAATTTGGCCGATGGGCGCAGACCTTCGCCTACAATGACACGGAGGGCTTCCGCCTGCAGATAGGCGGCCGTACCCTCAAGGAATTTTCCACCAAAGTGCGCCTGGGAGGCTACCTGGCCTTCGGTTTCAAGGACCTCCGGCCCAAAGGGCAGGCCACGGTGGAATGGATGCTGGGGCGGGAGAAAACCCGGAAACTCACCTTCGACGCCAAATACGACTACGTCCAGTTTGGCGGAGGATATGTTTTTACCGCTCAGAGCATCTTCTCCTCCATTCTGGCACGCTCCCAGAGCAAGAAACTGAGCCTGGTCCGCTACGTGGACGTCAATTACGACCACGAATTTGCCCCCTGGCTCAACGCCGCCTTGCAGTGGCGCACCCAGCGCGTCTGGAGCTACAAGGGGCCGGACATGGGGCCGGAGCGCGTACGCTTTGTCCCCACTTCCCTGGAAAACAAGCCCGAGAATGCCCTGGAGAGCTTCTCCATGAACTCGCTCCGGGTAGGGCTCCGCTTCTCCTTTGACGAACGCGTAAACCGGAATTTCTTTGTCAAAAGCTACTTGTTCACCAAGTATCCGGTCATTGACCTCAACCTCACTTCCGGCTTCAAGGGAATCACCAAGGACGACTTCCGTTTCCTCAAGGCCACCGCCAACCTCACCTGGAAGATTCCGTCCACCGCCGTGGGCTACGGCCGGCTGAGTATAGAGGGAGGAGCCATCTGGGGCAGTGTACCTTATCCTATGCTCAAATTGCACGACGGCAACCAGACCTTCTTCCTGGACCGCGGGGCCTACGCCTGCATGGACTACTATGAGTTCTTGTCGGACCGCTGGCTCACCGCGTTCTACGAACACAACTTCAACGGTTTTTTCCTGGGCAAGATTCCCTTTATCAAGAAACTGGACCTGAGAGAAGTGGCTACGGTAAAAATGGCCTGGGGCACCTTGAGCAATGCCAACTCAGACGCCCCGGGCGGGAAGGCCCCGTTCTATCTGCCGGCCCAGAGCAAGACTTTGGAAAACCCCTACGTAGAAGTGGGCGTAGGAATCGCCAACATTTTCCACCTGTTGAGGATAGATGCTTTCTGGAGAGTGACGCACCGCCTTCCAGAGGCCCGGAAGAATTTCGCCATCAACATTGGACTTGATTTAGAATTCTAATAACCAGACTCTTAAATTATGAAACCGATTTTTACTCTGAACAAGATTCATAAAGCAGGGTATACGCCATACAACAACAAAGCACAAAGGTTCCCTGTCTATGCCTACTGTTTTTTTCTGGAAGGAGAGGCCCTGGTGGAGATTGAAGGACAGAACCTGCTCATCAGCCCGGGACAGTTTGTCCTCATTCCGCCGGAGCAGGCCATCGAAATCAAGTATTTTGACGAGTGCCAGGGGTTTGACGGATGCTTTGCCCTGGAATTTCTGAAAGATGCCTCGTACTCTGTTCTGCGCACCAATTCGCTGGTACAGCAGAGTTTTTGGTTCGAGGACGCCGTGTTCATGGGTTCCCTTCTGCAAAGGATGAGAACAGCCTATGAGGACAAAGACCGCACTTTCCTCCAAAGCGCCATGGACCTGATTATAGGGCAACTCCGTCCCGGCGGGAAAGTGGCCGTAGTTTCCGAACGATTCCTGCAGCTGGTCTTTGAAAAAGAAAGCATTCCCCTTTCCGTGGCCGAATACGCCTCCCAATTGGGAGTAACCCCCAACTACCTTAACAAGACCGTGAAAAACCGTACCCGCCGTACGGCCATAGACTGGATAGAGATTGCTCGCCTGAACATTGCCAAAACCCTGCTCAAAGACCCGTCCATCTCCATTGCGGACATATCGGCCCGGGTGGGACTTCCGGACCAGTCCTACTTCTCTCGCTTTTTCAAGAAAAAGACGGGATTAACCCCTTCTGAATTCCGTAACGCTTAAGCGTCCGTCTGCTACCCGAAACACCACTTCCCCACCCTCGAAAGGCATTACATACTCTTTTTCGGGTTTCTCCTGGTAGGCGGGACGCGGATCCAAAGCCAACACCTCTTCCAGAACCTTCCTTTGGGCCTCATTCAAGGGAAGCTCTTCCGGAATAAATACGTCCAGCTTCTTTCCGGGGGCCTCGGCCGCAAAGCCGCTGACAGCATCCGGGATACAGTCGGCATAAGCCACATAGGGCTTGATATCGAAGATAGGGGTCCCGTCCATCAAATCGGCCCCTCCTACCACCAGTTCCAGATTCTCCACCCGGAGCAGTTTCACGCAAGACAGGCCGATGGGATTGGGCCTATAAGGAGAACGCGTGGCCCATACGCCCATGGCGGCGTTTCCGCCAAGACGGGGCGGCCGCACCGTTGGCTGCCACTCCCCTTTGGCCTCTTTGTTGGCACTGAAGCCCCAAAGCAACCACAGGTGGCTGAAACCCTCTATCCCCCGCAAAGCCTCCCGTACCCGGTACTCAGGGGTAAAGACAATGCGCCCTTCCACTCCCTCCACCAGAGCGCTCTGGCGGGGGATGCCGAACTTGGAGCCGAAGGGCCCCTTGTAAAAGGCGATCGGTTTCAGTTCCATTACGACAGGAATTTTCCGTGACAACGGCAGTATCGGAGCCCGCTTCCGCAAGGGCAAGGGTCATCCGGGGCCACATGCGGGATGGCAAAGCCCAGGGGAATTCCGGGCGCACCCAGTTCGGAAGCGAAACCTTCCGAAATAGTGGGCTCCGGCATGGTCCAGCGGGGATAATCCTCCCCCGCCGGCGCCACTTCCGCCTGGGGTTCCTGCCAGGCAGGCCAATCGGCCTTGGCTATCCCCGTTTCCTCTGCGTTGAAACCGCAGAGGAACCACTTGGGAATGCTGTTGGCATATTCGCTCACGATTTTGCAGCAGGAGAGCCAGCTTTCCTGGTCCAATTCCGGGCTCATGGGACTGTCCATGAGGGGCTGGAAAAGGGCGTCATTCTGTTCCAGGGTATATTGGGCCTCCATCCAGGTATCGTGCTGGGCTTTCACCAGCTCGTAGCCCTCATAGCCCAGCCGGCGGTACATCTGCTCCAGACGCATGCCCTCCGGGGTTTTGAAGCCTACGGTAAAATAGGGCGCCCCGGCCCCGGCCTCCCGGGCCTGGGCGGCAGAAAAGGCTTTGAAGTGCTTCTGGCGCAAAACCTTGCGCTGGGTCAAGACCTCCTCCACATTCTCCACGCAGGGAGAGCAGACATAGTCTCCCCACTGGTCCGTGTAGCGGTACATCTTTACCAGCGGGCTCTGATGAAGCATCTTGGAAAGCTCCTGGAGATTACCGCCATGGGAAGACTCATACCAATCCATCAGAAGGTCAATAAAGCGTTCCGTAGGAAGGATTCCGTACAGGTTCAGATAACCCAGTCCCACTCTTTCCACCTCAAACTGGCCGCTCTTCTCGCAGGAGCGCAGTACCTTGTCCACATTCGGGGCCACAATGTCATACATCTCCCGGCTGATCCACACCTTATGGAAGTTCTCGTCGGAATCGTCGTACTGGACCAGTCCGGTAACTTCCAGCAGGGACGGATAGTCTGCAAAATCCTGATACTGAACTTTTTCCGGACCGGCATGAACCAGTTCCCGAAGGAGCCTGACATCCCTTTCCATCAGATGCGACATCCACCTGCGCGGCTGGGCGCGCAGGTAGGTGTGGAGCTGTTCCACCAGCTGGGACTTCCTCAGGCGCGGGCTGAGTTCGTTACCCAGGATGTTTCCCAGGTCCTCCAGCTCCACCTTCTGGAAGCCATCCAGGAGAGTATGTAGATTCCTTTCTTTCATGCGGACTGCAAAGATAAGAAAAAATCACCGCTTGAGCCAATGCTCCTTGAGCCATTCCCGCACGGGCAGGTCATAGGCTTTCAGGAGCGCCTTCAGGATGAACTCTGCCATGGGACTGCGGCAAATATTACCGTGACACACAAAAAGGACTCTCATTGCAACAACAAAGATACTTTCTTCCGTCCATTTCTGCAAGGCAAAATCATTGCATGAGAAGCAATATTTGGTTAACTTTGTATAGCTAACCCATTCCGTCCTATGTCACCATTCGATCTTTCCGCCGCCACCTGGGGCGAGGTCCGCAAGCAGGACCACTACGACTGGGCCATCCTGCCCTGGGGCTCCACCGAGCCGCATAACTACCATCTCCCCTACGGGACGGATGTCATCTGTTCGTCCGGCATTGCCTGCCGGGTGGCAGAGGGGCTTTCGGCCTTCGGCATCCATGCGATGGTGCTTCCGGGTGTCCCCTTCGGCTCCCAAAACCCCGGCCAGGTGAATCTCCCCTTCTGTCTCCATACGCGTCAGGAGACCCAGGTGGCCATCCTTCGGGATATCGTCACGTCCCTCAAGCGCCAGGGCATCGGCCGGCTCCTTCTCATCAACGGCCACGGCGGCAATTCCTTCAAGGGCATGGTCCGCGACCTGACGGCGGAGGATCCTTCATTCCTTCTCCTGGTAAGCGACTGGTATACCGTTCTTCCGCAGAAGGATTACTTTGAGGCCGATATGGACGACCATGCCGGAGAGCAGGAGACCTCCGTGGTGATGTACTTTCGGCCCGATCTGGTGAAGATGGAGATGGCCGGGACGGGCGAGTCCAAGCGCTTTGCCGTTGACGGGCTTAACGGGAAAGTGGCCTGGCTTCCCCGCGACTGGTCCCGCGTGTCGGTGGATACGGGCATCGGCGATCCCTCCAAGGCCAGCCCCGAGAAAGGCCGCCGCTACGTAGAACACGCCGTAGCCCTCTACGTAAAGACGCTCCGCGAAATCTGCGAGAAAGACAACCTGTACTAAGACTAAGCCCATGATGAAAAGACTATCCATATTTCTTGCAGCCATGTTTGTCATGGCTTTAGGCGTCTTCGCCCAGGAACGGCGAGAGCAGCCCACGCCCGAACAGATCCAGGCGTATCTCCGCACCCTGATCTCCCATCCCGACCAGCATATCCTTTCGCCGGACCCTGAAGCGGCCAAGGTGAGTCCCTACCGCGAACCCCTGGTTTAGACAAAGAAGACTTCAAGGTCCATGTGGATGCAGACAATAATCTGCACATCGAAATGGAGAAGAAGACCGATAACAAGGAAGGCAAGAAGCACGCGAGAAGTTCCAACAGACGCTTCTGCTGCCCGAAGACGCCGAAGCCGGCAAGATTGAGGCAAAGGTAGAAAAGGGCGTTCTGAATGTCCACATCCCCAAGAAGGAGCAGATTAGAAGAGTGGACGCCGTCAAACAGATTGCTATCCAATAGGTTACTTCACTGGCTCCATGTGGACGACGATGTGGGACTGCTGGCCGAAGCGCGCCTTGATGCGGCGCTCCACCTCAGTGGCTTTCTCGTGAGCCTCAGAGAGGCTTTGGCTACCGTCCAGGCGGATATGGACCTCTGCGACGATGCGGTTCCCGACCCTTCGGGTGCGCAGGTTGTGGGGGTTCTGAACGCCGTCAATACCCCGGATGATTTCCAGCATTTCAGCCTCTGTTTCCTTGGGTAGGGAGCTGTCTGTAAGTTCCCTAAAGCTGGGGCCCAGGAGGTCCCAGGCCACTTTGACCAGCATGAGGCCCACCACTATGGAGGCCAGCGGGTCCAGCACCGTCCAGCGGTTGCCCAGGAGGATGGCGCCACCAATGCCGATGGCAGCACCTACGGAACTGAGGGCATCTGACCGGTGATGCCAGGCATTGGCTTCCAGGGCCGGAGAATCCAGTTTTTGGCCTTTGATACGCGTATATTGGTACAGCACCTCCTTGGCCAAAATGGAAAGGAGCGCAGCCCAGAGGGCCAGTTTCCCGGGACTGGGCAGATCTTCCCCCTGCAGCCAGGCAGCGAGTTTGCCAGCACCGGAAACCACAATGCCAATGGCTGCAGCGGCCAAAGCCAGGCCGATCAGAAGTGTGGCCATGGTTTCGAACTTGCCGTGACCGTAGTCGTGGCCCTCGTCCTGGGGCTGGGCGCTGATACGCACAAACACCAGTACCACAATGTCTGTGACAAAGTCCGAGAGCGAATGGACGGCATCGGAGATCATGGCGGCACTGTGCCCGGCAATGCCGGCCACGAATTTCACGCCCACCAGCAGCAGGTTCACCACGCTGCCGGCAAGGGTTACTCTGGCTATTTGATCTTCTCTGGTCATGGTCCTATGTACAAAGATAAACCCTTGCGAGCACATTCGCAAGGGCTTATAAAAGAACAGCCATAAGCCTACAGCGTATCCTGGAATTTCAGGATGGGGTTGCGGGCCGCGGCGGTTTCGTCCGGACGGGAGATGGGAGTGTTATGCGGAGCCTCGTGGAGGATGTTCGGGTCCTCGGCGGCTTCGGCTGCAATCTTCCGCATCACTTCAATGAAAGCATCCAGCGTATCCTTGCTCTCGGTTTCCGTGGGCTCAATCATAAGGGCCTGATGGAACAGGAGCGGGAAATAGATGGTGGGAGCGTGGAAGCCGTAGTCCAGCAGGCGCTTGGCCACATCCAGCGTGGTGGCGCCGGGAACGCCTTCACGGGCGCCGTCATTGATGAGTCCGTCAAAGACGAATTCGTGCTTGCACACGCCCTCGATGGGAAGTTTGTACACATCCTTGAGGCACTCTTTGATGTAGTTGGCCCCCAGGACGGAATACTGGCCCACCTGCTTCAGATGGTCCTTACCCAGGGAAAGAATGTAGGCGTAGGCCTTCAGGATAACGCCGAAGTTGCCGTGGAAACCGCTCACCCTGAGCTGCTTCAGGCAGCCTTCCAGATGGGCGGCTACACCCACGGGACCGCTGCCGGGACCGCCGCCGCCATGCGGCGTGGAGAAGGTCTTGTGCAGGTTCAAGTGCATGATGTCAAAGCCCATGTCCCCGGGACGCACTACGCCCATCAGGGGGTTCATGTTGGCCCCGTCATAGTACAGGAGGCCGCCCGCCCCGTGTACCAGGGAGGCAATCTCCTTGATCTGGGTCTCAAAGAGGCCCAGGGTGTTGGGATTGGTCATCATAATACCGGCGATATCCGGCCCCAGCAAGGGTTTGAGGGCCTCCACATCGATGCGACCGTTCTCCAGGGATTTCACCTGAACCACCTGGAGCCCGCAGACGGCGGCCGATGCCGGGTTGGTGCCATGGGCGCTGTCCGGGACAATCACCTTAGTACGGGCCATGTCTCCGCGGCTCATGTGATACTGGCGCATAATCATCAGGCCCGTGAGCTCTCCATGGGCGCCGGCGCAAGGGGCGAAAGTAAAGGCATGCATGCCCGTGATGGCCCCCAAGGCCTCGTTCATTTTCTCGTACACCTTACGGACTCCGGGTACCAGGGCGTCTTCCACCAGCGGATGCTGGGACGCGAAGCCCGGCAGCGAAGAAATCTCCTCGTTAATCTTGGGATTGTACTTCATGGTGCAGGAACCCAGCGGATAGAAGCCGGTATCCACACCGAAGTTCATCTGGGAGAGGTTGGTGTAATGCCGCACCACGTCCGGTTCTGACACCTCCGGCAGGTTCAGGGCCGATGAACGTTTCACCGCCGCCGGAAGCTCCGGAGCCGCCGGATAGCGGTTCCGCGGAAGGGAGAAGCCGCATCGGCCTTCCCGGGAGAGTTCGAATATAAGTTTGTCGTAGTATTTCATAACCTAACCCTCCTTGATGGCGCAGACCAGTGCATCGGTCTCCTCTTTGGTTCTCTTTTCAGTTACGCAGAAGCTCACTAGCCCCTCTTCCAGGGGCCAGGCGGCAAAGAAGCCGGCCTTTTCCAGGCGCTCATGCAGCGCTGCGGGGCTTTCCGCCACGGGCTTCAGCACGAATTCCTTCAGGAAAGGCTTGTGGGGATACACATCCTCGAACTTGCCGGTCTTCAGCAATTCCGCCTTCAGGTAATGGGCGCCGTCCGTGCTCATCATATTCACCTCCCGAAGGCCTTCGGGGCCCATCAGGGAGAGGTAAATGGTAACCCAGAGGGCCATCAGGCTCTCGTTGGAGCAGATGTTGGACGTGGCCTTCTCGCGCTTGATATGCTGCTCGCGAGCCTGCAGGGTGAGCACGAAGGACCTTCTTCCTTCGCCGTCCACCGTCTGGCCCACAATGCGGCCGGGCATCTTTCTCATGTGCTCTTTCTTCACCGTCATAAAGCCCACGTACGGACCGCCGTAGCTGAGCGGCAGGCCCAGGGACTGGCCTTCACCCACCGCCACGTCGGCATCCCATTCTCCGGGCGTTTTCACCACGGCAAGGGCCGACGGGTCGCAGTACTCCAGCAGGAGACCCTTCTGAGCATGGATGGCCTCGGCAAAGCCGCTGTGGTCTTCCACAATGCCGTAACGGTTCACGGAGGGCACCAGCACACCGGCCACGTCGCCGCTTGCCAGCTCTTCCTGAAGGGCTTTCAGGGAGGTCTGGCCGTTATCGGCCTTCACCATGCCAAGTTCCACGCCATGGAACTTGGCATAGGTTTTCACCACTTCCAGCACCTGGGGAAGCAAGGTGGCGCTCACCAGCACCCGTGTTTTCTTACGGGCCGATGCCACAGCCATCATCATGGCTTCCGCGGCGGCGGTGGGGCCGTCGTACATGGAGGCGTTGCAAACATCCAGGCCCGTGAGTTCGCAAAGAAGGCTCTGATACTCGAAGATATAACGGAGCGTACCTTGGGAAATCTCACACTGGTAGGGCGTATAGGCGGTAAGGAACTCCGACCGGGAACACAGGTAAGGAATCACGGACGGGGTGTAATGGTCGTAGGCGCCCTGGCCCACGAACACCTTCAGGGAGGCATTCATGGCTGCGAGGGCGGCAAAGCAATCCCGGATTTCCTGCTCGGACATGGCGTCCGGAAGGGCATAGGCCCCCTTGTGCAGGAATTCGGCCGGGACGTCGCTGTAGAGGTCTTCCAGGCTCTTTACGCCAATGCACCGGAGCATGGCCTCCACATCGGCCTGGGTCTGGGGCAAATAAGGAAGCCTGGCCATCTTACTCTCCAATCTGAGCCTTGTAGCCGGCGGCATCCATCAGGGCGTCCAGCTCGGAAGCGTCCGCCATTTCCACCTTGATAATCCAGGCGGCATAGGCATCCTCGTTCACCTTCTCGGGAGCGTCTTCCAGTTCGCCGTTCACTTCCACCACCTTGCCGGAAACCGGGCTGATGAGTTCGGAAGAGGCCTTCACGCTCTCCAGGGCACCGAATTCCTCTCCGGCGCTCACCTCGTCGTCCACCTCGGGCATATCCACATAGGTGATGTCTCCCATTTCCTTCTGAGCAAAGTCAGAAACACCTACTACGGCAATATTGCCTTCTACTTTAACCCATTCGTGAGACTCGCTGTATTTGAGTCCATCAAGAATCTTAGACATAGTGTTTTGTGTTTATTTTTTGTAATTTGTTTGATAGAATCTCTTTTTCACCACTTTGCCGGGAAAGACCTTCTTGCGGATGCGGATGCAAAGAGGCGTATCCAGGGCGGCAAAGTCCTTGTCCACCAAGGCAAAGCAGATGCTCTTGTCAAGGGAGATGGAATGATACCCGGTGGTCACCACGCCCACTTCCTTTCCCTCGGCCGTCTCTACGGGATAGCCGGCGCGGGGGATGGCCTTATCCGCTATCTCTATTCCCACCAGCTTGCGCTTGAGGTTTCCGGCCTTCTGGTCCAGCAGGGCGTCCTTGCCCACAAAGTCCTTCTCATACTTGCAGAACATGCCCAGACCGGCCATCACGGGGCTTATCTCCGGGCTCAGCTCGTCTCCGTACAGGGGCAGGCCGGCCTCGAAGCGGAGGGTATCCCGGCAGCCCAGGCCGCAGGGAGCCACGCCCGCCTTCACAAAGAGGTCCCAGATTTCCACAATGTTCTCCGGTGTGGTGTAAAGCTCGAATCCGTCTTCTCCGGTGTAGCCGGTGCGGCTCAGAATGAGGCGTTTCCCCTTGTACTCCACGTCGCAGAATTCGTAAAATCCCAGGGCCGATGCTTCCTTATAGCCCAGCACGGCCACAAGGCATTTTTCGGCCTCCGGGCCCTGCAGGGCAATCTGGCCCCAATCGGCCGATTCATTGCGCACCTGGCAGTCGAAGCCTTTTACCTGCTCTTGAATCCAGGCGAAGTCCTTGGCAATGTTGGCGGCATTCACCACAAGGAGGAAATGGTCGGCCTGGAACTCCTTGTAAACCAGAAGGTCGTCCACCGTGCCGCCGTCGGGGTAGCACATCATACCGTAGAGGACCTTCCCGGGGGCCATTCCCCTTACCTCGTTGGTGAAAATATAGTTCACGAAGGCCTCTGCGTCGGGGCCCTCCACAAAGATTTCTCCCATGTGGGACACGTCGAACATGCCCACCTTCTGCCGCACGGCATTGTGCTCGGCCACGATGCCTTCGTACTGGATGGGCATCATGAAACCGGCGAAGGGGCTCATCTTGGCTCCCAGGGCCACGTGGGCGTCGTACAGGCAGGTGCGCTGCAGTTCCCCCAAGGGAATTTCAATTTCTGACATACTCTATAAGTGGTTAGCTATAAAATTAAACAATTCTTTGTTTGTTTCCAAGTTTATCCGGAGGTCTTCTCCCGTGGCGCCCTTGGAGGGAGCCGTTTCCCCGCATACATCCACCGCCACCACCTCCATGTTTTCCATCAGAAGGGCCAGCATCCGCTTCACCTCCTCAAGCCCGTACTCCCCCTGCGACCAGTCCGTCCTGGCGTACTCCCGGCGCATGATGTCCTTGTCCAAAGACACATACACCCTCTCTCCCCTCCGCTCCTGCACCCAGCGGGCCGATACCGTCTTCTCATACCCTTCGGGCCCCACCGTGAGGATATCCCGCAGCTTTTCCAGCCTTTCGCGGGCCTCCTTCACCCAGCCTCCGCAGGAAAGCACCTCCCCGAAGGCAGGCGCCTGGTTGTCCGGATGGTTGTCCAGAAGAACCAGGTGGAAGGGCTCCGGCTGCCTTTTTGCCAGCAGGTAGCTCAGGTAGTGGTAGTCTCCGCTGTCCAACCACCGCAGCAGGGGCACAGGGCCTTCCAAGGCCTTTTCAATAGCCTCCTGAGCATTTTCGTCGCAGTAACAGCAGCAGCCTTCCAGGGCGTGGAAGTCCAGGTAACGGACGGCATCGGCCTCCTTTTGCAGCCACTGCAGAAAGCCTTCTTTCCGGTAGGCTTCGCTGAATGAAAACACCAGGCTATTCATCTTTCAAAGATAACACTTTTTCTGCGATATGGAAACATAGTTTTTTCAAAAGAATTTCCGTATTTTTGTAAGTTAAATAAAAGCGGATGTATAAATTTGAAAAGATTGCCCAGGACCCTGCCGGCGCCGCCCGCGCCGGAGTCATCTCCACAGACCACGGAAACATTCAGACGCCCATCTTCATGCCGGTGGGCACCGTAGGCTCTGTCAAGGGGGTTTATCACAGGGATTTGAAAGAAGACATCCGCGCCCAGATTATCCTGGGAAACACCTACCACCTGTACCTCCGTCCCGGCCTGGACACCCTCCGGAAAGCCGGCGGCCTGCACTGCTTCGAGCATTGGGACCGCCCCATCCTCACGGACAGCGGCGGCTTTCAGGTCTTCTCCCTCGCCCCCATCCGCAAACTGACGGAAGAGGGCTGCAAGTTCTCCTCGCATATAGACGGAAGCAAGCACATCTTCACTCCGGAGAACAACGTGGACACCCAGCGCATCATCGGGGCCGATATCGTGATGGCCCTGGACGAGTGCTGCCCCGGAGACGCAGACCTCCGCTATGCCACCAAGTCCCTCAAGCTCACCCAGGGCTGGCTGGAGCGCTTCGCCCGCCATTTTGACCAGACGGAGCCGCTGTACGGCTACCGGCAGGTGATGTTCCCCATCATCCAGGGCTGCGTGTATCCGGAACTCCGGAAACAGGCCGTGGAGCACGCCCTCACCCTGGACAACGACAACCGCGGCGGCTATGCCGTGGGAGGCCTGGCCGTGGGAGAGCCCACGGAAAAGATGTACGAGATGCTGGAGGTTACCTGTCCCCTGCTGCCGGAGAACAAACCCCGCTACCTGATGGGCGTGGGCACCCCCGTCAATATCCTGGAAGGCATTTCCCGCGGAATAGACATGTTCGACTGCGTAATGCCCACCCGTAACGGCCGCAATGGCATGCTTTTCACATGGGATGGCATCATGAACATGAGAAACGCCAAGTGGACCGACGATTTCACCCCACTGGACCCCAAGGGGACTTCATTCGTGGATTCCTATTATACCCGGGCCTATATCCACCATCTTTTCATAGCCGGAGAGATGTTCGCCGCCATGGTTGCGTCTGAACACAACCTGGCCTTCTACTTGGACCTGGTGCGCACCGCCCGGGAGCACATCGTGGCCGGAGACTTCACCTCCTGGAAAAACGCCGTCATCCCTAAACTGAGCCAGAGACTATGAAATTCCAGGGATTACAGAAGCTGGACTGGTACATCATCCGCAAGTTCCTGACCACTTTCTTCGTTTCCATCGCGGTACTGGCCGTGGTGGTGGTCATCTTTGACGTAAGTGAGAAGATTGACGACTTCATCAAGAAGGAAGCCCCCCTGAAGGAAATCATCTTTGACTACTACCTCAACTTCATCCCGTATTTCATGAACATGTATTCCCCTATGTTCGTGTTCCTTACGGTCATTTTCTTCACGTCCAAGATGACGCAGGATTCGGAGGTCATCGCCATCCTCTCCAGCGGTATCAGTTACCACCGCTTTGCCCTGCCCTACCTGGTATCGGCCTGTTTCATTGCGCTGCTCTCGCTGGAACTGGGCCAGTGGGTGATTCCGCACGCCAACGGCACCAAGGTGGATTTTGAGCAGAAGTACAACTCCTGGCGCAAGGTCAAGATGGGGCACGACATGCACTACAAGCTGGAGAACGACCATTTTGTCTATCTGGAGAGCTTCAGCGCCTATAACAATACGGCTTACAATTTCACCCTGGAAGACCTTTCCGGCGGGCGCATGCGCTCCAAAATATCGGCCGAAAGCGCCCAGTACGACACCGTGAGCGGGGTCTGGCACCTCAGGAACTGGACCCGGAGAGACTATGACGAAGGAATGAGGGACAAGATTACCAGCGGCCGGCAGATGGATACCACCCTAAGCCTTACCAGGGATGACTTTTTCCTGAACAAATTCACCATCCAGCGGCTGAACAAGCGGGAGCTGAACCAGCTCATCCAGACGCAGAAAATGAGGGGCGACGCCTCCGTGAAAAACGCCCTCATCGAGAAGAACAACCGCTATTCGCTGCCCTTCTCCACCATCATCCTCACCATTATCGGCCTGTCGCTCTCTACCCGGAAAAAGCGGGGCGGCATGGGCTGGAACCTGGCGGCCGGAACGGCCCTGGGCTTCTCCTACATCCTGTTCATGCAGTTCAGCGAGATGTTTGTGATTACGGATACCCTGCCGGCGTCCGTTGCCATCTGGCTGCCCAATTACCTGTATACGGCCATTGCCATTTTCCTGTACGTCAAAGCCCCCAAATAATGAAAGTTTCCATCGTTAACCACTCTCCCTATCCCTGTCCGGCCTATGCTACGGAGCAAAGCGCCGGCATGGATTTGAAAGCCAATCTGGAAGAGTCCCTCGTTTTGAAGCCGCTACAGCGGGCCCTGGTTCCTACCGGGCTTTACATGGCCCTTCCGGCCGGTTATGAGGCCCAGGTACGCCCCCGCAGCGGACTGGCCGCCAAGCATGGCATCACGGTCTTGAACACGCCCGGTACCATCGATGCCGATTACCGCGGAGAGGTGAAGGTGATTCTGGTGAACCTCTCGGACACGCCTTTCGAGATTGTCCCCGGGGAACGGATTGCCCAGATGGTGATTGCCCGCCACGAGAAGGTGGAATGGGAAGAAGTCAACGAACTGGATGTCACCTCCCGCGGCGTCGGCGGCTTTGGTTCCACCGGAAGATAAATTGTCATTCCGAATAACCCCTGTCATTCTGAACGAAGTAAAGAATCTTATGAAAATAGAAGAACTCTACGACATCTACCTGCACAGCGCAGGCGTTTCTACCGATACACGCACCCTTAAGAAGAACCAGCTTTTCTTCGCCCTCAAGGGGGAGAATTTTGACGGCAATGCCTTTGTGGACCAGGCCCGGGAAAAGGGCGCATCCTATGTGGTGGCCGGAGAGAACGGCCTGGAAACCTTGAAGGAACTGGCCGCTTATCACCGCCGCCAGCTTAGGATTCCCGTTATCGGCCTTACCGGCACCAATGGGA
>Ga0247608_10002991_pt1 | contig 20202 bp, 19 predicted proteins | sample 176DNAGHGlowgp2_FD_193490 | JGI IMG/M metagenome (GOLD analysis project Ga0247608, IMG submission 193490) | Sheep rumen microbial communities from Palmerston North, Manawatu-Wanganui, New Zealand - 1766 DNA GHGlow gp2 | ecosystem: Host-associated > Mammals > Digestive system > Stomach > Rumen ...
GGATGGTCTCCATGAAATTGTGGATGGATATGGCTTGCTATTCCCACATGAGGATGCTCAAGCGTTGGCAGATATCATTATAAAATTGTCGGCCGATGAGTCTTACGCAAAAAAAGTAGCATTAAGATGTCAGGAACGAGCTAAACAATTTGACATAAATGTAATGGCTAGACGATATAATAGTATTTATCAGGAAGTTTATAGATTGAGTAGTGTATGAAAACAGTTGTTGTATTTGGTGCAACAGGTAATTTAGGTGCTTATATTGCTGTCCATTTGAAACAACAGGGATATAATGTTATTGCTGTTGGTCATAGAAACAATGATAATGGATTCTTCGCTGATCGAGGAATGGTATATTATTCTGTTGATATAAAAGATTTCTCATCGTTCAATGTATTGCCCAAAAGTGACATTTTCGCTGTTGCTCATTTTGCAAGTTCTTTGCCCTCACGTTATGCATTTAATCCTAAAGAATTAATCGAATCTATCACTATCGGCACTCTGAATGTTCTTGAATGGATGAGAAAAGTTGGTTGCCAAAAAATTGTGTTTCCACAGACCCCTTCTGATATGGCTAAATATCATAATAAACCAGGCCTTATACCTTGCGACGCTCCGAGGCATTTCCCGTTGACAGGAGATCATGCAGTTTATACGATTGCAAAAAATGCTGCTGTCGATTTGATGGAGCATTATCATGCAGAATATGGAATCAGATTCTTTGCATTACGCTTTTTTACAATCTATCAATATCATCCAAATGCATATCATTATGCAAACTTCAAGCGAAGAATGATGCCTTATCGTATGTTGATGGATAGAGCGAGCAAAAGCCTACCCATTGAGATTTGGGGAGATTGCAAAAAAGCAAAAGAAATGGTCTATATAAAGGATTTTGTGCGATTGGTTCAAGCATGCATAGAGTCGGACAAAGAAGGTGGTTGCTATAACTGTGGAAATGGTTGGCAAGTATCACTGGAGGAACAAATCAAAGGCATTATTGAGGTATTTTCTCCTAAGGATAATCCATCCCCAATTATCTATTGTCCCGAAAAGCCCGATCCATTGCAGAATGCATTTGATATGACTAAGACATTTAACGATTTCCCAACCTATCGCCCCAAGTATTCGTACATCGATCAGCTTCGTGATTTTAAGCAGGAAATGACTGAGGAACCGATGGCTCAACTGTGGGGGAGAAAAGAGGACTATATGGAATGATTTATGTATAAAGATTTTTTTAAGCGAGCTATTGATTTTATCATTGTTCTTTGTGCTCTACTTTTAATTTGGCCAATTCTTTTAATACTTGCTCTATTACTTTATATCTTTAATGAAGGTGCTGGAGTGTTTTATACACAAGAAAGGCCAGGATATAAAGGGAAAATTTTTAAAATCATTAAGTTCAAGACAATGAATGAAAGGAGGGATAGTAATGGAAATCTTCTTCCCGATGTTCAACGAATTACTAAGTTTGGCGGTTGGGTGCGAAGGTTGAGTCTTGATGAACTTCCTCAGTTAATTAATGTGCTTAAGGGTGATATGGCCCTTATTGGTCCACGACCTCTTTTGGTAGAGTACCTTCCTCTTTATAGTAGAGAGCAAGCACGTCGTCATGATGTTCGCCCTGGTATTACTGGATGGGCCCAGTGTCATGGGCGGAATAACTTAAGTTGGACAAAGAAATTTGAACTGGATGTTTGGTACGTTGATCATATCTCTTTCAAGGTCGATTGTCAAATCATATTGACTACCATTATGAAAGTTATCAAGAGAGCAGATATTGACAATGATAATGTTGAGGAAAAAAAATATACAACCCCTCTATTTAATGGAAAGAATTGATTCTTTTTCGAACTTACAGACACCATGCTTTATTTTGGATCAAGAAGAACTGAATAGAAGTATTGTCGGTTTTCAATATGCTCTTCAATCTTTTTCCCAGAAATCGATAATTGGTTATTCTGTTAAAACCAATTCACTTCCTTTTTGTCTGCATTTTGCATATCGGTCGGGTGCATATGCCGAAGTCGTTTCTTTTGACGAATATAATATTGCACGTAAATGTGGTTTCGAACAGTCTAGGATTATTTATAATGGTCCACTGAAGTCGAAAGAGACTATTTTAGATGCTATTTTGAATGGATCCTATGTTAATATTGAAACAAAAAGAGAACTCGAATGGCTAATGTGTCTGCCTAAAGACAAATCTTATAACATAGGTCTGCGATTAAATATCAATATATCAAAAGTGTCACCAGAAGATGCGGATGGAGATAATGACAACAGTCGGTTCGGTTTCTCGGATGACACTTCCGAATTCAAGGATGCAATAGACTTTATTATGAATCTCCCTAATGTCAAACTTGCGGGATTGCATATTCATCGTACAGCTCATAATCGAAGCATTCATTTTTATGAGAATTCGATACAATATGCTTGTGATATCATTCATAAATATGGTCTTGAATTAGAATATTTAGATGTTGGAGGTGGGTATTTTGGAATATTCCCGAACAAACCTACTTATTTACAATATTCCGAGGCATTTTATAGAGTCTTGAAAAAGAATTCTCTCGAACATCTTTGCATAATAGTAGAACCAGGAAATGCGTTGGTCGCATCTTGCTTTTCTTTCCTCAGCGAAGTGATTGATGTTAAACAGGTGGAACCTGACTTATGGTTTATTACTACCGATGGTTCCCGAAATGATGTGGATCCATTTTTTCGAAAGACTTCCTATTTAGACGAAGAGTTTTATTCCAAAGTCACAAATCCTGTTAAAGAACAGATAGTATCTGGATGTACCTGCCTGGAATATGACAGATTGTTCTCTCTTATAGATAAACCGTTATTGAGTGTGGGAGATAAGATTCTCTATAGAAATGTAGGTGCTTATACGATGTGCCTTACACCTTTGTTTATACGGTTATTCCCTAATATCTATGTTAAGGAGGAAAATGATTACAAACTGATTCGCGAAAGGTGGACAGTTAATGAGTATTTACAGAAATCAATATTAGAATAATGGATAATATACTATTTTGTAGCGCTGGTCGTCGTTGCAAACTTCTGAAAGACTTTAAGGAATCAATGCATGGTAATGGCAAGATTGTTGCTACCGATCTCAGCCCTGTGGCTCCTGCATTGTTTTTTGCGGATGAACAATATCTTGTCCCAAGAATTAATGATCCATCTTATTTCGATCGAGTTTTTGAGATTTGTGAGAAAAGCAAAATCAAGGCAATTACAACTTTGATCGATCCCGAGATTGAATTATTGGCAAAGCATAGAGACGAATTCGAAAAGAAAGGAATCCTGCCACTTTGTCCTGCAGCTTGGACTGCTCATCTTTGTTTCGATAAGTATGAGATGTTCAAGTATTTGAAAGGGAAGGGGGTTCGTACGGTATTGACTTATAATTCTTTGGAAGATCTTAAACAGGGAATTGATAAGGGTGAAGTCGGATTTCCTGTTTTTATGAAACCAATTTCAGGTAGTGGTAGTGTTGGTATTGGCAAGGTAAATAATTGGGAAGAAGCCGAAGAAAAGTTCAACGATGAGAGGTTTACCTATATTATCCAAGAACTGATGACTGGAGGTGATTGTGATGCTGACGTTTATGTCGATTGTATATCACATAAGCCTGTGGCTGTTTTTTCCAAAAAGAAGATTGAAAGTCGAATAGGTGGTGCAAGTAAGACCATCTCTTTTAAGGATCCTAAACTATTCTCTTTTGTCGAAGAGGTTTGTTCTGTACTGGAATTGAATGGTCCATGTGATATGGATTTCTTTATCAAGGACGGCGAATATTACCTTTCTGAAATCAATCCTCGTTTTGGTGGAGCCTATCTTCATGCTTACGGTGCTGGAGTCGATTTTATTCAATTGATTTTGAATAATATTCACGGCATCGAAAATCATCCCATTATTGGTCAATATGACGAAGATATTATCATGATGATGTATGATGATGTGGTGATTACTCGAAAAAGTGATTTGCTTTCCGATGATTTTCCCCTGCTATAAAATATGTTAGATGGCAATAAAGATTGTTAGAAGTGCAACAGTCGGCACATCATTAGATACTTTTTGTCGAGGTCTTTTGACTGAACTTCGAGATAAGGGATTTGAAGTTGTTGCTATATCTTCTCCCGATAAAGACCTAGAACAATTGGGAAAACGGGAGATGGTTCGCACAATCGGTGTCTCTATGTCGCGTCATATTGCTCCATTGAAAGATTTTCTTTCTTTGTTGCGGTTGATTCGCGTCTTTATTAAGGAAAAACCAGATATGGTTCATTCCATGACTCCTAAGGCAGGACTTCTATGTATGATTGCTTCATGGGTAGCACGAGTACCTGTAAGAGTACATACTTTTACAGGGCTTGTATTCCCGACGGCAAAAGGCCTGATTAAGAAGGTACTAATGACTACCGATTGGTTGACATGTGCTTGTGCTACGCATGTGATTCCTGAAGGGCAAGGGGTGCTGAATGACTTGAGAAATAATGGTATCACATCGAAACCAATGAAGGTATTGGGTTATGGGAATGTGATGGGTGTGGATATGACACGCTTTTCTCGTAGGTCGGAGGTGATGTCTAAAGTCGCTTTACTTAAAAAGGAAGGCGTGTTTACCTTTGTTTTTGTGGGCCGTATTGTTGGGGATAAGGGAATTAATGAATTAGTGCAAGCTTTCAAAGTTTTGTTGGCTCAAGATTTCCCGAAAAGACTAAGATTGGTTTTAGTTGGCAATTACGAGAGCGATTTAGACCCGATTTCATCAGATAGCAAACAAGCCATTGATTCGACACCGGAAATTGAAGCCGTTGGATCTCAATATGGGGATGATTTGTTGGCAAGGTATGCTGCGAGTGATTGCTTCGTGTTCCCGAGTTATAGAGAGGGCTTCCCCAATACGGTGCTCGAAGCTGGAGCTTTAGGTTTGCCCTCGATTGTGACGGATATTAATGGTTCACGAGAAATTATTATTCCATACGAGAAAGATTCTCAGGGAGCAACTGGATTGATTATACCCTCTCATGATGCTGATGCTTTGCAGAGGGCAATGTCTTGGATGATTACCCATGATGCTGAAAGAGAGAAAATGGCTGCCAATGCTCGGCCTTCGATTGAATCTCGATTTGAGCAGAGTTTTGTCAGACAATGTTTGTTTGACTTTTACGATGAGATACTAAAAGAGAAAGAAATATCATAAATAATATGAAAAGAATACTGATTATTCTATGCTGTTCAATGATGTCATATGTGGCATCTTTCGGTCAGCAGGAAGAATGGGGAACCATCGACCTGCCCAAGAGGATGGACTGGTGGATCGGCGCTTCTGTCGGTTCGACTTTATCATTTTCTGATAATGCCCCAAGTAATAATTTCGTCAAGAATATTCCGAGCTTTGATTTTCAATTGGGCACTTTCTTTACGAGAGCTTTAGGCATTCGCATAGGAGCTTCAGTGGCACCGCAGACGGGTGAGGCCGATGATGCCGCCAAAAAACTGGATCCTGCGAAGTACGATACCTATTATCGCTTTTACCTGATGCATGCTTATGCCGATGGAGTGCTCGACTTGACCACTCTCTTTGCCCCACGTCGAAAATATCGCCCTAAGGTTGATGTCATGGTCTTTGCAGGGCCTGCGCTCATTGAGGCATTGCATTTCGATATGAAGTTGAAGGAATGGGACGAGTATCAGGTCGATTATCAGGATAAGACCTGTTGGTCGTTTCATGCGGGACTGGCGACAGCCTATCGGTTCTCTTCTCATTGGGACTGGACGCTTGAAGCGAGCTATAATATCACCAATAGCCGATATGATGGTGTGGAGGAAAATGCTTCCCTCAGTGGGTTTATGAAGTTTCATACAGGTTTCGTTTATCACATCTACGACCGTCGCGATAAGAATCGCTACCGTCTGACCACCGACATCGATTCCGATTGGGCTCCGAGATATACCGAAAAGGACCGTGAAAAGGTACTTCAGGAGGAGCGTGAACGTATCGCAAAGGCACGTAAGGAGATGGCTAAGCAACGCGAGTCAAAGAGTGAGCGTATCAGAAAACACAACGAAGAAGTCAAGAAGGCAAACGAGCGGATTCGCAAGAATAAGGAAAAACGAGCCAAAGAATGGGAAGAGAAGAATAAATACAATGAACTGGTTTATTAAAGGCATTATAAGCTATGGCGAAAAGTATTTGTACTTTGATAATTGTTCTTTTATCAGTCTTATATCTATCTGGATGTGCGACATCCGAGGAGAAGGCGGCACAAATGGCTGAGCAGGCGGCGCTAGTGACGCGTGCGCTCAACAATCGGGAGTATAAGATTGCTGTCGATAGGATGTATCCGATGCGTGGTAGTAGCAGAAGTGCCTCCTATGGGTATTCAGTGGAGGTAAGAAACGACTCTCTGATTTCCTATCTACCCTATTTCGGGCGTGCCTACAATGTGCCCTATGGAGGAGGTAAGGGACTGAACTTCTCTGCCCCAATCGGTAATTATCAGGAGTACATGATGAGGAATGGACGACGTCACATCGAGATAGGAGTGACCAACGAAGAAGATACCTACCTTTATACAATCGAAGTTTTCGACAATGGCAATTCTTCGGTCGAAGTGCGCGCCCGACAGCGAGAAAGGATTTCTTATTCGGGGAATGTGGAGATCTAATTGAAATCATTCCTCATGATTTGTATCAATTCGAGATAATTGTTATTGAATTATTGCGATAGTATTAAAAAGTCCAGCCGACCAAGTGGTCGGCTGGACTTTTTTCTGTAAACTGCGGGTTGCAAATGGAAAAAGGAAAGGAAAATATCGGTTTTTGTGGAAAATTTATTCTATTTCGATGCGGAATTATTCTTTTTTTGAATTATCTTTGCGCCATATTTGTTTCATTTTTAATCATTGAAATGTTATGTGCGGAATTGTCGGTTACATCGGGACACGTGAGGCTTATCCGATTCTGATCAAGGGATTGCATCGTCTGGAGTATCGTGGGTATGATAGTGCGGGTTGTGCGCTGATTTCGGGAAGCGAAGGCGACTGCCATCTGAATATCTATAAGGCAAAAGGGAAGGTGAGCGACCTGGAAAATGTCGCTCGTGACAAGGATAAGTCGGGGACGCTTGGCATTGCTCATACGCGTTGGGCAACGCATGGTGCACCTAGCGAGACTAATGCTCATCCGCATCTTTCACAATCGGGGAACCTCACGCTGGTACATAACGGTATCATCGAGAACTATGGCACCCTGCGCCAGCAGTTGAAGAAACGCGGGTTCGCATTCCAGAGCGAGACCGATACCGAGGTCCTCGTGCAGCTGATAGAATATGTCAAGACGCTCCCGACCAAGATGGGGGAGGAGGAGCTGAATCTGGATGAGGCCGTCCGCCGCGCCTTGCGTCTGGTCTATGGCGCATACGCCATCGCCGTGGTCGATCGGCGCGAGCCCGATAAGATTGTCGCTGCGCGCAAGTCCAGTCCTCTGGCCGTGGGCATTGTCGAGGATAACTCCGAATTCTTCATGGCCAGCGATGCATCACCGATTGCCGAATACACCAAGCAGATCGTCTATCTGAAGGATGAGGAAGTGGCCGTCATTGAGCGGGGGAAGCCGTTGGAGGTGTTCAATCTCAGTGGCGACCGTGCGGAGGCCGAAGTGAAGGAGGTCAATGTCGATCTTTCGATGCTCGACCACGAGGGATACCCTCACTTCATGCTGAAGGAGATTTTCGATCAGCCCAATGTGCTGAAGGACTGCATGAGCGGCCGTATTGTCGAGTCTCCCTATTCGTCGGAAGGCAAGCGGGAGCCGCTGCTTCAGGTCGTGCTCTCGGCTGTGTCACTCAATCGCCGCCAGTTGCTCCGCGCGCGTCGCATCATCATCGTTTCGTGTGGCACGTCGTGGCATGCAGGCCTGATTGGCAAGCAGCTGATCGAACATTTCTGCCGCATTCCTGTCGAAGTGGCTTATGCTTCGGAGTTCCGTTACTCAGACCCTGTCATCGAAGCTGACGATGTGGTGATTCCCATAAGCCAGTCGGGCGAAACGGCCGATACGTTGGCGGCTATCCAGTTGGCCAAGCAGCAGGGAGCCTTGATTTATGGCATTGTGAATGGTGTAGGTAGCTCCATCGCTCGTGAAGCACATACCGGAACCTATATCCATGTGGGACCGGAAATTGGTGTGGCTTCGACCAAGGCATTCACTGGCCAGGTTGTAGTACTTACTCTGTTTGCACTTGCGCTTGGAATGGCTAAGGGTACTGTGGAGCAGGATGAATACCAGGCCACCATTCGAGAACTGTTGGAAATACCCTCAAAGATAGAGAAGGTGCTTGGGCAGAATGACAAGATCAAACGTCTTGCCTTAACCTTTACCTACGCGCGTAATTTCCTTTATCTAGGACGAGGATTCAATTATCCGGTTGCCCTTGAAGGAGCATTGAAGCTCAAGGAGATCTCCTATATCCATGCCGAAGGCTATCCTGCGGCAGAGATGAAGCACGGCCCTATTGCCCTGATTGATGAAGAGATGCCCGTAATCTTCCTGACCAATCACCACAAGCGTTATCAGAAAGTTATTTCCAATCTTCAGGAAGTCATCAGTCGTCGTGGCCGCATTCTGGCCGTTATTAATGAGGGTGATGAACTTGTGAAGTCGATGGTCGGTGATTATATCGAGGTTCCTGAGACACTTTCGTGCCTTACGCCGCTCATTTCTGTCATTCCTCTGCAACTCCTTTCCTACCACGTGGCTGTTGCGAAAGGATTGAACGTCGATCAGCCAAGAAATCTTGCGAAGAGCGTAACTGTTGAGTGAGCATACAGATTAAATCTGCCAAAACTTTATTCAACTTTCGCATGTACAAGTGATGATTTGAAAGCTACGCTATCCGAAAACGGAAATAGTGCACCTACGTACGAGGACGCTCCACATTCTGTTGGAAATGGAGCGCGTACGTACGAAGACGCTCCACATTCAGTTGGAAATGGAGCGTGTACGTACGAAGACGCTCCAAATTCTACCGGAAATGGAGCGCGTAGCTACGAAGACGCTCCACATTCTGTTGGAAATGGAGCGTGTACGTACGAAGACGCTCCACATTCAGTTGGAAATGGAGCGTGTACGTACGAAGACGCTCCAAATTCTACCGGAAATGGAGCGCGTAGCTACGAAGACGCTCCACATTCTGTTGGAAATGGAGCGTGTACGTACGAAGACGCTCCACATTCTATCGGAAATGGAGCGCGTACGTACGAAGACGCTCCACATTCAGTTGGAAATGGAGCACGTACGTACGAAGACGCTCCATATTCTGTCGGAAATGGAGCGCCTACGTACGAAGACGCTCCACATTCTATCGGAAATGGAGCATCTACGTACGGGGACGCACTATCACTCCAACGATTTGCCTTGCGGAAAGAAATAGAGGCTTTTTTGTTTTTGGGCGCGGCAAAGGTACGGCAAAGATTTTACATTGGCAAGACAAGGTTCACCGAATGCTTACAAAAATAGCTCTCCTGATTCGAATGAAAGGGAAAAAAGGCAGACACAGCTCGGAGCTATGTCTGCCTTATAAACCTCAAAAGATTTTATTCAGTCTTCGAGGGCAGTCCTTTGTAGAAGTCTATGACAGCTTATTGTTTATTTACGAAATCGCTTAATAAGATTTTCCCGTAACAATAGTTTGACATAATCCAATTCTGAAGATTTGAACAGAACAGAGACCACATAGTAATAGACTATACCAACAACAATGCCCAAAAACAGCTGGAGAAACATATTTGGTATGAAAAATGTTGTTGCATATACCAATGCTCCCATGCTTAAAGAGAAAAAAAGGGAAGGAAGTATATCCTTCATTTGGGTAAGGAAACCTACGTTAATGAGTTTGCCGGTATAATAGGTATTAATATATAGACATAGAATTGAAGTGATAACACTACCTATACACATGGCCATCACACTATAACGCATAGTGATAAGTATAACAAGCAGAGAAAGGACTTTCTTGATGATTTCGAGACGAAGGAACAGATCAGAACGGCCTTTTACCTGCAGAAGATTCAGATTTAATATATGGATGGGACGCCACATAACACTGAAGCAAATGACTGCAAGATAAGGTATAGATGCTGCCCACTTTTCGGTAATCAGTACAATGACAACAGGTTTAGCCAAAGCTGCCAATCCAACTAACAAAGGAAAGACAATATAACCAGAAACGCGGATAAGACGACGATAGGCTGTTTCTAAGCGTGAATCATCATTTTGTATGGAGCAAAGTACTGGGAAGGTCACGGATCCGAGCACACCTTGAAATGTACTGGCTGGTAAAATAGCATATCCTCGAGCTCGTGTGTAATAACCCAAGTCAACCGCCGAGAACTTCTTGCCGATGATTAATGGATAAAGGTTATTCCACACTGTATTAAGCAATGACGATAGTAACAATTTTGACCCATAATCAAAATTTTCTTTCCATATAGCCCATGAGAAATTAAACTTAGGTCTCCAATGTTGGTAATACCAGTACAAGATATACTTGAGGAATGGACCTAGAAAATTGGGATAAATCAGCGACCACACACCAAAACCAAGGAAAGCTAAAATGATTGTCAAAATACCGATTGTAACGGTATTAACTACGTTAATAAAACCGTAGATTTTGAATTGCAAATTGATGCGAAGACGGGTTCCTTGGACCGCATTGACTGAATTCAACACCAATAAGACGGCATTTGCACGAACAATATCTCGAAGAATGGGCTCGTTATAAAAGTCTGCAATCAAAGGGGAACATAGGAAAAGTACCACTGCAAAAATAAACGTCAAAAAAACGTTAGTCACGAAAACCGTGGAATAATCGATTTCCTTGCGATCTACTTTTCGCATCAACGCATTGCTAAACCCCGAGTCAATAAATACATGAGCAATTGCAAAGAAAATCTGGGTCATGGCTATCAAACCATAATCCTTGGGGACAAGAAGGCGAGCAAGAATGATGCCCTGGATAAAAGCAAATCCATCAAGAGAGAAGTGTTGAGCAAAAGTCCAAATCATTCCAGAAAATGTCTTTTGCTGAAGATTATCTGCCATGCTTATTAATTGAAATAGAACTGTGCAGAAGAAAGTTCCTGAAATTAATAATAAAGTCTATTATAGCAAAAACGATAAAACAATCGTCCGGACCACTTATAATAACGCCTCAAGAAAGGAAGCTTTGTTGATCTCAAAAGGAAATCAATCCGCCAGGGTAGGCTAAACTGAGATATCTCTTTGCTGAAGGCTTTGACAAAATCATTATACTCCTTTTCATGAATAGTCCTTTCGGGTATATTCCTTCGAATTTCGTCATTGATTTTGTTCTGAAACCAATGCTTAAATTCAGGGAAATCAGTCGAAAAGCCAGCCAACATCCGAATTCTGGATTTGATGAGTTTGATGCGCTGAGCATCCGGCACTTTAAAATTCTGGTGAGCAGTCCATGACCCTGGATTGGCAATTCTATACACAGACATAGGATCGTTGAAATAATAAATCCTTCCTTTCATTGCTGCCATAATCTGAAGCGGATAATCTCCTACTGCACATTTCCAACAATAGTCTGGGTAATTCTCCTTAATCGTATTTTTATACACAATACTACAAGTTGAAATAAACAAGCCTGTGCGATAGATAACATCTTTAGTCTTTACTGTGGCATCTTGGGTATAGCAGTAGTCCTCGCCTACAATATCTTTCTTTTTTTCAGAATACAGTTTGACTCTGCTGCAAGCCATAGTATAATCAGTATTCTTCTCTAAGAAATCAACCTGTCGCTGTAGTTTGCGCGAATTGATCCAATAGTCGTCCCCTTCGCATAAAGCCACGTATTTTGAATCGTGAACCCATTCGTTGAGATAGGGGTCCTTTGCCTTTTTCCTATAATGATTGTACTTTAAATAATATACAGCAAAGAAGCAATTCTCATTGCTTTTATGCCGTGCAAAAGTGAGAGTATAATCATCGGTTTCTTCATTTCTGAACACAGAGCCGTCGGCTAAGTCAAAATGATTATTCAAATAACATTGAAGCACATCTTGTTCGCCGTCTGTGCTTGCATCATCAATAATGACGCAAACGAACGGAAATGAGGTCTCCTGCCTACAAAAACCATCCATTGCATCATTAACAAAAGAAGAATGATTGAAAGTTTGGCATTTAACACAAACCATCCATTTGTATTCCATCGTTGTACTCAGTTTATTTTGACCTCGAATGATATTTTATATTAGTTAGAAATGATAGTTAACTTAGCTCTTCCAAATGATCTTATTCTGTTTTTATCCCATGAAATCGATAATATCCTGAACGGTTTTGAACAAACGGATTTGTTCTCCAGAAAGCCTTTTGCTGAATTCATCATCCATAAGGACAATGAGGGAAAGCTTAGCCATTGAATCATACTCATCGATATCAGCCAAAACAGTTTCGGGCTTCAGAGTGCCACCATCGAGTTCCAGCATGTCTTCCAACAATGCGATTTTTTCTTCTTGTTTCATAATTTTATAAATTTACAAATATATTTATTTATACACATGCACCTCCATCAATCAGAATGCTGGTGCCGGTTATTGTTCGAGTAGCATCGCTCAGCAAGAATATTATCGTATTGGCTACTTCATAAGGTTCGGTCAAACCCAAAGGAGCACTAAATTCCGAGGCACCTACGGATGCATTCATTTCGCGTGCCTTCTGCGCCATGGGGGTATTGACAGCAGCAGCCATTACAGAATTGACACGGACCTTTCGCTCTGCCAACTCAAGAGCCATGCAGCGGACAAAGGCATCGACGGCGGCTTTACTCACACAGTATTCGGTTTTGGCCTTATACCCCCGAATACTGGAAATGGAGGACATGACAACCACGCTACCGCCTTCGGCAAAATGTTTCTTCTTGCATGCCTGTCGCACCAATTCGACGAAGGCATAGAAATTGACATCCATCACCTTGCCAAAGCCCTCTTTTGTGAGGACATTCAAGGGTTTGCGGCTGCTAATACCAGCACAATGCACAAGACCATGTATCAAACCGCCAGTCTTTGCCACCGTATCCTTTACAATAGTTCCGATAATATCAGGGACCGTCAAATCAGCCGCAAAATAGCTGTGTCCGTCACCGTCCAAGGAGTCGAATGTTTCCTTCAAACCTTGTTCCGCCAGATCGATCATCACCACCCTGGCGCCCAGTTGGCTGGCACGAATTGCCGTTTCACGACCTATGCCGGAGCCTGCACCGGTAATAATGATGACCTTTCCTGTTAAATCCAAAATCCTTTCCATATCTGTAACTGAAGGTTTGCCATTCTCAGTTTACCTTAATATTCTGCATTAATTCGTTCTTTCCGACCAGGTCTACTGCTTGCAAGAAATCATGGCCACCGGGAAAATTGAGTTCAATCATTTCCAGACGATCGGGAAGGATTGCGATGTCATGTCCAGCATAGGCTACCTTGGTATCCAAACGAATGACTTGCTTTGCCATCTCACAAGCCTCCTTGAAACGAGGTATTCGGAATCCGGGCATAACGATATCGGTTCCAGGGTGATAGATGTGGGTATTACCTTTTTTATCTACCCCTGGTGCATAGATGATGCCGCTCTCAATATCGACAGGATAGCCAACGCCACCAGAGCCCCAGTTGTCGACAACAGTATTACCGCATCCACAACGCAGACTGACACTAGGGATCTGGACATCGCCATCCTTGGTAACAATGGTATAAACACGAAGTGTATTCAATGAACTGCTATTGATGCGATCAAGCTCCTTACAGTTGACACACACCTCTTCGAGCAATACAGGACTAAGTTTGCACCCTTCGATAATCTGATCGATTTCGTGCAATGAATTGCTATGAGCGACATGAATGCCTTTTCCTTGCTCGGAAGTCAATGGTTTGACCAGCACACGGTCATGCCTTGCAAAGAACTCGCGAATCAGATTCTGATCTGTTTCTGAATCGGCCAACATCCAATTACGATGAATAAAATCGGCATATTTTTTGTATAAAAAAGCCTTGTCGCCCAGACGCAGGAATGTTTCCTTATCGAAAGATTTAAGAAGTCGATAATAACGTCTTTTTGTAAAGAAGGTATTTCTCTCAAAGGCGCTTTTCTTCCAGAACTCGAACAAGAGATAATCCCTGCTATCCATTGCTCCGTAGCGGATATCACACCAAATCATGTCGGCAAGGATTGACAACCAAGATTTACGCCCTCCAATCTTATTGGCTATTGCTTTGGCTGTAGGCTTGCAATAACGAATCAATATGGGGAAACGTTTTATGGAATAAAGCGGATAGTTATAAATCAGTTCCTGATGAGACTGCTTTTTCTCCATTTTTATTGCTTCTTAGCTTTCAATTCCAGAACAAGGTTCCAAATAGACTCAGCAGAATTGAAGTTCTCGGGGTCAAGTTCATTGATACGCACTTGAACATCGAATTCATTGTCTAACTCAGATATAATGGAAACCACATCAAACGAATCTAGAATACCGTCGTCAATCAGAGCAGTTTCGTTCTCAAAATCCACGTCGGGACGAACGTCCCTCAGTATTTCCAATAATTTTTCCATATAAATATTGAATAAATTAAAATGATCTATTATATCGGTTTGTCGAATTGAAGAAAGTAATCGCTAAATAGTTATGCTCCGTAGAATAAGGGTAGAATATTAAAGTCGAAGTAACTTTCGAAGGGTATAACTATTATTCACCACTTCCTCAATAATTGGCTCAGGATGATTGCCATAGATAGGGCCATTGGCCAATTGATGAACATCAACACCGCTGAAAGTGAGGTTCGTTTCAATAAGCACGGGATCTGCATCTTCATCGATGGCGAGATCCCATGACATTAATCTACTAATGTCGGAAAAACGAATGGCTAACTTTGAAACAAGTTCTGTACATTTTTCAAAACTAGGAATCTTAATATCTGAGAATTTATATCCTTGCGGAGACAATTCATATTTTTGCAGATTATGATCAAACACTCTGTTTTTTAATGAGCCATCATCATTGATACCGCAAACCATACCACCACCTGTCAGGTTATCAGTTTTGGATCCTTTGTTACCAACTCGAATCAATGGAGATAATACATTCACCTTGTTATTCCGAACTAGCGTCTGAATTCTAATAGTATTCAAACTAGTATCGTTGAGTTTGTTTAGTTCGGGATGCTGTCTAACAATGTCTTGGCAGATAAATGAGCTATTAATTGAGGAGAGTGCTTTAATCAATTCGTTGTCGGATATATTTGTGTCTATAAAAGTAACACCTAGACCTCCACCAGAAAAGCGACTTTTTTTAAGAATTATTTCATCATGAGTTCTGCAAATACTGAGAACCTTTTCCATGGAAATAATCTCATACTTGTCGTTTAAGAATGATTGACCAACCTTCCTAAAGAGAGTCTTGGGTAATTTTGCTTCAGGAAAGTACATATCATAAAAATTTTTATCATCGCAGGGACCAGAATGCTGAGGATTGGAAAAATACTCATCGATAAAAGCATAGTAAATATCACACGGCATATAATATTTGACCAAATCCTTATTGTCTTCTATTGAATTATAGACATCATACCATCGAAAATCTATTATTTGGATATTGTCGCCTAAAAAAGAACGCCAAAATGACTTAATTTCGTTCAACATAGAAATATCGATTGGCTTGACTTTGCCACTATTAATTAAAGTATTTAAAAAATTTATTGAGAAATTTAACCTCGGTTGGATTATCCTAGCAAAATACGCTTTCCTTTTTACGAATTGAATCAAAGATTCATCTTCACATTTAAAAATATCCATTTTTTATGTAAATAAGGCAATACTTGATTATGTGTTAAATTTGAGAGCAGTGGCGAATGCCGACAAAGAATTATTCTTAATAATCGTTTCCTCTCAATTCTTAAATTGTATCAAAGTCGAAGGAACTTTCGAAGGGTATAACTATTATTCACCACTTCCTCGATAATTGGCTCAGGGTGATTGCCATAGATAGGGCCATTGGCCAATTGGTGTGAATCGACTCCGCTGAAAGTGAGATTCATTTCTACTAACACAGGATTGGCATCTGTGTCAATGGCAAGATCCCAGGACATTAATCTAGTAATATCGGAAAAACGTACGGCCGACCTTGATACAAGTTCTACACATTTCTCAAAATTCGGAATCCTGATATCCGAAAATTTATATCCTTGTGGAGAAAATTCATATTTTTGCAACTTCTGATCAAACACTCTGCTTTTCAATGTACCATCGTCATTGATGCCGCATGCCATTCCACCACTTGACAAGTTGTCAGTCTTGGATCCTTTTTGGCCAACTCGAATCAAAGGAGAAAGAACTTCCACCTTGTTATTCCGAACCAGCGTCTGAACCCTAATTGTATTCAAACTAGTATCATTGAGTTTGTTCAGTTCGGGATGCTGCTTAATAATTTCCTGGCAGATAAACGAACCTTGAATAGAGGATAATTCTGTGAGTAAAATATTATCCGGTAGATCTGTCTTTAAAAATTTTACTCCCTGTCCCCCACATGAAAAACGGGTTTGCTTAAGAATTACTTGCTCGAGCGTCCTGATAATACCAAGGACTTCCTCCTTAGTAAGGATTTCGTACTTATCATTTAAATAGAATTGACCTACTTTTCTAAAGAGCGTGGTGGGCATTTTTGCATCTGGGAAGAATAAATCATAAAGATTCTTGTCGTCACAGGGTGCAGAATGTTGAGGATTGGTAAAATACTCATCGATGAATGCATAATAAAAGTCAAATGGCATATAGTATTTGACCAAATCCTTATCGTCCTCAATTGTATTAAAGACATCATACCATCGAAAGTCTATGATATCGATATTGTCCCCAAGATAAGAATGCCAAAATGACTTTATATCACTCAATAATGAATTGTTGATAGGCTTGATATTTTCGGAATCCAAAAAGCCATTCAAACATTTTGAGGAATAATCGAATCTATGCTGGATTAGCCTAGCGAAATAAGCCTTTCTTTTAATGAATTGAATTGAAGATTCGCCCTCACATTGTAATAGTTCATGCAAATAGTCCATTGCGTTTTAATTATTAAATTATAATCATTGATAATGAGGATTTACCCAAATATTTGAACCCTTTCTTCTCGTATAGGCTCACTGCGGCGGTGTTCTGATGCTGTACCCAGAGCATATACCTGGACTTTTCCGTAACCATGTTTCGTTCCACGAAAGCATCGAGCAAAGCCTGTCCCACATGTTGACCACGAGTGGAACCTTTCACTGCCAAATGCGAAACCCACGCCACATTGTTCTCAACAGTTTGATGGAGAGCGCCCAAGAATCTTGGCTCATCGTCATGCCTATGCCAGGCGAGCAGAACAGAGCCACTGGCCAACAATCCTTCATAGACTTCGGGAGAGACATAATCTCCACTATACCTGTCGAAAGATTGGTTGAAGAGGTCGAAGGCTCCTTGTACACCCGCTAATGTCTGAGCGGGCTGGATTACAATGTCATCGTTAACCCTGGCTGGCTGAAAATCCTTGTAGACACCGGCATATTGATCACGGACAAGATGACGCCTGAATCCACATCGTTCCAAATAAGCAACTACGTCGGCGGGTTCGCCAAGACTACATCGAAATAGGATCTCGGTTTCGAGCAATTCCCCTTGAAGGGAGAGTATCTCATCGAAGTCGTTCAGGTAGAAATATACCCTCCAGAAGCCATCTTTCTTCACCAAAAGGAAGACATTCCTTTCGCCACAATACTCATACAAGGAATCGTGGTCGATCAGGTCGGCTGCCTCACGCTGGATATAGTCGTTAGAAGCGCAACCCCTCTGTCCGAAAAGATCGACGATTGCCTGGTAACGCGAGAAAGACTCAACCTTTTTCAGCATCATATCGCTTTTTCAGTTCTATGCGATCAATCTTACCATTTAAATTATAGGGCATCTGAGCCAAATGATTCACAACCTCGGGGAACATATAGACGGGGATGCGTTCTTTCACCATATTGATGATGTCCATGGGCTGACCATCTACGGTGGTGTAATAGAGGACCAGTTTGTCATTATCATGGTCGAATATGCAAGCGGCATTTGTTACACCTTCGATAGCATTCACAGCCACTTCTATCTCACCCAATTCAATACGGTTACCTTTGTGCTTCACCTGGAAATCCTTGCGCGAAACGAAGACCAGGTTGCCATCGTCAGCGGGTCTTACCAGGTCGCCTGTGCGGTAGATGATATCGTTGAAGAGCGGATTCAAGGGGTTCTGTACAAACACCTCATCGGTCTTGGCACGATTGCCGTAATAACCCAAAGCAACACCCGTTCCGCGCACACAAAGCTCTCCCACTTCACCGACAGCAGCCTCGGTATCGTCATCCTTCAGTACAATGACCTGCATGTTGCGGCAAGCCTTACCGATGGGTATATACTCGTCGTCGGCATACTGGCGCTTCACATCGAAGTAGGTGCAATCGACAGTGATCTCGGTAGGGCCATAGAGATTGACAAACCTCACATTGGGCAGTTTCTCCTGCCAGGTACGCAACTGCTTGGCAGGCATGGCTTCGCCGGCAAAGGTGACAAGGCGCAGATGCTCGGGCAAAGCCACACTCAGAATGTCGCTGTTCCCGACAAGCACAATGGCTGAGGTGGCCCAAAGAATGGCGGTGATATGACGGTCGTTCAGCAGCGGCATGAGGAGCTTGGTGAAGGTGAAATACTTCTTCCCTATCACATTGAGCGTGGCTCCACTCTTCAAGCAGATGACGATGTCCTTGACCGAACCGTCGAAATAGAATGGGGTCTGGTTGCCCAAGGCATCCTGTTCGGTAAACTCAAAGGTTTCGACCAACCAATCGGCGAGGTCGATCATTCCACGATGTGAAATCACCACGCCTTTGGGTACACCCGTAGAACCACTGGTGAAAATGCTGTAGACGGGATCAAGATCGATAATCTGTTCGCGGATAGCAGACAGCGTCTGCTTGTCAGCCACGTGTTCCTTAACCTCATTGTAAAGGAACCTTGGCCCATTGAACTCGATCTGGTCGAGGGTCTTCATGTCGGCTGCAGTAGTAGCCACAGCGGCAATAGGCTTGCATACGTCAGCAATCAGGCGCACACGCTCAAAAGGCATCTTGCAATCGATGGGTACATAGAAGTTGCCACTTTCGACGGCACCCATTGCTCCGACCAATCCTTCAATAAGGCGGTCGACAAATACGAGGACTGCACGACGGATGGTGCTATTGGTAGCCTCGGCGACGGCTGTTCCGATGCTTTCGGCCTGCTGAACCCACTGGCTGAAAGTAAGGCTCAACTTATCATCGGCCAATGCAGTTTTATCGGGGAGACGCTGAGCAGTAAGCTCCAGATAGTCAAGTATATTGGTCACCATTATTTCTTCTCGTAGAGCTGGTTAGGATCGGTTATGAGGCCATCCTCATAGATGGCATCGTCCTCATAGATAGGCAAGATGTCGGCGGTATTGATGTCGAAAGAGGTTGCACCAAGCGATATGCCAATGCCAAAACCACAGGCCATCACCTTGATCTTCCTGTTCTCATTGCCATTTCCATAGCGGTCGCACAGCGAAACTATTGCCGAAGCGCCCGAGGTATTGCCGTAGCGGTCGAGGGTGATAGGCATACGCTCAAAGTCAATCTTTGTCTTCTTGGCAATCTGCTTCAGGATGTAGAGGTTGGCCTGATGGAAACCGAAACAATCGTAGTCGGCGGGAGAGGTTTCGGTCTTTACAAAGAAGTCCTTGATCAATCGAGGCACGTCGAAGATGGTAAACGTGAACACCGAAGTACCCTGGATAAAGCTGTTCATCAGCGTTCGGGGGTTGCCGTCTTCGCACATGACCACTTCCTCGCTGGCGTGCAGGTTGCGATATCCGCCGCCAGGAACTATCATATAGCGGTAGCCACTGCCATCGCTACGAATCAAAGCATTAATTTCATCGTTTGGATCGTCAGATTTCTCGAGAAGCATCACAGCACCTGCCTCACCAAACAGCATGGCAGAGCTACGATCTTCGGGATAGACAGACTTGCCAGCGGTATCACCCACAAAGAGCAGCGCTTTCCGGATGTCGCCCGTATTCAT
>Ga0247608_10002992_pt1 | contig 20200 bp, 13 predicted proteins | sample 176DNAGHGlowgp2_FD_193490 | JGI IMG/M metagenome (GOLD analysis project Ga0247608, IMG submission 193490) | Sheep rumen microbial communities from Palmerston North, Manawatu-Wanganui, New Zealand - 1766 DNA GHGlow gp2 | ecosystem: Host-associated > Mammals > Digestive system > Stomach > Rumen ...
TCTGCCCAACGCATATACATACGCATGAGCATCGAAGCCCAGTCCTGGGCCTCAGTGCCACCAGCACCACTGTTAATCTTCAGCACGGCCTCCATCGGGTCTTCCTTCTGACGGAGCATGTTCTTCAACTCCAGGTCCTCGATGGCTTTGAGCGCTTTGGCATAATCATCCTCGACTTCCTGCTCGGTAACCATTTCGTCCTTGAAGAAATCGAAGGCTAATTGCAGTTCGTCGGCCAGTGTACGTACCTCTTTATAGTCATCAAGCCAGCGCTTAATGCCTTTCACCTTCTTCATCTGCTCCTCGGCACGCTTGCGGTCGTCCCAGAAATCAGGAGCCTGGGTTCGGAGATCTTCCTCTTCGAACTCCATCTTCTTCTTGTCGATTTCGAGGTATCGGTGCAGCGCGTCTGCCCGCTCTAGTATATCTTTCAGTTGGTCTTGCGTAATCATGGGTGCAAAGGTACAACAATTAATTGAAACAGCCAAATTATTCCTCGTACATTGCGTCGATCTCTTTCTTATAGTTTTCGTTCAACACACGGCGCTTAATCTTCAGTGTGTTGGTGAGCTCGCCTTTCTCCATTGAGAAATGATGGGGTAGGAGTGTGAAACGCTTGATCTGCTCATAATGGGCCAACTGCTGCTGTAACGTGTCGATGCGCTCTTTCATCATGTCGTAGATCTGTTTGTCTGCGCACAACTGTTCGCGATTCTCAAACGGGATATGATGCTCTCGCGCATACTCCTCCAATAATGGATAGACTGGGATAATCAAGGCTGACACAAACTTACGCTGGTCTGCAATGATGGCAATCTGGTCGATATACTTGTCAACCAAAAGCTTCGACTCTATCATCTGCGGGGCAATGTACTTGCCGTTAGAGGTCTTGTAGAGATCCTTGATGCGCTCCTTCAGGAAGAGCTCACCATCTTTCAGATACCCGGAGTCGCCGGTTTTGAAATAGCCATCGTCGGTAAAAGCGGCCTTTGTCAGGTCTTCGCGGTTGTAATAGCCGATGGTGATGGTCGGGCCTTTTAACAAGATTTCGCCCTCATCGCTGATTTTAATGTCAATACCCTCGATGGGAATACCTACACCACCTACCGTGAAGGGTTCGCCTAGATGGTTACAGGAAACCGTTGCCAGACTTTCCGTCAGACCATAGCCTACTATCATGTTGATGCCGATGGAATGCACAAATTCCTCCACTTTTGGATTGACTGTTGCTCCTGCTGTAGGGAAAAAGTGGGCATTCTCAAGTCCTAATTCCTTACGAACGAGCGAGAAAACGGTTTTGTTGAGCATCTCGTATTCGAAATGCAGGGCCAAAGGCGGGCGCTTGCCCCGCGAGAGATAGTCGATGTTATGCTTCTTACCTACGTTAAGTGCGTGCTGGAAAAGTTTACGTTTGGGGGCACTGGCTTTTTCAATCTGTTCCAGAACGCCCATATACACTTTCTCCCAGAAACGGGGCACAGACGACATACACGTGGGATGGGTCTCCTTCATCGACTGTTGCACCTCCAACGGATAGGTGTTGACAATCAGACGGGCACCTTTTGTCAGACAAAGTATCTTCCAGCCTTTCTCAAAGATATGGGTGAAGGGCAGGAAGTTCAGCACACGGTCGTTTTCACCGACGGGCACACATTTGTTGTTAGCTTCCATGGCGGCATGATATTGGCCACATGTCAGGATGACACCTTTGGAGTCGCCTGTGGTGCCCGAGGTGTATAGGATATTAGCAATGTCGTCCATCGATGCTTGGGACTGAAGAACCTCCACCTCTGTCTGGCGGGGATAGTTCTCGCCTAATTTCAGGAAATCATCGAAGTACATCGCATTGGGGTCGTGGCTGGAGATATGCACATTCCGGTCAAAAACGATGATGCGTTCCAGGGTCTGACTCATCGATACCACGCGACGGGCCTTGTCGTATTGTTCTTGTTCGCCGACAAATAGAAAGCGAATCTTGGCATCGCTCACCATGAATTGAATCTGTTGCTCGCTGCTGGTGGCATAGAAGGGAATGGTTACCGCACGAATGCCCCAGGCTCCAAAGTCACAGAAAAGGTATTGTACGGAGTTCTGCGAAAAGACACCGATGTTTTCCTGCACTCTCACACCAAGGTTTAGCATTGCATTCGACACTTTCTTGACCATTTCAGAGAACTGATTCCATGAGAACGATTTCCATTCGCTACCGCCGAAGTCTTTATAGATCAATACCTCGCGGTCACCATATTTCTGCGCTTGGTCGTGAATTAACCGTGATAAATGACTATTTGTCTGCATATACTGTATACTATAAACTATAACTATAGACTAAACCCTTCTAACAATTGTACATAAGTACTAATGGCATGCTCTATTTCTGAGATGCGGATGAACTCGTCGGCGGAGTGACTACGAGAGGAATCACCAGGACCGAGTTTGAAGGAGGGGAACGGCATGAGGGCCTGATCGCTGAGGGTTGGCGAACCAAAGGGTTTCATACCCATAGCGATACAACGTTGTACCAAAGGATGGTCTTCTGGGATGCTCGACGAGTGAAGACGGAATGAACGGGCCTCCAGACGACACTTCTGCATCTTCTTGCGCAGGAACTCAAAGAGGAACTCGTTCTGGTAATACTCATTTGTCCGCACATCGATGACGAAATGCAGATGGTCGGGAATCACGTTGTGCTGCGTACCGGCCTCCACCAAGGTAACGGTCATCTTGGTAGGACCTAACAATGGACTAACCTTTCGGAACTGATAGTCGCGCAGGAAAACCAGGTCGTCGAGTGCCTCATAAATGGCGTTGACACCTTCCTCGCGGGCTGCATGACCACTCACGCCGTCTGCATAGCCGTCAATCACCATCAGACCTTTTTCAGCGATGGCTGGCTGCATGCTTGTCGGCTCACCGACGATAGCGACATCGATATTGGGCAAGTGGGGCAGAACACGACTGAAACCATCTTGTCCTGACACTTCTTCTTCGGCAGAGGCCACCCAGAGCAAATTGAAATGACGCGGTCTGTGGAGTAGGATGCGATAAGCCTGAAGGAGGGATACTAAACCTCCGCCGCAGTCGTTTGACCCCAGACCGTAAAGTGTGTCGCCCTCGATGGTCGGAACATAAGGGTCGTGAGACCAGGATGCCACTGGCTTCACAGTATCCAGATGGGCATTGAGCATCACGGTAGGACGATTGTTGTCCCAGTCGTAACAGCCTACCCACAGGTTATTGCCTTCCCGACCATGGGGCAGGTTCCAATGGTCCAAATACCGACTCAAAAGATCGGCGGCGCGGGTCTCATTCCTACTCTCTGAGGGTGTAGCTATCAGCGCCTTCAGCAATTCTACTGCATCATTTGTGTATGCTCTGAGTTCCATATCCTCTATAAGCTCTAAACTGTATACTGTAAACTATCAACTCTACCCTATTTCCCTAGCCAAGACATCGGATTTAGTGGGGTGTTGCCGCGACGAAGTTGGAACTGCATGATGCCGTCGCCTCCGATTCTTCCAAGTGTCTGACGTGCTGACACCCTTTGTCCGTTAATAACACTGACGGCTGCCAGATTTGTGTAGACGGTGAGATAAGTGCCGTGGGAGATAATGACGACCATAGCGCCATCATAACCGAAGACAGCCGTCACCTTACCATCGAAGACGCTGCGAGCATAGGCTCCGGTTTGGGCCTTAATCTTGATGCCTTTATTGTCAAGTGAGATATTGCCTTTGACGCCATCAACGGAGTACTGACCGAATCGGTTGACAATCTTGTATCCACCAGTCAGCGGCATAGGCAGACGACCGCGGTTACTTTCGAAACTACCAGATAATTTACGGTCTTCAGTGGAGACGGTATAATCGCTTTCTTCCTTCACCTTACGCCTCTCTTCGGCAAGGGCTTTCTCACGGGCCCTGGCCTCCGCAGCGGCTTTGCGCTCTTCTTCCTTGCGGGCGCGCTCAGCACGACGAGCCTCCTCTTCGGCCTTGCGCTTCTCTTCAGCACTCTTACGGGCGGCTGCACGGGCTTCGGCCTTGGCCTTTTCCTCACGGGCCTTGGCTTCTGCTATACGGCGGGCGTTTTCTCTGGCTGCAGCCTCGGCTGCCGCTTTCTTGCGGGCCAGCTCCTCAGCTCGCTTCTTGGCGGCTTCTTCTGCGGCCTTGCGTTTACGCTCTGCCTCAGCACGGGCTTTGGCACGAGCGATCTCCTCAGCAATCATCTTGTCGATACGGGCATTCAACTCGGCATCTTTCTTCTGTTGCTGACTGATGATGTTCTGTATCGTTTTCTGTTGTTTCTGCAGGGAGGTGACAACATTTTGTTGCTCTTGCTGTTTCCCCTCTAATGCCTTTTTCTCCTGTTCGCCACGATAAAGAAGGTCGTTTTTCTGACGCTTGGTGGCTGAGAGTTCCTCAGCAGCCTTGCCCACTTCTTTCTTCATAGCAGCCACCGCTTCACCTTGGGCTCGCTGATAAACCGCGTATTCACGCACAAAACGCAGACGACGGTACATCTGCGAGAAATTCTGGGCACTGAAGATAAACATCAGCCGGTTCTCGATATTCCTGTTACGGTGCATGTAGCGCAGCGATTTCATAAAGCGTTGCTTTCGCGTATCGAGTTCCTGTTCCAGAATCCGGATGTGCTTGTTCAACTCGTCAATATTGGTATTGAGCTTACCGATGTCATTACGGATGGTGTCTATCGTCTTTCGCTTATCGTTGATCTCGTTGTTGATGACCAACAGGGTCTGTAGACGCTGCTTCACATTTCGCTCGTTCTCTACGAGTTTACGCTTCTGCTCTTGGATGTTCTTTTGAATCTTCTGACGTTCGTTCTTCAGACTCTGTACAGTGACAGCTGGCTGTTTGGCCTTGGTCGCTTTCGCTTTTCGGACCTTTGCCGCGGGCTTTTTAGATGTGGTCTTTTTCTTGACAGTAACAGTCCTAGTGGTGGTTGTCTTTCGCTTAACAGAAGATTTTCTCTTCTGCTGGGCAGGAACAACCATCACCATGCATAGACAGAGAAGCAGGGTGAACAGCCGGTTCATCTGTGGCTACAGAGACATGAAGCGGTTCAGAATCTCATCGATCGTCACCTCACGGTATTTGTTCGACACCTCTGTACGTGTCTCCCAATCTGTGTCGTGTTTGATATAGTTGAGGGTCATACCGAGTTTCACTTCCTTGTTGGGAACGGTGAAGGTGATAACTGATTTCTTGGGGAACTGCTTGCTGTTAACCGCCTCGAAATCCTCATAGTCCCAATTCAACTGAGAAGTGGTGTTGTTGAGCTTGTCCTTATAGACCATGTTAGCCATGCGGATCTGACCGCTAGCACGGTTGGCCAGCCAACTGTAAAGCATCTTGCCTGCCTCCAGGTTGACTACCATGTCGTCACCGCTCTCGAGCATTGTGTATTGAGCCGTATCGACAGGCATAGCTTCTTTGTTGATACTATATTTGGCAGGACGAGAGAGCTCGTTCCAGAAGAGGGCCTGCATCGTGTTGAAATTCAAGCCGTTGTTACGCATAAAGTCTACCTGTACATACGGCGCCTTCAGGTATTGCTTGTTAATACGGTCCATAATCAGTACATAGTCGGGTGTCAGCTCAATGCGGCCGGCCTCTACGAAACCAAAGGCCATGAGCTGCAAACGAATACAGTCGTCACGCTTCATCTTCAGGTTGCCGGTAAGGGTCAGTTTCTGAGCGCCGGTCTCTACAGAGAACTTCACCTTCGAGGTGATGAACTTCTGGGAAAGGGCATTATCCTGAACTTTGGCAATGAAACCCTTGGTGGCCAACTGCTCTGTGGTCAACGGTTTGTTTTCTACTACGGCCTTCTTCTTAGAGGCACACGAACTTAAAATGAGCGGCAATACTAACGCTGCAATTTTTAAAATACCAGTTGCTTTCATTACTTTACGTATTTTTTAAGTTTGATTTTTCGTATTAAGACCTGATTCTCAGGGGCTGTCTTCAGAGCATCCTGCCAGTAAGCGATCGCTTGGTCTGGCTGCTGGCAGAGGGAATAGATGTCGCCTGCATGTTCCAGAATGACAGAGTTGTCAACGGAGTCATTCTTGTTCTGCAGAGCTTGGTCGATATAGATGCGGGCTTCGCTGTAGCGCTGCTGCATAAACAATATCCAGGCATAGGTGTCGAGGTAGGTAGAGTTCTTCGGCTCGGCCTTGATGGTCTTGTAGCTCATCTGCTCAGCCTTGTCGAGATGAATGCCTTCCTCACTCAGATAATAGGCGTAGTTGTTCAGGCATCCGATATTGTCGTCCTTCCACTGCAGGCAGGAGTCATAAGCGGCATAGGCTTCTTCCGCCAGACCTTTCTGATGGAAGATGTCACCCATCACGGCATAGAAGTCGGAGACGATATTGGGATTACTACGGTCATTGATCACTCCGATGCCATTCTGGAATGCCGAAAGGGCTTCGTCGAGTTGATCCAACCTGTAATAGGCGATGCCTTGGTAATAATAAAAAGCCATTTCATCGGGATTATACTGACGGGCTGACTGACAGAGGTCCACGATACGGTTCATGTCTTCCACCTCCCAGGCATTGGACACCAGTTGAAGGCGTGCTGCCGCATTGTCGGGTGCAAGGTCCAGCACATGTTCCAATACGGGGTTGATGCTGTCCTTCGGCATTTTCTTCAGATCCATATAGGAGGCCTGAAGAATCAGCATGTCTGCATCGGGCTGCATGGTGTTCATTTTCCGGAAAAGGGATAGCACCTTGGTACTGTCACCACCATTGGCCTCGTTTGCCATGATTTCCTGGCGGATCAGATAGACTTTGTTTTCCTGCTGGGTATGGCGACTTAACAGTAGACGCTCTAACAGCGAGTCTGCCGTGAGGGTGTCTTCCTTCGACTGGTAATAGTTACGCAGCGACATCAGGGCACGGCTGTTGTCCGATTCTTCCTTCAATACCTGATGGAACACTTCCAGGGCCTGCTCCTCATTCCCGTTCATCATGAGCAGATCTCCGTACAGTCCCTGATAGTTCAGGTCGTTGGGATATTGCTTAGCCAATTCGGCTATCTCTGCGATGGCGGCCGACTGGTTGCCCATCTGGGTGTAGCATTCGCTCTTCGCCATCGACAGCCGTTCACTTTTCCCGTCAATGTTCTCCAAGCGCTCCAGAACGGCGATGGCGTTGGGATAGTCTTTCACCTGCTGATAGAGCTGGAACAGCATTTCCAAAAGATCCTCTCTGTCTTTGTTACGGTCATAGAGACGCTCCACCACACTAATGGCTGTCTTGAAGTCTTGCTGACGGATATAAACCTGGGCCAATGTCTCCATGTATGTCTCGTTGTCGGGGTTCAGCTCGGCAGCCCGCTGGAAATGGGCTAGTGAGAGTGAGTCGGCTTCGAGGGCATTGTAATATTGCGCGATGAAATAATGGGCCTCGGAAGCATTCGGATTGATGTCAAGACAGTGACGCAACAGGTCGAAGGCGGCATCTGAATGACCCTTCTCGCGTTCAAGGATGGCATCGAGGAAAAACTGGTCGTATTTTCGCTGCTCATCCGGAGAAAGAGGCTCGATTGCAGGTGCCTGTACCACTGTAGACACTGACTTTTGAGCCGTGTCACAGGATAGGAAGAGGTAAGCCGTGAGGGGTAAGAAGTAAGATACTACTCCTACTGCCGCTAACCTCTGTATGAAACCTATATGGTCTTTTCTCTTCAACATTTTCTTACTTCAATCCCGTATGTCCATATCCGCCTTCACCGCGGATGGTCTCGTCGAGCACTTCAACAGCCTCAAACTCAGCCTGCTCGTGACGGGCAATCACCATCTGGGCGATGCGCTCACCATCCTCCACGACAAAGTCTTCCTGCGAAAGATTAATCAGTACCACCCCGATTTCGCCGCGATAGTCTGCATCGATGGTGCCTGGTGAATTCAATACGGTGATGCCTTTCTTCAGGGCCAGTCCACTACGTGGACGAACCTGCGCCTCATAACCTGCGGGCAGGGAGATGTGGAGCCCCGTGGGAATCAAACGACGCTCTAAGGGCTTCAACGTAATGGCCTCATCGAGATTAGCCCGAAGATCCATTCCGGCACTCTGACCCGTGGCATATTGCGGTAAGGGCTGATGCCCCTTATTCACTACTTTTATTGTCAACATGTTTTCGAAACACTCAATTAATAATGTGCAAAGGTACAATAAATTTTAGATAAATGGCAAAAAATCACTATTTTTTTATGTTTCTTTTGTTCTTTTGTCTAAAAAAAGCGAATATTTGCGGCCAAGTTATTATGAATTGGCAGGAATTAATATCCAAACTAGCATTTTGCACAGGATTAGAAACATCCCCAAGAACCACGACGACCGGACAGAGTTCAAACGCGACTATGACCGTCTGATATGCTGCGCGGGGTCAGCCAACAGCTCAAAGATGTGAGAATGAATGATTTGTCACAATTTATTCCCTTCTTTCGACCATTGTAAAATACCCCTGCCCATTTTCTGCTTTAAACAGGAGAGGGAAGCTCGGATCCTTTAATTCTGAATGTGAAGTATTTTGAAAAGTTGTCGATAAATTGGTCGTATTCCTGTTTGTTGGTCTGATGCTCCAGTGAAATGAACCCGTCATCCTTTGGTCTACCTTGAGGACGCATCCGGTGATATCTTCTATGAAATCATGGATGTCGAATGTGCGAACAAAATTAAAATTCTTTCATACGGAGAGACGACGGAATTATTGCTCGGTTTCTTTGATAAGATGACACGCGAGAATATGCAGGAACACATCATCGACGAAGGTCTCACCGACGGTAATGAATAGATTGTTTATATGAGGGCTTATATGTCATCGGCCTCATGCCTCGAACCGAAATTTCAGGCTGAATTGCATTAATTCTCCGAAATCCGTTGTTTTTTGCATGTTTTTTTGTATCTTTGCAGCCGAGATAAAGTCAAACATAGCATTGATTCTATGGATGTAAAAACCAATCCCAAGAAATGGCTGGTACCGGTGCTCATCCGTGCACTAGTGGTTGCTGTGGTGCTGCTGGCGGTAGCATTGAACTATGCGGTTCGGGCGGAGCGCCACGACTATACCAAGTCGACGTGGGATGTACAGGGCTTCAAGGAGAAGGAAAGCTCCTGGTCGGTGCCCATTGTTGTAAAGAAATGAAGAAAAACGTTTTTATCGTACTGACTTTCGTCATGGCGACGCTGGCTGCAGCGGCGCAGGCATCGGGTGCTGGCGGCAGCGCAGCGGATGGCGACGACCGCATCGCGCAGCTAGAGAAGGAGATGTATCGTTATTACAGCTCGAACTCCATCGACAGCTTCATGCTCATCACCGACCAATTGATAGAGGCGTGCCGCAAGGCCGGCCCCAGTCAGGAGCGGCTGTTCTACAAGGCATGGTCGAACCAGGCCATCTACAACTTCAGCAAGGTCAACCGCACGCGCGGCCTGGAGCAGGCCCACCAGATTCACGACTACGCCTACCAGCACGATAGCAAGTTCGGACTCTACACGTCTACGTATGCCCTGGCTACCATGTCGTCGAGCCTGCGTCATTTTGTTCAGGCCGAGCATGAGTTCACCGAGGCCATCAACTACCAGCACCGCTTCTTTCCCGACGAGAGCGCCGCTGCCCCTTACCTCGGGATGGCGAAGATCTACGTCAATCAGAATAACCCCGAGAAGGTGCTCGACTGCGCCCGCAAGGCACTGGCTGAGCCCAACGTCATTATGCAGCACAGGCTGACAGCGTGGAGCTATATCTGCATTGCGTACAACGACGACCGGTACAGCCGTGATGACTTCAACCGCGCTTACTCAAATCGTGAGAAACTGAAGCGTGACAACGGGCACGACGACAGCTTCGGCCCAGTCGTCAACTACTACCATGCCATGAAGAATGGCCGCTATGCCGAAGCTCTTGACATCGCCAACAACATCAAGGGGGGCGTCGACCGCTTGGGATTAATAGCCGAAGCCTATGCCAGCCTCGGTGACTACCGGCAGGCCTATCTCTACAGGATGCGCCACATGGAATATCGCGACTCTATCAGCACCGCCGAGGTGCAGAAGATGTCCTACGAATATGCCACACAGATTGACGTGACGCGGGCCGAAAACGAAGCCAAAGACCTGCGCCTCTCCAATCTGGACCTGCAGATACAGGCCGCCGTGGCCATTATCCTCATCACCCTCGCCTTCTTTCTCTTCTACTATTTCCGCCGGCGCAAGCAGATACAGGAACTGCGCCAGGCCTACAACCAACTGGCCGACACGACCACCGCCAAGGAGCGCATCGATAACGAACTGCGTATCGCACGCGACATCCAAATGTCGATGGTGCCACGTACTTTCCCTGCATTCCCCGACCGCCGTGACATCGACCTCTACGCCACTATTGTTCCTGCCAAGGAGGTGGGTGGCGACCTCTATGACTTCTTCCTTCAGGATGATCGCCTCTGTTTCTGCGTTGGCGATGTCAGCGGCAAGGGCATCCCCGCTTCGCTCACTATGGCCGTTGCCGTCAACCTGTTCCGCACCGTCGCCAAAGAGGGCTTCCCCCCTGAGGTCATCGCCACCAAGCTGAATGACACGATGTCCGCTAACAACGAGAATGCCGTCTTCGTAACCATGTTCATCGGCATCATCGACCTCAAGACCGGCAGTCTAGACTACTGTAACTGCGGCCACAACCCGCCCGTCTACGGCGAGCGACGCATCCACACCTCGCAGACCGTATTCAGCTTCCTCGACATCGAGTCCAACGTACCCATCGGACTCTGGCCCGATTACACCTTCGTTGGAGGCCACATCAGCGACATCCGTGGCAACTCGCTTTTCGTCTACACCGATGGTGTCAACGAGGCCGAGAACCGCATGCAGGAGCAGTTTGGTGAGAAACGCATGCTCCGCGTTCTCCGCGAGTCCACACAGCCCTTTGGCGAGCGCACCCCCAAGACCCGCTCCCGTTTCCTCATAGACGAAATGAAATGTGCCCTCGACGCCTTCGCCGACGGCCCCGAGCAGAGTGACGACCTCACCATGCTCTGTGTCGGTATTAAATAGAGATGAGAACTAAGTATCAGGCATGATTCTCGCAGGGAATCCAGAGCCAGAAGGTGGAGCCGCGGTTTTCGCCGGCGCTGATGACGCCGATGTCGCCTCCACAACTTTCAGCAATCAGTTTACAAATGGCTAGTCCCATGCCGGTGCCCTGTACAAACTCGTTGAGCTTGACGAAGCGGTCGAATATGATCTTCTGTTTGTCCTTAGGTATGCCGATGCCGGTGTCCTCACAATAGAGGTACATGCCGTGCTTCTCGTAGCGGTAGCCCAGTCGGACGTGGCCTTGTTCGGTAAACTTCACGGCGTTAGTCACGAAGTTGGTGAGCACCTGCTGAATGCGCTCGAAGTCGAGCGTGGTGACGAAGGTGTCGTAGGGATTCTCCTTGATGAACTTCAGTCCCTTACTCTGCACACGTTGCTGGAGGGTCAGGCAGATGTCATTGAAGGCAGTAGCGAAGTCGATGGTCTCGGGCTTGACGGTAAGTGTGCCGCCGCTGATAGACGAGGCCTCAATGATGTCGTTGATGAGTCGCTGCAGCATGTCGCTGGAGTTGCGGATGATGCGGACGTATTCGCCGCGCTCAGGATTGTCGTCCAGTGTGTCGAGGACACCTGTGAATCCGACGATGGCGTTCAGAGGCGTGCGCAACTCATGGGTCATCGATGCCATGAAGCCACTCTTCTGCCTGACGCTCTCGTCGGCCAATGTGGTGACGGCCTGCAACTGTCGGCGGGCCTCCTCGAGTTTGGAGTTGTCGTCGACGATACGCATCCTGCCATCATCGTCCTGCTCTAAGTGGCGGTCGCTATGTTCCAAGAGGAAGGCCAGGGTCTGCTTCTTGCGCTCAATATCGGCCTTGATGGTTTGCACCTCCTTGTTGTGCAGATGGCGGTCGCGGTCGCGGTTGCGGTCGTCTGTGATGTCGAGCGTGGTGATGAAGTAGTTGCAGATTTCGCCCTCGCTGTTGAACAATGGCAGGATGAAGAACTCGATGTAGCGGTCGATGCCCATCTCAGGATATTCCATGTGCTGGCAGATGAGCAAGTCGTTGCGGCTGTCGGGCGAGTAGATGTTGCGGAACATTGGAACATCGAACATGCAGACGGTCTCCCAGAATCGCTTGTTTTCGGGGTGGTCGTCGGTCATGCCACAGAGCTGCCGCATGTTGTCGTTGAGGTCGATGAGCCAGCCGGCCTTGTCGTAGAACGACATGGCGATGAACGGGATGTTCGACAGTTGTTCGTACTTCTTGACGAGTTCGCGCTCAGCCTTGTTCTCTTCGAGGTCGTGGGTGACGTCGTGGATGGCGTTGACGACGTAGGCAGGATGCCCCTCGTTGTCGAGCTCCAGGATGGCGTGGCCGTGGAAGCTGAGCCAGTTGGGGGCGTCGTCGGTGGCGCTGTTGAACAGTTTGTTCAGCACGAACTGGCGCTCACGGCCGTCGGTCAGGCGCTTCATCTTCTGAGTGAATTCCTGTCGCTGGCTGGGGTGGATGTGACTTGTGAATTCCTCTAATGACAGGCCTTCCTTGGGCAGTATCTCGCCGTAGTTGTTGGTCATCCGGTCATTTTTGATGTCATACACCATGATAATGAAGTTACCCATGTGCAGGGCCTTGTACATCATGCCGTTCAACTCCGTAGACTTGCGGGCGGCGCTCCGCACGTGGGCCTTCGCCAGCCGTGCAAAGAAGTAGCAGAGAGCCGCCAGCAGCAAGGCGACGACGATGTAATAGACCATCGGCGACGAGTGGCCGTGGACGCGTTCGGGATGGAACCAACGATCCTGAATGGCAGCAATCTCGCCGCTCTGCTTCAGGCGCGAGTATTGGTCGTCTATCTGCTCGATCAATTGCCGGTCGCGGCCGATGATATGGATTTCGGTGATGGGGATGTTCACGTCGTTGAGCACGATGCCCTCAAGGTTGAGTTCCTTGATCTTCCACTTCAGCGGCTCCTCGCCCCATACGTAGTATTTGTAGTCACCGTTGAGCACGCCCATCAGCGCCACTTTGGGTGTCTGGAACTCTATGCGGCTGTTGCGCATCGTGTCGCCGCCCATGAAATAGAAAGCAGAGTAGTCGCCGGGCTTAAAGACGGCACCCTCGCGCTCCAACTGACTGAGCGAAACCATGCCGACGGAATCGGAATGCACGGCCACGCGGATGCGATTGTAGTTGACGATATTTTCTGAGATGACGTAGGGTTCGCGACGGTAGCGGCGGGCATTGGCCAGGATGATGTCGGCATCGCCGCGCTCGAAAGTCTTCAGGGCGATGCTCCAGTCTTTCATGATGAACCGGCAGGGCAGGTTCAGCTCTTTCATCACGGCCTGCATCACGTCGATATTGCTGCCCGAGGGCTGCCCCTTGTCGTTCAGGAACTCATAGGGCGCCTTGTCCCAGTCGCAGACAATGACGACGGGCCGTTGCTTGGTGTACGTGTCGGAGAGTTGCTGCGCCATGGATCTGATGGCGGTGGCACTGAGCAACAATATAATTATATATGTATATAGGCGTTTCATGGACTAAGCGGTTTTCTTGCGTTTAATGACTGAGGCATGACAAGGAATCATGATGTAAATGGTGGTGCCCGATCCCTCTTCCGAACTAATCTCGAAGGTGCCTCCCATCTGGCTGACCAGTTCCTTGGTGATGGCCAATCCCAGCCCCTTGGTGTTGGGGGCGCCGTCTTGCACTTCCTGGATGCGGGTAAGCTCGGCCTCGGGGATACCTTCGCCCGTATCGTCGACCGAGATAATCAGTCGTCTGCCGATATAGTCGTAGCGGGCTCTGACGGTGCCTCGCTTTGTATGCTGCGCGGCGTTGCACGTCACTTGTTCGATGGCGTGACCGAGGTTCTCAGCATCGATGTCAACGGTCAGTTGCTCATAAGGGTTCTCCACGATGTATTGGGTGTCTGGATTCATAAACTTCATCCAGCCCATAGCACACTGCGACTCAAACAACTTGGCGAAGTCTTGTGGGTGCCGGTTGATTTCGACCATCCGTGCCTCCAGGCGCGACAGGTAGAGGATGTTGTCGACGATGTGCAACAAGTAGTCGGCATTCTGCTGAATCACCTTGCACAGCTCCGGCTCGTTGGCTGAAGAACTGTCGTCGTTGATCTGCGCCACGTGTTTGACCACGGCATTCATCGGATTGCGAATCTCTTGCACCATGTTCTTCACGAAGCCGCTCTTTGTCTTCTCTACCTCCTGCACCTTCGCGGTCTGCAGTTCCATCTGACGTTCAATCCAGTCCATCTCGCTGATGTCGCGCAGCATACCGCGGTATTCCTTCACCTTACCATCGTTGCCGTGGCAGGGCTCTAAGCGGAAATACAATATCAGTGGTCTTCCTTCTGTCGAGCGGAGGGTGGTTCTGATGTTATACTCTATCACCTTGTCTTCATAGCCATCCATATTACTCAATAGTCGCATGGCCTGTCGCTGCGACTGCTCGTCGACCAGTGTCATACAGCGCGTCTGCGTCAGCGCATGCTGGATGGTGTCGGTGCCCCGGTAGATAGTCAGCGTGTGGGAGCCGGGCGAGTAGATGACTTGGCGGATGTCGGTATCGCTGATGGCGGCGTTGAGAATCTCGTCATATTGCCGCTGCTCGTCGTGCAATGCGTCAATCTTCTTCTGGGCTTCCTTTTCCTGGTTTTTGCTGTTCACCGACATGGTGATGTCGCGGCAGAAGGCGAAGATGCCCAGCATCTCGCCAGCATCGTCGTGGATGGTCATCAGACGGAACTCGGTGATCATGTCTTGGCTGATAGTCTGGGTGGCCTGGTATCCGTCCATGTCTTCCAGATCCTGTATGTCGATGTTGAACATCGAATGGATGTCAATGCCCTTTTCAATGGTCTCCTCGGCATTGCATCCGAAGATGTCGCAGGCCTTGGGGTTGATGTCGACGAGTCGGCCGTCCTTGTTGAAGAGGATGATGCCTAGAATCGGGGTATAGAAGATCGACCAGTAGCGCAGCGTGCGCTCTTCGTCGAGCCGCTTCTGCTGCTGTTCCAGCGTCACATCCTTCTTGGTGCCGATGATGACGGCGGGGCTGCCATCCTTGTCGCGGCTCAATACGGACAGCACAATGTGATAGTCGCGGTTGTTGGCGTCGCCGCCCATGCCCGGGCTCTGCTCGCCTGCCGGTATCGTTTCCAAGTCCTTGGCACGCAGGTTCAGCTCTATCTCTTTCTCTTCCCCATCGGTCTTTCTGGTCTCAGCGAGTTTTTCCAGGGCCGACTTCAGACTGACGAAATCCTCGTGGCTGTATCGCTGCGAGAATTCCTCCATCGAGTACGTGTAGGCCACCTGTCCGTTATCGTTATGCCAGGAGAATTGGTTTGTCTTGATGTTGTAGGTCCAGATGTGTACCTGGCTGGTCTGCAGAATCAGCGCCAGACGATTGTTGCGCTTGATATTCTCGAGTCTTATCTTCCGGTCTTGGATACGGTAACTGATGACATAGACGACCATGAAGACGAGCAGCAGCAAGCCGCCGCCCAGCAGATACCACAGTTCTTTCGGCTCTTTCTTATTCTGACGCTCGGGATAGAACCACTTGTCCTGCAAGGGCTGTATCTCGTCGTTGGTATAGAGTCTGCTATAGGTCTCGTCGAGCTTGTCGAGCAATTGTTGGTTGTTCGACATGAACTTATACTCTCCGTGAGGCATGTTGACAGGTGTCAGTTCAAGATCGTCGATATTATAGCGGTTCATCAGCCACTTCAGCGAAAGGGTATTCCACACAATCTGTCCCTCGCCCTTGGCGCTGACGCGCTGGATAGCCTCGCCGATGTCCTTGTCGGGCAGCGCATTGGCGCCCCACCCGTAGTCTATCATCAGGTGGTGGCAGAGCGAGCTGTCGTTGACGATGACCTTCAGACCGGGCTTGCCTAAGTCGCGGAACGCCTTGATCTCCACGGGTTTGCTCTTGGGCGTCACCACACTCTGCGTGAACAGCGTCACGGCATTCTTGCTATACATGCCGAACTCGTCGTGGAATCCCTGTACTAATCCCAGCATCAGGTCTGATTTCCCTTTCTTTAGGTCGTGGTAGGCTTCCGATGATGGTTTCAGCCTGATGATGTAGGGAATGTTCAGGTCCTTCATCATGAGCCGGATCAGGTCGATGTTGAAACCGTCGGGGTCGCCGTTATCGTTCAGAAACGAGTAGGGCCACAGATCCCATACGTCTTCATAAACCAGCGGATTGCTCTCTGAGAAGACCCGGGTGGTGTCCGATTGGGCAAATCCTACTGCCAATGAGAAATGCACAGAGAGCAGTAGCATCATTGCCCTTCTGTACCATGACAGTCGATAGTATGGGGTATTATGCATATCGTACATCTGTTAGAAAAAACATCTAAATCGTTGCAAATTTAGGCAAAATTTCTGAGATTATAGCCCTATTGGGCTGTAAACTTGCATAAATGGCCTCGAAAAATCAGAAATCAAGGCTTTTGGCAGCCGGAAGATTGTGAGGATTAACACCTATTAACGTTGGTTTTGGAAAAAAAATCGTATCTTTGCCCCCGAGTTATGATGAATTGGCTGAAATTAATATCTAACAAACGCCTCGGACAAGAGCATAAGCATCCTGAGAGACATGATGACAGGACGGAGTTCAAACGCGACTATGACCGTCTGATTTTCTCGGCTCCTTTCCGTCGCCTGCAGAACAAGACACAGGTGTTCCCTTTGCCGGGAAGTGTGTTTGTGCACAACCGGCTCACACATTCCTTGGAAGTGGCGAGCGTCGGTATGTCGTTGGGCAACGACGTGGCCAGCCAACTGATAGCGCAGCATCCGGAACTGGAGGATACGCTTTTCTCGGAGATCGGGCAGATTGTCGCGACCGCCTGTCTGGCGCACGACATGGGGAATCCGCCCTTCGGGCATAGCGGCGAGAAGGCCATCCAGACTTACTTTACCGAGGGCCCGGGTTCCGACTTGCAGCGCGAGGTCAGCCATCAGTTCTGGGATGATATCACTCACTTCGAAGGAAATGCCAATGCCTTCCGTCTGCTCACCCATCAGTTCAAGGGTAGGAGAGCGGGTGGATTCGTCATGACTTATTCCATGCTGGCCAGCATCGTGAAATACCCCTATTCCTCTTCCGCTCCGAGCAAGAAAGGAAAGTTCGGCTTCTTTAACTCTGAGCGCGACATCTTCCGAAGAGTTGCCGATGAATTGGGCATCATCTGCCTGTCTGAGCCTGGCGAACCACTGAAATACGCCCGTCATCCTTTGGTCTATCTTGTGGAGGCGGCCGATGATGTCTGCTATGAGATCATGGATATCGAGGATGCGCACAAACTGAAAATTCTTTCATACGAAGAGACGGCGGAATTGTTGCTCAGTTTCTTTGATGAAACAACTCGTGAGAGAATCCAGAAACGCATCGTCGACGAGGGCCTTACCGACGATAATGAGAAGATAGTCTATATGCGGGCCTGCGCCATCGGCCTGTTGGAGCATGAATGTGTGAAGGTGTTTGTCGACCATGAGGATGATTTCCTCAACGGTACCTTCGAGGGTTCGCTCATCGACCATATCGCTCCGCTGCCCTGCGAGGCCTACAAGCACTGTGCGGCTCTCTCTGTCAAACGCATCTACAAGAGTCGCCCTGTGCTCGACGTGGAACTCTCGGGTTACAAAATCATGGAGACGCTGATGACACACTTCGTCGAGGCGGCTCATCATCCCGACCGCTTCTATTCCAAACAGCTCATCTGCCGGGTCAGCAGCCAGTACGACATTGACTCTCCGGATCTGGAGACCCGCCTCATGGCCGTCATCGACTATATCAGCGGCATGACCGACGTCTATGCCCTCGATGTCTATCAGAAAATCTGTGGTATCTCATTACCCATCGTATAGTATCTTATAACTAATCTTAGTATAATTATGAACAAGAACGAGAAATTTGTGATTACCATCAATCGTGAATTAGGTAGTGGAGGTCGCACTGTAGGCCGCAAGTTAGCAGAGAAACTGGGCGTGGATTTTTATGACAAGGCCGTCATCAAGGGCCTGCAGGAAAAATTTCATCTCACAGCAGAAGAAATCGAGAAGCTTAAAGGCCGCAAGCAGGGTTGGTGGGCCGATTTCAAGCGCCAGATCAGCGGCGGTGCTGACATGGTCAACTATTACATTCCCAAAATAGGCAACGAGCCCGAATTGCTGGATACCGACGAGGTGTTCCAAGCTGAGACCGAAATATTAAACGGCATCGCAGCCGAGGAATCGTGCATCGTGGCTGGTCGTAGTGGCTTCTATGTGTTCCGTAACCACCCCAACCACCTGAGCATCTTCATTCAGGCCTCGATGCCTTTCCGAATTCAACGAGTGGCCAGCAAACAGAATATGACCGAAGATGAGGCCCGCAAGACCATCGAAAAAGTGGACGAGATGCGCGAGAACTACGTGAAGAAGTACGCCAAGACCTCGCGTTATGACACCCGCAACTACGACCTCGTCATCACCTCTGACGGCAAGACTGAAGATCAGATTGTGGAGCAGATACTTTTGTTTATCGGATAAAGACGATATTCTTTTTTATTCTAAATAATGCAATTTCTATTATAGGATTTGTATAATTGAATTATTGTGCTTACTTTTGAAACATACAATCAAATCAATCATCCTGTTAGCTGCCATCCTCATCGGCGGCCAGCCCACCAAGGCCAGAATGTTCTTCGACGACTGGGACTACGAAGAAGAATAGCCCCCGGTGTGGCCCTTACTTAGTGCTGGGGTCAGGCCCCAGCACTAAGTTTTCGGGGAATCAAAGAAGTGACTGGTGATTGATATCTTGAATCAATCGCCAGTCTTCTTTCTAAAAAGATGAAGAAATGTTTGGTGCGTTCGGAATTAGTTTGTATCTTTGCACCCGACAAGAAACAAGTTTAACCCTCTAAATTTTTTATCTATGGGAAATAGCATTGAAACAAAGAAAAGTGAAGCGACAATGAGAGGAAAGTATCTGAACCAAGACATCGATGATCCTATGAAGATACCTGCCGAGTTTTTGGATGAAAATGTTGTTTCTTGACTGCATTTTTTTAAAAAAGTGTTGCTTGCGTGCAACATTTTTGTTATCTTTGCACCGTGAAATAGTTAAAACCACTTTTTATGGACGCATTATTTAGGAAAAGTGACAGGTTATTGGCCAACACGCCTACAGACATCATCCGCGACAAGATGGGCGATATTCACTGGAACGCTCAGCTCATCAGTATTTTGGGAGCCAAGGGTGTGGGCAAATCAACTCTCCTCAGACAGTATCTGAAACAACATTTCGATTTGGGCGACCATCGCGCGTTATACTGTTCGGCTGATACCGTCGATTTCTCTATGCGCACGCTGGTGAGTTTGGCCGAAGAATTCGTGATGCGTGGCGGTGAACTGCTGGTCATCGACGAGATTCACAAATACCACTCCGGCACTGCGGACTGGAGCCGTGAAATCAAGAAAATCTACGATTTGTTCCCCAACCTGAAGATGATTGTGAGCGGTTCATCCCTGCTTCAATTGAGAGAAGGTGACGCCGACCTCTCTCGTCGCGCCATCAAATACACGATGCCCGGATTGTCGTTCCGCGAGGCACTCCGTTTCTATCACGGTCTGTCGTTTCCTCGATGCTCATTGGACGACATCCTGGCCCATCCTTACGACTTGTGGCAGTCGGTCACTTCGAAGTGCAAGCCTGTAGCCCTGTTCAAGGAGTATCTGGAAAAAGGCTACTATCCCTTCCTGCTCGAAGGCGAAGGCGAGTATTTCACGAAGATCGAGCAGGTAGTGAACTATATCATCGAGACCGAACTTCCCCGCATCTGCAAGGTCGATGTGGCTAACGTCAGAAAGTTGCAGGCGCTCATTGCCTTGATCTGCAGTGAGGTACCTTTCGAGCTGAATGCCAACAAGATTGCCGCCGCACTTGAGATTGGCCGCGATACAGTGGTGGAGTACCTCAAGTATCTAGGCGATGCCAAAGTGCTCAACCTGCTGTATTCCGACAAGAAGAAGATAGGTAAGCTTACCAAGCCCGATAAGGTTTATCTTGAGAATCCCAACATTCTCTATGCGCTGGCTCCCACGAA
>Ga0247608_10002999_pt1 | contig 20173 bp, 32 predicted proteins | sample 176DNAGHGlowgp2_FD_193490 | JGI IMG/M metagenome (GOLD analysis project Ga0247608, IMG submission 193490) | Sheep rumen microbial communities from Palmerston North, Manawatu-Wanganui, New Zealand - 1766 DNA GHGlow gp2 | ecosystem: Host-associated > Mammals > Digestive system > Stomach > Rumen ...
AAATTCAGATAAGGTTTTATAGACATCTTTTTCTTCTTGAAGCCAGCACCCTTGATACAATTCGGTTACACTGTCTCTATCTTCATTGATCCTAATAAAAATAGAGTGCGCTTCGGCGTCATTCTCTTTAAAGTAGTGAGCGTCACAAGTGATAACATGAGGAAGGTTATTCTGCTTTGCAAATTGTAAGATTAAACTGTTGGCCTCAAATTGAGACGGAGTATTATGGCTTTGCCATTCGCAAAAAACGGAGTCAAAAGTGGACTGAAGTTTTTCAATCCACTCTTTGGCTTCGTCAATTTTATATGAGGTCAAAAGACGAGATAAGCGTCCAGCTTGACATGCGGTTAAGGCAATAATACCTTCACCCCAGCTATTTTCTTTGATTCTATCAATAGATATTCTGGGTCTACGATAGAAACCTTTAGTTTCTGCAAATGATACTATTTGAAAGAGATTGAGAAGACCAGTCTTATTCTTAGCAATTAAAAGTAAGTGATAGTGAGGAAGTCGCTTGCCTTTGTCATCTACAGCAAACTCATCATCCGTTTCGTAGATCTCGCAGGAGTACAAAGGTTTGCATCCATACTTTTTGCAAGCGTTTGCAAGATCGACAAAGGCACTACAGTTACCATGATCGCTAAGGCAAGCAATTTTAGAATGTTCTGCGGCAAATTGAACTACTTCTTCAACTTTAAGTAGTGAATCTAAAAAACTAAATTCCGAGTGTACATGCAAATGAACAAAAGACAACTAACCATCTCCTTTCTCCATTAATCAACCTACTTCTTCCCGTAAATAATCTCTCTACTCCACTTAATACAATCACCCAATTTATAACTCATACACTTCTTCTTTGCAATAAACAACGCATCCATCAGATCAATAACTGACAAATCAGTATCAGTTTTCCAGAATATCGGATGCTTTGGAAATGCTCTATCAATAATACCAGCGGCTTCAAAGTCGCTCATGCCTTTGTAGCTTGAAACCATAATTATGCACCACTCCCGTTGCCATACTCAAAGATATAATCATAAACTGCCTTCTGGCAATCATTACACAAATCTATTTCTCTTGTTTTCTGAGAAAGTGGTTCCCAAACGGTCATCATAATAGTAGGAGGAATAATACCATCTTTATATGCGTTCATAAATGGCGGCACATACGGAATGTTTTTGCCGCATCGATCACATTTAATTGTTTTCATTTCTTGCTCCTCTGAACTATCTCTTCCCACTTAAATATCCAACCGTTTTCTGCATACTCTCTACACATACTATTAAACAAATACATTAAATTATTGACCGCATAGTTCTTTGGAACACTTACAAGAAAATGATAATATCCTCTGGGTTTTGACTCTTCATCAAATCGTCTGGCAAAAATACCATAACGAAAATTCTCTGACCCACGCTCTGCTGGAGGATATGTTGCAGGATGAAGTTTAACTCCAACTGCTTCTTTTATGTAATTCTTGTATCTATTGTATTCATGCGATGGAAATCTTACAGTATAATATCTTCTACGTCTCCAGTCCATTACTTATCATACTCCCATATATCAATCAGATCATATCCTTCAGCATCGCCAACATCAAAATTATCTACACAATCATATACATCACCAGTATCAATCTTAGCCTTTGCTTCTTTAAGAGACTCAGCTTCAACCAAGCCCTTGACACCTGTTTGACATCGCTCATAAGCTGTAAAACCATACCAAGGCATATTATCCCTCCGTTTGACTTTGCCAAGACCATTCATATGATCTTGTATAGCATTCAGGACAATCTATATAGAAAGCTGGTCTACCATTTGCAGAAGCTCTATTATATGTATAATCAATATCTCGACTACTAAATTCAAATTCACACCCGCAATTCCGACACGTATGTGAATAATAAGTTGGTGGGGTAGGAGCCTTGTATTCTCTGCCGTGTTTTGTTATATTAATCATGATTAAGCCTCACTTATACTTCGGAATCTCAATATGTCTACCGCATCCGTCGCACTCATAAATATAGTCTGTACTAATCTGATGTCCAACAGCTTGGACAAACACGTAATTGCCGCCACATTCAGTACAAATGCCATTATTAAACTTTCTATCAGCTACAACTGCGTCAAGTTTATCTAAACCAAATGTAAGAGCAACAGCAATAGCAAGAACAATGGCAACTGATAGAGCGACACCTATAATCCAATAAAAAGCTGATAAAAATCTATTAATCATCACTCTATACCTCAATCATCCCATACTTGACACTTAACCCCGTACTCTGCAATTTTCTTTTTTAGTGTCATTGAATTTTCAATCTCTTCAAAAGACACCTTTCTAAATGCAACAACAACCATATCTTCGTTCCGCACAGGATTTACAATATTGGGCCAAAAATCGCCAGTAAATGTTGAAATATCTCTTTTGTCCCAACCAAATCCAGACTTATTGTCTTTTCTCCAAACATACGGCTTGCAATAGTCAACAAGATAAGAATCTGTTGGAAATTTTATATTTGCAATTATTACCTCGTACCAATCTGAAGAGTAAAAAATATTTGGATCATCTTCGCATTGTATTGTGCATTCGGACTCTGGAAAGTTGGATTGTGCTGCAAACGCAAATGTGTCAAATGACATTGTTGTGCCTTTATTGATCTTCATCACTCTTCACCTTTTTCACATAGCCCAAATAAAACCACTTTCTCTCAGTATCTTCATCCTCACAAAAGCTAACCAAGTCGAATGGCCCGTCTCGCCTTATCTCACTTCTCAGCGTGAACACCCGGTTTGCGTTAGCGTATACCCAATCCTTATACTTCTGATCCAATTCACCGAAGTCAGGATCTTCCACCACTTTCTTCACATCAAGCGTTACCTTATCGCCGGGAGCAAGAATGTCTTCATTCTTAGTCCTTGCGTCTACAATGTCTCTACCATAAGTATCTCTGACCAAAGCCTGTAACTCCCAAGGCTTAGTCTTTGCAAGATGTTTAACCTTTCTCTCTAATTCACGTCTTTCTTTGCGTCCCATTAATCTCTATACTTCCTTTATTCTCTATATTCAAGTTTATTGCCTTCTATTTCTATATCGTATAAAAGTTGAGCGCCAACAAATTCAACGTCTTCTTCGCCTTCCCACCAATCCTTTTCCCATACCCAATCATTGTAATCCTCGGTGTCAAATTTTAATAATTGTGATATTAGACCACCGTTTATTCTGATTGTAACAAGAATGTCTCCAGCATACTTGAGTTTATCTAATTTTAATTCACTCTCGATCTTTTCATATCCGTTCATTTATCGTCCCCCCCATTTAATACGTTTTATACGCATTGCCAGTATTTGCGTCCCATTAATTGTTATCCTCATCTTCATATATTGTTGTAGTAACCAAGTGAGGTCTTAAACCAATTACATTTAAACATGATTCTAATTCATCAATTAAACAATCCCCTACAACTCGTCCTCTTTGTATAGCCTCTAAAATACAAATCGGTTTTGGAATATCCACCTTCATCTCAGAGGCCATTTTAGCAACACAATTTGCGCTCAACTTGGTAGCTGTAATGATTGGTAAACCACTTGAATTAGACTCAATAATCAGTGCTGTTGTCTTCCCTGAGCAACGTTTCCCCTGTAATATCTTCATTATAGTTTGCCTCATTCATCCTCGTCCTTAATCTTAATCTTATACCCAAGTTCTTTCTCAATCTCTTCTTTAGTCATTTCACGCTTCTTGCAAGTAACAGTAAACTCCACACCATCCTGCACAGCATAAAAATATCTTGCAAACGAAACCTTTGGATAAGACACATGCCCAAGAGTATCAAATTCAATCAGCTTATCCTCTACAATAGCATCAATGTTCACATCCATCTTTGGAATATCTACTTCATAGACACTATTGCCATCACTAAACTCTCCGACCCAGTGGATATAAGGCTGACCGTCTTCAATATATATAGAAATATCTTTTGCTTTAAGCTGCTTACTACATTTAAGTGTAAGCACGTTTTTAATGGCAGTAGTTTCCCATTCTGTCATATTATTCCCTCAAATCTCTAAATCCCAATCCCAATCGTCATCGTCATCACTACTCTCTACTTCTTTGATTTCTCGAATTTCATAGTCTTTGACAACCGCTTGGGCATACGCCACACCCTTGTACACATTAATCCCAAAGGTACAAATAGCATCAATGCAAACAACCTTATCTGTAGTAAACCCAAAATCAATCTCATCAATCTCTTTGAGCAACACATCATTCTCTGGAATCTTAAACTTTACATAGTCAACCCCATCACCACAAATCTTCCAAGACAAACTATTCTTTCCCATTGTTTTAAAACTCTCAGCATCAACCTGAATGCCACGAATCAACACAGTAACAGGAGCAAAGCCATATCCAGAATAGTGGTCAAAGAAAGTCATTCGACTGACAAACCCAGCGTCAACATCACCTGCATCAATTTCAAAGTCAACGTCATAGACCTTTTCTCCAATAGCAGCATTTTGAAAACCATCCGCAAAAACTATATTTTTGTGGATATATCCTTCAATCATATCAGCGAAGAAACCAGCGTCATCATTAGGAGTAGGGGAAAGAACGGAGCCACCCAAAGCATTATCGTGTCCTTGGAAAAACCCATCCTTCTGAAATACACAAGACAATAAGTCCTTAATACTCTCGATAGGAGATCCATCATAATTTCTAACAGACCCACTAAACCAAGCCTCACCATTTTCATCTCGCTCCACATTAGTGCGATAAACAAAACAAGGCTTGCAATACTGATTTGCCAATTCATTCGCAACCAAACCAGTCAGCGTACTTGGCTTGCTGTCCTGATATTCAACCAGAAGGATATGCTCATACTCATGCACTTGACAACTATCAAGTAGCTTTTGCTTTGCACGATCCTGTCTACTCTTAGCATTCTTACAGAGCCTAACCACTCGGTCATAAATATTCTCAGTCTCTACCGATAAGCTGCCACGCTTCTCATAATCAAACTCTTCATAGTCATCAATAAACGCTCTGAATAGTAGAGTCTTTTCCTCCATACTGCCCATACGAATCATCGCAGAAATCAGAGGAGCAACTTTGAACTTGATATGTTCAATTGTCACGTCATTCAGAGGAATCTCTTGAGATTGTAGGAATGCTTTAAGGGCTTCACTATGAATGTTAGATAGGCCATTCTGAATGAAGTACATATTATCTTCATTCGTTACGAGCATGATGTCTGAGATAGTGGCAATGGCTACAAGGTCAAGAAGAGAAAGCAAGAAAGATTGATGGTCATCAAATAAACTGATTCGGTTGAAACAATACCCCCAGAGGAACAACCAAGTCACAGCCGCACCGCACAGATTTTGATTAGGGTAAACGCCATCCATACAAGAGATAACAACAGCATAATTATTTGGCTGTTCAATAATATGATGGTCAAGACAGATAACAGAAATTCCTTTATCATGCAAATCATCACATTGTTTTATGTCATTTGAAGCTGAATCTGGACATATAACTAATGTTGTATCTTTATCAATCTTAATGTCTTTGCTCAGCCCATGTTGTTTACCTGTGTGAATTGAATATATAGTTTCAACTTCTGGACAAAACTTCTCAAGAAACTTATATAGAATTGCAGCAGAGCATATGCCATCAAGATCGCTGTCTACAATGATTTGAAGCTTTTCTTTATGCGCTTTTGCAAGTACTAAATGGGCTTGCAGTGTGTCGTAGCCATCAAGACTTTCATCAAATTCAAACGATGGGTGTTGTGTGAATTGCCGTGTACACCAGTCGGGTGGTAGGTTACGATTGAGTGCGATTGTTTCTTTTAAGTTTGGGACGAATATGCTTTCTTCTGATAGTAGTTTATAATTGATAGGGAATCACCTCCTAAAATATTAAAAAGAAAAGGACGGGGTTAACCGTCCTTGGAAAGTAGCCCATGAGGAATTCGAATCCTCACTTAACGGAGCTTGAATCCGTTGCCTCTTCCTATTGGGCTAATGGGCCATAGAGTCTGGCGGGGCAGATTTGAACTGCCGTATACCTTGTGAGGGCCTCCAGTTTATAAGACTGAGGCTCATTGACCAACTGAGCTACCGCCAGATATAATAAATCAGCCAATCGGTTTGATTATGGGCTACACAGGCAAGCCTGCACGACTCCGAAGTTCATCGAGAGCTTCGCCCTCCCAATCCGATTGGCTTTAAAACCCACGTCAAACTAAAACTACGGCATGTGGCACCGCAGTCTTTACAACCTCGCGGCTTGCCCGACATTGAACAGCATAGCTAAATTAATAGTCCACAATCCTATTAACCGCAAATGCGCGTCCGCTGCTATTCAATATCAGGACGGTTTCAAGTGCCATATGGCAAAATAAGTCCCTCTGTGGTGCGCATTATCAAGAGGCGTAGAGGGAACATTAAATATTCAAACAATACTCAGGCGAATCAAAAGGATCGTCATCCCTGTCAGTGCAAAAATACACTCCTTCTGACTCACCAAATACATCCTTGGCAATATCCTGATACAGCGTAGAACACTGACCATAAATGTCACCCAGACTGTCATTGTAATACTGAACAACCCTCTTCTTGAATACGACATAGGTCAGATTGTTAGTGAATACACCAGCAATTGTCCTCGAGAAAGCATAAGCCCCGTTGCCACAGAAAGCAATGTTATACAACTCGTTAGTATTGAAGTCACCAAATAGCCCATCCCCGTTATTCGCAGGAATAATAGATAGCTTTACAGTGACATCACCAAACATCTTTTCCTTTGGAAGTAGCAACTCAAGTGCTTCAGCTTTATCACCCTTATCTACATATAGCTTGATGTGGTTTTCCCACTCGTCATACACAACATGTACAGACGAATCTTCAGCAAACAGTGCTTGTACTTCACGATAGAATCTGACCCAAGGTGAACTTAAATTAAGTAATGCCATTATTCATTCTCCTTATACTCTTCATAAGTCTTCTTAAATATATCTTCTCTACACGGATACAATTCACCATCAACACCCTTGATAATATAACTACCCCAAGGGGCATACATTTTACCTTCAAGAGTTTCAACTACGAGTCCATTAAAAGTATATTGAAATTTGATCTTACCGGAGTTGTATGCGTCATAAAACCATTGAGGATAATTCTTGATGATTTTAATTGGGTCACTATGTATTTGCACAGCCTCAACAGGAATTGGTTTCTTTACATATTTCATACCACCATCACCCAGCATTCCTCACTCTCATTACTTTATCTCTACCTTCTCTCATACTATTCAACCACTCTTTTGAATCAATCGGAGGTCTTAGATCGTTTGCTATCACACAAATACAACTATAGGTAGATGACATCAGTTTATTCTGTTCATCTCTATTCAAAGTAAAATCAGGAATAGCACAACCACATTCTCTCGCAAGACGCTTACAACCTTCTGGGCCATGATAAATACCATTCTCATCTAAACAATGCGGGATGGCTGCGGATGCAATTGAACGCATCCAAGATTGAAAAGGATCATTACCCACCCCTATCTTATCTTCACCAGACAATCTTTCAAAACCCTCCATTTCTCCACATTATCACTTGGACTTTCCTTCTCGCCCAACAACTCATTCTGATCTACAACAGCAAACACATTCACAGCCCCTATAAACCTTTCACCAATATTCTTCAACTCATCAAGTCCAACATCTTTATCCAAACACAAGATGACATCAACGCACATTCTGGATAGCATTTCGATTTGTTGTCTGGTAATTGTTTTACCGCCAGTGGACACGCAGTTTTTATCCCCATATGAGTAAAGTTGCATGACAAACTTCTCGCTTTCACCCACATAGACGCAATGAGAGGTTTGGATGTGAGAATAAGTTTTATCAAGGCCATAAAGCACTTGTCCTTTATTGCACGGTTCAAGGTAAAGGTATTTTTGAATGTCAGAATTTTCTGGAATGTCACCAAACCACCTACCCTTCACTCCTATCAGCTTGCCATCGTAATTGCGAATTGGAATAGTGATGCGGTTTGAATACTGGTCGTAGCCTATTTCAAAGATTTTCTGCACATTGTAAGATATACCGTCATTTTTGAAATAGTCGTTGAAGTAGGGAGAGTAGTAGGTGAGTATTTGTTCTGGAATAGGGGAGAGGGGAGGATCGGGATCGCCATCATCATCGTCATATATCATCTGAATCAATGTTCTTGTTATCTTAATTGACTCAGGAAGGTCTTCATTAAAGTCATGATAGAGCGACAGTCCTATTGTATTACACGTCCATTTCAGAGCCTCAAAGAAGTCACATTGCTTATAGAACTGTATGAGAGTAAAGATGTCATGATACTTTGAAATACTGTCAAGGTCACGAGTATAGTTTACAACTATCAGAGAAGGCAGGAACACATTGACCGCTTGAGAATTATCACCGTCAACATTACAAGCGGTAAATCTGTCATGATGTCGCTTAATCTGTTTGCACCCAAGCGCTTCAAGGATGCCACTAACATGGTCATTATCAACGATGTACTCTTTCAGCAAAGTGACATCCACGACAGACTACCTCCTTCTTCTTAATTCTCCACACTCTACCCAAGTGTTTAGATTGAGATTAACTTCAAATAGTACTCTTTTCTTTTCGCCACTTCTGTTTTTGTCCATCACAAAACAATAATATGTCTTCGCTGGAGATAAACTACATGTAACAGCAGAACCCCAGTCAAGATCATTTGGCTTTTTATATTCATACTTATGATAGTCATCTCTGTCAATCTGTTTAATCATGATAAGGCTATCAAGTACGTGTTTTATTTGCTTTGCTTCAGCGATATTAGATGAAGTCATAGCATCTGGGGCAACGCTATTTGTCTCATCGTTTAATTGTATTGAAATATAGCCGAAAACATTTAAAGGCTTGCAGAGTTCAGACAGTTTTGTAACTGATTGCTTGAAAACTGACCACTCACCAGTTTGTTCATTCTTGCAAGTATCGTAGAACCAAAGCTCAACACCTTTGGTAATTACAGCTTTCCTTATCTCAAATTCAAGTACATGATCTGAATAATCGGCACATATATCTTTAACATAAATCAATGCATCAATCTGAGATTCAATCCAATCTGCGACAGCCTTGACTTTTCTATACTCTTCACTATTCTCTCTGACACGAGCAAGGAAATCTTCTTTCTTTTCAGCGTAAGTACCGTCAGGGTTGACATATCTATTGATGAAATTACCATCTTTGTCACGATACTGTCCCATTACAATTTCTCTTTCGGGCTTAGTTATATCAATACCATGCAACTCTTTGTACTCTGGATTATTGATAACTGTAGTGAGTAATGCTTTGCGCATCTTCTCTACTGTCATCTCATTCAGTAACACAAGTGTCCTCTTTTTGAGAACCAAAGTAGCATAGGCAACGAGCTTTATCATAAGTCTGGATTTGCCAGCATTAGACATGGCAGCTACAGCCATAATCGTTTTCTTTTGCATCCCCATAAACGCCTCGTTGAGGATGGGGAATGGAATCTCAAATCCCTGATCTGGCACATCCAAACAATTATCAATCATCTCGTTTACTTTGGAATTAAGGACATCTATATCAGAATCACCCATGATTATCGTGTTAACCTTATCGGCCTGAGTTCGAACCATTTTATAGACATCCTTTGCCGTCATGAAGTCAAATTTTCTATGGTTTTTGATAAACTGAGTATTGAATCCACGACGGTCATATTCTCTAAGTAAACTGTACTTTTTTAACCTGTCAAAACAACTGCGAACATCAAAGTCATCTTTGCAAGCAAGCTTAATCCACTCTTCTATTGTCCTCCAACCACCATACTTTCGGTATGTTTGAGAACGCTCTGTTTCTTCTGTCATGAATATGGTAACATTCGCTTTACTAAATGTCTGAGTCACAGTTTCGTACATTATTTGTGCATTTTCAAAGAAAAAGCGACAAGCATCATCTGAGAAGTCGTATTTCGGGCGTACATAATATCCATAGTCCACAAGTAATTCTGGGTTATTGTAAATCGCCCCAACAAATCTTATCTCAATCTGTTGTATGTTTTCTGATCTCTCCTGTTTACTTTCAGATATTTTGTATCACCCCTTTCTCCATTAATAAACTAAGATTCTCACCAGAAAATGCAGTGATAGTGTATTAACTGGTGAGGATCGTATACTTTATTCTATTGTCTCTTCATAATCAATTAGTTCTTCTTGAGGCTTCTGCGAAGGAACATAGCCTCGTAGCTTATACCTATTTGGGTCTGCCTGTCTGCGTTTTAATTCTTCATCGTTCTCTGCCTGCTGTGCTTCAATCTTAGTAAGCCATGCTTTGTAACTACTATATGAACTCATAGCTACAGCCAAATCGTAGTTGGCACGTTGCTCTTCAACTAATCCCTTCTTCGCGGCATTCTTATCAAGATAATCCATCTTGCGGAGAAGAATGTCGTATAGCTCATGGGGAGGAATTGGCTGAGCAATGCCCTTGTAAGTACCCTTGTAGATTTCATCCAGTTTTTTGAAGAGTCGAGTAGAGATGCAAGAGATATTATAATGGTTATAGAATAACTGGCAGATATTGTCCTTTGACACTTCTGAACGTACAAAATCTGAGGTCTTAGCAATCCAATCTTCTACTTTAACGCGAGGGCCAATAGTTTGTTTGAAACAATTTAAATGATACCACTTACCTGTTCCGCTAACTTTTTTATGAATGTAATCTTTAGAGTAGGGGAGAGTGAGTTGTATCTCTTTGCCGCAGACAGCACATTTACGAGTCAGCATTTTATTCTGCCTCCAGAATCTCCTTTGCGATAACGACTACACGAGATAGAATGTTAGTATCTTCGATTTTACCGAGAGAGGTGGGAATATTCTCTGCCTTAATGCGGTCACTGAATTGCTTGCGCTGTTCAGGATTCATCTTAGAGTGATACTTTTTGACATCTTTACGGAGGGTTTCAAGGTCGAGGGCAGGAGTAGAATCTTCTTCACTTTCTGTCTCGGTAATGCCAGCCTTTTCCTGATAAATCTTCATCTCAGTTTCAACAGCCTGATCCATAGTATTTTTGATTACGACATCTTTGCCACTATGCTTATCGATCATCGGCTGCATATCAAGAATAGTAGGATTCTCAACAATCTGACCAACGGCCCATGTCTTACTGCGATCCTTTAATACTTGCATCTTAACCGTGTCAGGATCATCTTCGTCTCTAAACAGGCGAAGAACAGTAGAAGCATTAAACTCTGCGCCCTTGAAAGCATCGCTTACAATCTTACCAGTCTCAACGGACTGAATCTGACCTCCGACCTTTACGCTTTTTGTTTCTTTCTTTTCTCTCGCACTAATGATCCAATGAACATTGCTTCCTGTAAGGTCAAGAATAAGCTCTTGCCCACTAAAGTTGAGACTATTATAGTCCTTATATTCAAGACCAGCACCATCAATCGCTACTGCTTTAGCCTCCCCAATTAGGCCGTCGCGTGTAGCCCTAACTCTCGCCCTCTTGCGAGAAAGATTAAGCAAAGATTGCTGGCAAGTCATTTTGAGGATCGTAGCGCCGTCCAAAAATATTGCAGTCGGGACAAATGGGCGACCCTTAGCATCAAGGACGTATTCATCAAGCTCTTCACCGTCTGGCCCAAGTTCATGCAGAGGTTTGCCATTCGCTACTTGCTCAATATAATGAGTGACCTCTGCCAGAGATTGTGTCCAAACCGTATATACATTGTCCAGATCCACGCCATCTTCTTCAAGCTCGTCAAGAGCAAAAGAGACGCCATTTGACTCACAATCAATCACCAGTAGGCGAATAGGTTCTCCATTTTCGTCATGCAACTTTGCAAGCTGGAGTCCCAATGTAGTCTTCCCGCTGAAAAAATCACCCATAATGTAAGCGTTAATTTTATGATTAAGTTTTCCACCCTTATGTGCCTGTGCCATATATTAAATCCTCCTTAAACATAAAGAGGGTGATTGCTCACCCTCTTTATGTTGCATAGTCTATCAGATACCCAGATCAAAATCATCATCTTCATCATCCAGATTACCCTTGGCTCCCGGCTTGCTACCCCAGTCTTCATCGCCGTCATCCTTCATGCCATAATCATTCTTAGCACCCTGAATACCAGCAATTACAGCCATGGCGTTTTCAATGACTTCTTCGGAGTAAGCCTCCTTGTCAATGCTTTCCTTGTCAGCACCAGTAATCATCAGCTTGCGCTTGAACGGGGAAGCGACGCGCTCCATTGCATTCGACTCGCCCCAATCGCCAAGATCCTCTTCTACGGGGGCTGTATCTCCCTGAACTTCAATATTACCCCAGACCTTAATATGGCAATACTCACCGAGCTTCTTAAGATTACGCGCCAGCGCAGCATTCCTCGTATAAAGCTCTGCGCCTTCGATGCTGCTGTAGTTGACAATCTTCGCATTAACAATGGCCTCACCCTGAACTTCTTCGTTCTTGGCAACGCCCATACACACAATGTTCTGAGTGAATTGCGCAGTAGGCTTAAAGTCTACATTATCAAAATCAATTTCCTTGCAGAGTGAAACCTGTTGCGGTTCAAAACTTACACGATGCTGATTATTGTAAGTACTATAGGTAATGTTACCACGAATGAACACACTTTGTCCGTCTTCAAGATTTTGGATTTCATCGCAAGCATCATATGGAGTAAGATACTTACGATCATTTACTTCGTGGCCCTTACTATCAAGTACCTTCTTGCACCCACAGGTCACACCGATCAGTCTATAACCATCTTCACCAAACAACTGCTTAGAAGTCTTAAAGCGGTCAGCCCACTTAACACTCTTGGTGTCAGTCTTATTTTTACCATCAGCGCCCTTAACGGTCTTGGAAAAATATACTGCGTCTTGACTTGCTCCGAAAAGATCCAGATAAACAATCTTTCCCTCTTCAATCTCTACGCCAAAGTGTACCCTTCGATAACTACCACCATTCTTAGTATCGCCTTCAGCAAAAAAGCTATTGCTCTGAGTACCAATCACCTTACCACTCAGAATAAACGTACCACGAGTTTGTGCGCATCCAAGATCAACCTTATTCTTTGCCATTCTTTTCATTCCTCCAATTTGTTTTATCCAATATCAAACTTACAGTTATTCTTATTATTCAATCTAAATCAATCATAATACTCATCGTTATCTACTTCATTATCCTCATCATCTTCACTATTCTCGTAGACAAAATCATACGGCACGTCGGTGAGTACATTTTTCAAGCTGTCAATCAGTACCTTAACTTCTTTTTCTTCCTTGCTGACACTGCTAATACGACTAGCCATCTTTGCAATAGACCTCATTGAACCCCTCCACTAATATCTAGTATGACACCTATAACAAGCAATAGTACCATCTTTAAGCACCACATAATCATTGACTACATATTCACCGCATAGATCGCACTGTACAGCAGCATCAACTTGGTCGCTTCTGCAATTTGGACATCCAAGGTATAGCAGATACCCGTCGTCCTCGTCGAGAAACTCTTTTATTGGGACAAGTTCTTTAAACAATGCCCCGCAATCATTACAGTAATACATGGCATTAAATCTTATCAGATCCAGTGGAATAAACTGAATAGATCAGACAGGTCATACTTCTTTTCGTCATTATACGGGAAAGTCAGGCCGTACTTCTCTTCATATTCATCTACAGCCTTATTCAGCTTATTCATTGCCGTATTATACTCAGCCTTCAGCTTGACCAGATTCTCAATATCCTTGCTCCTCTGATTCTCACGAGCCTTCTTTTCTTCTTCAGCCTTGCGCTTCTTTACTTCGTTGGAATGCGCAGTCAGGTGACTTGCATAAGAAGTGATGTCGTAAAATTCCTTTCCGCAGATAGGGCAAACCATAACAGGAGCGTCAGCGGTAGCAGTGTTCGTAGTCGTAGTGTTGTTAGCCATAAAATCCCTCCATATTTTCTATAACAAAGTCATGTAAAACCACCCAATTTCTTGAGATCAGGCGGCGCGTGAAGAGTTTATCGTCTGCAAATTGAGCCGATAATTTCTCTTATTTTTCTATATAGAACTGTAACAAAAACACATATGGAAAAGTGTATTTCTGAACAGAAAAACATAGGAAAAAGTGCGCCCTGAATACGGCAGAAGAATGAGAACATCTATATGCAAACTAAAAGAAGCAACTAAATGCTTAAATCAAAAATAGAAAGAAAGGTTGGTTTTCAGAACCAGCCATAAATAGTCAACGCCACCTTACTAACGCTTGGTGAAATGATTAGAGAGTGGCTATCACTTGGTGAGACGCTTTGTGTATTAACGGATTTGGCGAATAACGATATTGATGAATAATGAATAGCGACACGATTGACGTATAGCGCATACTTAATATTATCAATAACGATATATATAAGTCTTCAGAACTTATTATACCAAACCATAATTTGTCCCAAGATGATGAAACATGTTGAGATGCAACATCTCATTACGACTTATGTTACAACAACTTAATGTTGTAAGCATAAGAAGCAGCTTGTTTATACTGTAGCTGAAACAGCTGTTTGCAACAAATAGTATCCTTATCCTTCTGCCTTACTCAAGGCGCACTTGGTTGATACCAGACTAAAGCCTCATTAAGAGGCTAAAGCCTGATTATATTCTTCCGCAAGTTCCTCGAATGTATCGTTGAGATCAAACTGCGGAGCGAAGTCAACGGGAACGGAAGTCTGCCAATAATCGATAGTAGCGGAAGCCCTATCAGAATCAACAGACAGCCGAGAAATCAAGCTCTTCACCTTAGCTCTGTTAAAATCAATTCGAAAAGTACGCTTGATGTCATAGTAGTAGTTCACTTGATTGCCTTCTGCGTTGAGGGTATAAGCACTACCCCTTGTAATAGAATCCTTGCCCTTGGTGCGGGCCATACGTTTTAGAACCTCAGTAACACCTCTACGAGACTTGTTAATCTCGACGAGGACATCAAGGTCGTTGCAGTGCTGAGTTTTTGCGGCATTGATTGCCTTGGTCAAAGCATCCTTTTCTTCAAGGACGCTGACAACAAAGTCGATCAGCACATCGGGCTTCACTGCAATCTCACGGTTTGCCAGATTGTCAGTTATTTCATTTTCCGCAGCGGCGACAGCTTTGTTACGAAGGTGTTCTTCAGTAATAATCATGTAGTTATCAAGCTGGCGAAGGTAGTTCTCAGCTTGACCGAGGATGGTATCAAGGAAATTCTGATACCTGAACGACTCCTTCAAGGTCATGGACATTGCGCATTCCTCCTTTGGTTCTTTGTCCATTAATAAACTTACGCCTGATTAAGACTTTAGCCATTCAGGGTAGTTCTCAGGCTCTATGAACTCCCGGCAGTCGTACATCAATCTTCCCCAACGACGTTCTTCATTTTGCTCCATGAGCCATAAGTTCTCAAGATCGTCCTCGTCGTATAGGTCTGTGACATCACCGCGAACGTCAAAGAATCTCACCTCTGGTTCATCATGGTATGTCTCAGGGTACATCCACTTATAACCCGGATCACAGATAAACCTTGCAACAAAGTGACCTTCAACAGGTTCATGGAATATATCAACTAGATAGCCATGCTCGTGGAATCTCTCCTTGAGAATAAACGCAAACCAGTAACAACAGCCGTGAAGAAATACATCTTCTGAGCCTTTAAAATGTTCTATAAACTTCAATACATCTTGCATTTAAATCCTCCCAAGCACACATGCATCAAGCCGAGATACTACATCCTCGCCACAAAGGCCAGTTAAGTTAGCAAAGTAATCAGAAAGAAAGAACTCTCTTGTATTCTCATAATATTTACGGGCGCGAATATCATTCTTATCCTTCATATAAGTTTTAAGGGCAAGTCGATATTCTTGCGACGCATAAGAGAGAAATGCTTCGAGCAGTCTAAAACATCCATCCATATTGAGTTTATCAATCGTTAAGCGAGACGGTTTCTGCATGACTCTCAATCCCTCCAATAATAAACTTGCTAGATTCTTTATTAGATTCTTTATTCTTCGATCAAAGTGATGCGAGTATACGGAACAAGGTAAGTCTTGCCGTTTGACATCTTCAATTCATACATCTTGCCATCGAACCTAGTGTCATATGCCTCAAGGTTGCCGATAACCAACGTATTATCAGGCTGGATAATCATGGCCTGTGCAAATTTTTGCTGATGAGAATTATCCATAATAGTAAAGACAATCGCTACTATAAGAGCTACAAACGAAAACATAAGAATACCGAATCCAAAGGCGGTAGCGCCACTAATCTTTCTCATCGCTTTCCTCCTTTATGATGTAGAATTCACTCCAGCTGCCAACGTCGATCCATATCCATCCATTATCGTCTTTCCAAGTCCTCTGATAATAAGACTGATACTTTGGATTGCGTTCGTATAAATCTTTAAGAGCAGCACTAACATACAGCCCATTTTCTACGTCGCAAACATAATCCACACTGCCGTCAGAATGTTGAAAATACAGTTTCAACCTTTTAATAGGATCACTCACGCTTGCTTTCCTCCAGTTCGTACAGCTTAATCTTGTTATCAATGAACATGTGGTACTGTTTATCCCTAAGATGCTCTATCCTCTCGGTAAGGTTGTAAAGCCATTCATACAGATTCTCCACTTTTACACCCAGAGCGTTCAAGTATTTATGCTTCGCACGGATCAGTGCAAGCCTCTTGCCAAAGTCTACATCGAACTCATCATCAGGGTGACACTTGGCAATACCAATATACTCAGGAGAAATGCTATACTTTTCAATGTACTTCATTCCACTGATTACAGGGCCAACGCCATTACCGCAAATGTGCTTGCGAAGCTGGCTATAAAACAGGTTCAGAGGATCACTCTCATTGCACTTCAAGACAGCAGTCACAGTCCTCTTTTGATAGTCAATACGGTATACGATGTTCCCACTCTTTGAGAACTCAATAGAGGTAGAGGTGGCTTTTTTACTTACGTTGCTTACGTTGCTCATATTCATTAAATAGTCTCCTTATTCTTCATAAATAGCCATAGGGCAACTATGACACGCATACGGAAAAGGCTGGCATACAGCAGCTTTGGGGGATAGGTTTTTAATTGGTTTATTGTAAGACGAGCAAAAGATAGGGGAATTATTAGCTTGATAGATGATGCGCTTGATTACGTTGCTAATAGGTGGGCCGAAGTAGTTACTTATTGAAGTGAGCAGGTTAATGTCTTCATCGGAAAGAGTAATGGTTACAAGATGAGCATTCGCGCTCAAGTTATCCCCTCCTTTCCCAACTCTACACACAAACGTACAGTCGGCTTTTCGACCAGTGCTTTAATCAAATCATCATGCCATTTGGCATCGTTAAACTTTTTCAAGAGGTCAAGAGAACTGCGAAGTTCGCAGTTCTCCATCAAAATACGGTCATTCTCTTGGTTCATCCACTTGGATAAGTAGAGAAACACATCGTGTTCACAATGTGATTTATGAATCTCTTTGAGGATTTCATGGTAAGTCATGTGTTACCTCACGCTGGCTTCTTCTCGTCAAGAGCCGTCGCATCAAACTTCTTACCCCTACCAAGCGACTTGTTATACAGATCAAGAATCTGATAAGCAGCTCTACGGGATTCGCCCCTGACTGCATGGTGCTTATCCTCCATGTCCCTAAGAATCAGTTTAGGAGTAGTACCACTCAGGACTTTAGTCAGCCGATTAAAATCAAACTGAGGATACGTCCTTACCAGCAGCGCAATACCGCCAATAATTGGCTTATCAGCAGAATGAGGGAGGTAGTCCCAAGCATTTTTGATGCACAGCAGGATCGTTCCCAGTTTTGCTGGGCCAAACTCTTTATACAGGTCACTCAGAGTTTTGACGCACTTAATATTGTTGCCTTTGTTGTTTCGCTCCAGTACAGTAAAGCCCCACGTCTTGCACATCTTGATAATCTCAGTGGTCTGTACATCCCCAGCTTCACGAAGAGCGTTCCACTTGTGGTTAAAGTTAATTGCTCCAACTTCATCACTCTGATGAGCAAACAAATATGCTTCCTGTTCATAAGTCAGACCGCGATGGATGATGCAAGGAATACGAGTGAAGCCGAGAAGGTAATAGGCGTTTGCCCTGTGCTGACCATTCATTACCCAATACTTCCCGTCTCGGAAAGAAACATCAATTGGAGCCATGCGATGAATATCGAACTTCTCAGCGATAGCGCGAATCCGGGCAGGACTCGGAGTACGCTGGTAATCTGCAAAGTCAAGATCGGAAAGAGGAATCATCTGAATGTCATCAAGAATACCTCTGTTATAGTTTTCCTTGACAACGATAGGAGTGCTGTTCTTGAACATCTTACCAGAAGCGACGAAGTTACTCATAATCTTTTCCTCCACTCAATTAAGCGATCTGCCCAGCTTCTCTCTCAATACGGTACGCATCCAGTCCAGAGTCATCAAGGTCATAGTCTTCTACAGGGTCATAATCTGGCAAACTATCGCTCTGACTATCAGGGTTTGCGGCAACCAGAGCGTCATGAAGACCATTCAATGAACTAATGGCCTGAGATGCAAGTTTTGCCAGCGAGGTTAATACGTTAGAGCCAAGCGTATCAAACATGTCGGACTTCATCAGCATACCATTAGACATGTTGATGGCATTTGTAATGGCGTATGTAATATCGGCCCTAAACTCATCAATCTTGCGACGGCTTAACTTTTCGTCAGAATCGAGCATGTTGTCCTGTCCGAGAGCACCGCCTTTGACGCCACCACGCTTGAGTTTTTTAATTTCATCGTCCTTTTCCTCAAGCTGGTATTCAAGATCATTGGCCTTGCGCTCCTTGGCTTCTAGTTCCTTGCGAAGCTGGTCAATCTGATTCTGGAGCTTAATGGCTTCTGAATCGCCACCCTCCATTGCATTTTCAAGCTCAACAATACGATCATTATATTCCTTGCAGATGCCACGGAGAGTTTCTTTCCCCTTCTCGGCTTCAGCAATCTGATTCACAAGATCCTGACGTTCATTCTCAAGCTGCTTCAGCTTTTCCTGAACCTCCGCAGGAGCAGCGCCTTTGCGAAGCGCATCATTCTCACGCTTGAGAGCGTCATTCTCACCCATCAGCTTGGAGTTTTCCTCCATGGCCTTGTTGGTGTTAGCTACCAACCCTTCACGCATCTTCTGGATGTATTCATCAACAGACTTTGCAGTCAGCTTTACATCCTCCGGGAGTACGTCTATCAGTTTCTTCTGATCTTCCTCAGACAACTTGGCAATCAGATCAGAAACAGTACGACGAGAAACAGTTCCCTTATCAATCAGCTGCTGGACTTCGGGGATAGTCTTGTCAGTGATCTGTTTAGCAGTTTCATATTGCTTTCTTGTGAGTCCAAGGATTTTAAGAATCTCTGCCTGATTCATTACCTTGTCATCTGGAACCTGACCACCATTGGTGGATAGGTCTGTCCTTTTACCAGAATATACTCCATACCAATCCTTCAGCGCATCAACCCTCGCAACAATCTGCTGGTCACTGCCACCAATCGTTCCACGCTGACGAACATTCGTCTCAATCAGATCCTTGACGATCTTCTTCTCATCGCCTTCGTACAGCTTAATCTCAGCCATAATGTCATTGATACCAAGCTCCTTGCAAGCCCTGACACGCTGATGTCCAGACACAATCACTTTGCCTTCGGTGATAACAATGGGTTCAATCACTCCAGAAGTCTTGATAGACTCCAGAAATTCGTCCCAGCGTTTACCAGTCACATCATCAAAGAAGTCGTTGTTGCGCGGATGTGGAATGAGTTCGGAAACTTTAACTAGCTGCATAATCTCTTGCCTCCGTTCGGTTATCAAGTTTGTCGTGTTGGTGAGTCGTGAAATGAAGTGTGTCCACTAATAAACTTATGTGCCTTTGAACATGAAACAGAACAGATGTTCGATTCCTATGATGAGATTATACCACAGAAAGCTCCCTAAGTCCATCGAACGCTACGTAAAATCGCATATCCGATAGAAAGTCTCAGTAATCACTCGCGTAAATGCGACTAACAACAGCGTGAGGATAAACCATACCAACCGCACTAAGTTCCTTCAATTGATATGTCACTTTGTTCCTGTCAT
>Ga0247608_10003003_pt1 | contig 20146 bp, 20 predicted proteins | sample 176DNAGHGlowgp2_FD_193490 | JGI IMG/M metagenome (GOLD analysis project Ga0247608, IMG submission 193490) | Sheep rumen microbial communities from Palmerston North, Manawatu-Wanganui, New Zealand - 1766 DNA GHGlow gp2 | ecosystem: Host-associated > Mammals > Digestive system > Stomach > Rumen ...
GATGTGTGGTGACCCCAAGACGTGGTTTCCGATGAGGGTGACGTATCAGCGGGAGATGAAGGTGAAGGCGGAGCTGGACCGGCTGGGAATAGAGAACTTTGTGCCGATAAGGTATAAGGTGGTGGAATCGCAGAGTGACGGGGATGCGGAACTGCGGAGGGAGTTGGTGCCGGCTATCAATAACCTGATTTTTGTGCGGTCGACACAGGAACGGGTGAGCGAGTTGAAGAGAAGGAACGAGGTGCTGGAGCCGCTGAGGTATATGATGGACCATACGGTCTCCAAGGAACACGTCATTATGACGGTGGCGGATAGGGAGATGGAGAACTTTATGCGGGTGGCTTCGCGGACTGACGACAGCGTGATGTTTCTGGACAACGAGACGATAGTGGGGAAGGAAGGCAAGCGCGTGGAGATTATGGGTGGCGTGTTTGAGGGCGTGACGGGCGTAATCAGGCGTGTGAAGAGATGTAAAAGGGTAGTAGTGGAGATAGAAGGTGTGGCGAGCGTGGCGATTGCGCATGTGCCAGTGGAGTGGCTAAAAGAAGTGTGAGTAAAAGCACGATAGATACATCGACAAGCTCAGCAACCTCGCGGGGCAAGAGACGAAATAAGGTCGCAATAGTATCATGGCAAACGGGACGAGAAGGAAAGGCGATGGAATCGCAACAAACTGGCAAAAAGGAAATCTGCAGCAAACTATGATAGAAACATTGGGAATAGCGACAGCAAAAGCGGTAGTTGAGAAAATGGCAATTGCCGGGCTGAAGAAGATATATGAGGGTTTCAAGGCTGACTATGAGCAGCATCTTGTGCCCATGACTACGCATTTTGAGAATTATCTGAAAAGTGCGTATGAACGACATTCTGTGGTCAGTACGTTGGTGCTAAGAAACAGCAAGCGCAGACTGAAGGATATCTATGTGCCGTTAACCATTCAGGAGGAGAACAATGCGGAAGAAAAGGCCGTCATGGAGAAGTATCCCATAGAGTTTATGCGGAAGCACTCGAAGATGATTATTCGAGACACGGCGGGCATGGGGAAGACGACGCTGGTGAAGAGGCTATTCCTATCGGCTATAGATGAAGTGTTGGCCATACCCGTGTTTGTGGAACTGAGGAGGATTACGAAAGAGAATACGCTACTGGATATTGTGCAGGAGCAAATAGACTCGTTGGCTGAGGCATTTGACCACAATTTACTGTTGAGACTGATACAGCAGGGTGGCTTTGTGTTCTTTTTCGATGGATATGACGAAGTGGCAAATGAGCAGAAGTCTATGGTGACAGAGGAGATAAAGTCACTTGTAAGTAAAGCACCGGACAATACCTATATCATTACATCACGGCCGGAGATATCGCTGATGACATTTGGCGATTTTTCGGTATTTAGCATACAGCCTCTGACCGAGGGTGAGGCAACAGATCTTTTGAGGAAGTATGACAATAACGGCGAGGTGTCGAATATCCTCATCGAGAAATTGAATAATATTTCCTATACGAATGTTAAGGACTTTCTACGGACACCTTTGCTGACATCATTGCTATTTACGGCATTTGACTATAAACAAAAGGTGCCAATCAGGAAGGATGAATTCTACCAACAGGTGTTTGATGCCTATTTTGAGTCGCACGATCTCACGAAGGATGGCGGATTTGTCCGTCGGAAACAATCCGGGTTAAATATGTCGGACTTTAAGAAGGTGCTGAGGTACTTAGGTTTCAAATGCATGAAACGCCAGTTCCAAATTGAGTTTACAAAGGCAGATTTGGTAAGGCTTTTAGACGAAATACAAAATGAGTATTCTGGCCAGCGCTTCGTGAGTGAGAACTTTATCAAGGATATTGTAACCGCCGTACCTCTGTTTGTGAAGGATGGGATTTATTATAGGTGGGTACATAAGTCGATGCAAGAATACTTTGCAGCTTTGTTTATTCATGAAGATGCGAGAGATAGCCAAAAAGCAATTCTTGAAAAAATGCTTCAAAGTCAGTGGATAGGGCAGTATATTAATCTGTTTGACATCTATTATGACATAGACTACGAAGGATTCAGGGATTCTGTGTTGAATAGAATAGTTACGGATTATTTGAGTTATTATCAGGAAAATTATGCTGAAGTGTCTGGCATTTCTCCTCAGAGCGTCAAAGAAAGATTGGAAATCATGTATAGGTGCAAGGTGATATTTGCTTTCCTTCCATCGGATGATGAGAGCATGGAAAGTATCTGGAAGCTGACGCCTGAGGGTAGGAATTGGGACTACAGGTCAGGGATGAGTATGACTATCGGTGGAAGACGATTTGTAACTTACAATAGTACCTCAGAGCTGAACAGGCTACTCTTTATGCTTGTTGGAAAGAAAGATCCGTTGTGTGGATTTTTTAACTGCAGTGGAGGAAGAAGTGTTTTTGTAGGATTCCCCGAGAATAAGGTGTATCGGGTTGAGAGCATCTATGATTGCGCAGATAGTCAATTTGTGTATGACTCTGTGAATTTCCTCATAACAAGAGATGGACATGTTGGGACGCATATCAATACAGACGCAGCCGTGGCCTTGAAACAACAGATTGATTTGAGTATACAAAGGAGGAGAAATGCAAATGATTTGTTGGCGGGATTGTAATTGGAGTTGTTCTTGGAAAAAAATAGAGTTGGTAGTGCAAATATGTTCCAAATTATCCGTTTTGGGGTTAAAAAAGAATAATATACGCATAGAAATGCAATAGAAGAGGTGGAAAAACGTTATTTTTGCAAAGCATAATTATATATAAGCACGATTAGAATACCTAAAATTAAGATAAAGATACATTGGGGAACGGGGACGGGTACCTGTTTCACAGAAGTGTAAAACACGAATACTTAATAGTTAGCTAATGCCGAGGCAGCCAAGAGAATCTTCAGGAACTGGTATTTACCATGTGATGATGCGTGGTATAAACCATCAGAATATTTTTGAGGACAAGGAGGATTATTACCAGTTTCTCACTACGTTGGACGTGATGGCTCAGTCATATGAGCCTGATGGTACTCCCGGAGGCAGGAACTATATATTATATGCATACTGTTTGATGTCGAATCATATCCATCTACTTATTCGTGAACGTGAGGATACGATAGGTATGGCAATCAAAAGGATAGCTTCCTCCTATGTTTACTATTATAATCACAAGTATTCGAGAGACGGTCATCTGTTTCGCGAGCGTTTTAAGAGTGAGCCGGTAAACGACATGGCATATTTTGTTACCCTTTTAAGGTACATACACCAAAATCCTCTCAAGGCCGGAATAGTGACGAATGTCAATGATTACGAGTTTAGTAGCTGGCAAGAATACTGCGACAAGGATGGCGTGTTGTTCCCATTGTGTGATACTCAAACTGTTCTGAACCGAATACCATACAATGAACTGAATGCCTTAGTGTATGAACCTTTGTCTGATGATGTTACCTGTCTCGATATAGAAGAAGCCTCGAAAGGCCGTCCTTCAGATGACCAGGTAATGATGTTTATAAAGGAAAAGACAGGAGCAACGAACATCAGTGCTTTCCAGCAATTACCAGATGAGATTAGAAGGTCTGTATTGGTAGAATTGAAGGGTAGAAGAGCCTCTCTGCGCCAACTGGAAAGATTTACAGGTATTGGGAAAAGCATGATATATAGGATGTGATGAAACAGGGACCCGTCCCTGCGTTCCCTTATCTTTTAAACCTTTTGGGTGATAGTGAAGGAGAGATGATGACCTTTCTGAAAGCATTTTGGCAGTTTTGCAGTTATAAGTTCTTCCCTCAATGGGGCAGACATAAAGATGGATGATATGGAATGTATGAAGGAAGATGTTGTCGCTCGTTTACATGAGTTGACTGACGTCGATTTCGAACGCGACTCGGCAGTCGCAGAACAAGTTCAACTGCGCTCGCTGCTTTCTCAGTTTATTGAAAGTGAAATGCGGTCGTGCTCGATGGATTACGGATGTATAACACCTGAATATGTTCAAAGAGCATGGGGAGGTAGAGTCGCTATAGAAGATATAACGCAAGGACTTACGGAATTGCGGAAACAAGGATTTATGAGATAAAGGATAACAGCTGCGGTTGAAGAAACTGTGGCTGTTTGTGGTCTAATAAGGGGTGTGATAATATGAAAGAGCCAAGACCAGAAAGGGCATATCCGATCAAGAGGAGAACTCCACAAGAGAAGAATGTTATGGAGTTGAATATTTCTGCTGTGACTATCAATCAGCAACTTTGTGACCCGAAGTTCAGAAAGGTGTTGACAGAAAACTGCTATGTGTTCAATGACAGTGTGCGAGTTGACGAAAATGATAGAATATATCTGAATCCTGAATACAAAGACACATCATGGTATTTTGGAAGAAACATACAGGTGCAGGCTATTGTCGGTCCAAATGGTAGTGGAAAATCGTCACTACTGGAACTGATTTATCGCATCATTAATAACTTTAGCGCTCTGGTAGAGCGAGGGATGAAACGAAATGCTGCATGGCGATTATTGTTTGTAGAGGGGCTCTATGCTGAACTATACTATGTACAAGATAGACATCTGTATTGTATCGCTTGTCGTGGTAATGATGTAATATTCATTAAAGATGGCGAGAAAGTTAGAATGTTTAGTGCCAACACTCAAAGCTACCGACAAAGTAAGGAAAACCAGCTGCTTGTGAATGAGATGGCGAAAATGGCTGACTCACTGCACTACACGATAGTAACCAACTACTCGCTGCAGTCGCTTGTCAGTTCGGATTATGCTGACGAGACGTCTCTATCACCAGATAGAGGTGGGGCTTTTTCTCCAGAACAAGAGGGAACGGTATGGATTAGTCACTTGTATCATAAAAATGATGGCTATCTGACACCTATCGTCCTAAACCCTTTTAGAGATCAGAAAGGCAATATTGATATGGTGACAGAATATCAACTCACCGTATACAGACTCTCAGCTCTTCTTTTGTATTACAGAAAACGCAAGGGATTCTTTGATGACTATGAGTTGAACGACATACAATATAAGTTCTCTCTAAATTTAGTACAGGAAAAATACAAGGAAAAGAAAATATCAGATGATAGAATCTTTAATGCGGTACTAAATATTGAAAGCTACGTCAAGAATAATCCTTTTTCGACAGTGGCGATTCTGTTGAATCGAATGGGTTTTAAGGATTTAAAACTAGATCATGACATAACACGGGCTGCAGCTGCTTATCTTGTATACAAAATTCTTTCCATTGCTTCAAAATATCCTAGCTATGGCGATTTTGATCATTGGAAATTGGACTTGTTTGATAAAACAAGATTGACCATTCCAGAGATGGATGAGTTAAGACGGCTGACCGCAAAAATTAAACGTGACAAATCGCATATTACTATAAAGGTGGTACAGGTATGTAGTTTGTTGCGGGTAATTGAGAAAAGGGGCGTTGAGGTGTTAGAACGGAGTTCATTTGGAATTGACTACTATCGTGATTTAGTTGGCATTCCATATGTTCAAGCCAGAAGTGAACTCTTTGAAATTATGTATATGCTACCCCCATCGTTCTTTATACCAACTCTGACCATCAAAAATCCAGAGAAAGAAGGACAACCTTTAGAGATTTCGAAATTCAGCTCGGGAGAACGGCAACTGTTGTATACATTTAGCACTTATATCTATCATATTAGAAACTTGCTGTCGATACCCAAGGAGAGAGTGGCCTATAGGCATATCAATCTTATACTAGATGAGGCTGAGATTTGTTTCCATCCAGAATATCAGCGGCTTTTCCTTTCAAGACTTCTTTATATGATTAAGAGCCTGCGGCTGAACTTGCATTGTGCATTTAATATCATTATAGCTACGCACTCGCCGTTTATCTTGTCGGATATGCCTAGAGAAAACATTTTGTATCTTGATAAAGGCAAGGCACAAAGTAGAGAGCAGTTTATAAAACCTTTGGCAGCTAATATCAGCGACATCCTATATCAGAGTTTCTTTCTTAGAAATGGTTTTATTGGCGAATGGGCTCGAACCAAGATTAATGAAATTCTGAAAAAGAATGTGTCGTGGTGGCAATTGTCGAGGGAGGAGATGGACTTCATTGACAATATCGGTGACGAGTATTTGAAGAAGCAGGTGAAAAGGCACTTTGGATTTGAAGAGGGATGAAGCAGATACTTTTAACAGACGAAATAAAGAAAATGGCAGAGGAGTACGCGAAAACACTCTTCAATGATAAGACGTGGAGGTTTGTGCAACCGAAACAGGGCTTAAGAAATCTGCAAACAGATATCATTGAGGTAAATGGGGATTTGGAAGATAAGCTGTCGTATATTGCTTATTTAGATAAGATTATTGAGGAATATGACGAACTTAAGTGCCTTTTGCCAAGTAAGTTTGAAGAGAAGAAAATAGAGTTTGACAGTCTGCTTGACCCAGGAAAGCTATCTACAATGATACAATGTAGAGGCATGCGCCTGCCAGAAGATAAAAAGAAGCGCAGTGAAAAAGAACCACGACAGTGTAAGTTTTATGAAGAGGTGGTAAATAGAATGCGCTATGAAGACGCTCGCCCGGTATTGGCGAAATATATGATGGAGAAAATCGGCATACAGACATGTGTGTATTGTAATAATGCAGATGCTACGTATGCTGATGATAATAAGGAGGTGTATTATCATTTGGATCATTGGAAACCAAAAGATGAATATACTTTTCTGAGTGTCTGCTTCTTTAATCTATATCCCTGTTGTGCTAACTGTAATGGTCATAAACTTGATGGAGCAAAAGGTTCATTCCAATTATATGCAGAAGTATATGATGTGGCCGATCCATTCGTCTTTGAGATAGACAGGAAAGAGTATGTGGAAATGAAACCGGAGACCCTATCGGTTAAGTTTAAAGAGCGAAATGTGGGTAATAAAGCATACCGTGAAGAGTATAACAAGGTGTATAGGATTGAGAAATTCTATAATGCACCAACGGGACTGAGACAGGTGGAAAAAATGCTTTATGATATTAATAGTCATAGAGGTTCGTATCCAGATGCTACCGATAGCAGTTTCCCTGGGATAGTTGACAAGGAGAGGCTATTTCATTTCGTACTGGGAGTTGATGGTGATGAGAAGAACATCTTTACGGATGTGAAGAAGAAACTGAAGATAGATACAGCTAAGGATGCGAAGTTAATATAAATGAAGGGAGGTAATGATATGAGCAAACAAAAAGTTACGATAACGGATACTAGTATAATGAGTGGTGTCACTAGTGACCCTAAGAAAGCTATATGTGAGTATATCTGGAATGGATTTGATGCTAATGCCACGTCTGTTAGCATTGAATATGAAGCAACAGAATTGGGGGCTATTACATCATTGGTAATCCGAGATGATGGTGACGGAATCATTAGATCTCAGCTTCATGAGACTTTTGGTAAATATCAGGATTCTATCAAAAAGAAATCTTTCCAATGGAGTTCCCAGGTAAAGGGTAAGAAAGGTAAGGGTAGATATTCTTTCAATTGCTTTGCTTCAAGAGCAACGTGGACCTCAATTTACAAGGAAGGAGAACGGTTGTTAAAGCATACAATTTCTATCGATGAAGGAGAGAATGACCATTACAATGACCATTCTGATGAAGGAGGGCAGGTTATAGTACACAACGAAGATACTGGAACTGTCGTTAACTTCAGTAATGTTAGGCTCACCCGAGAACTGTTCGAATCAAAGGATTTTATTGATTACCTGAAGAAGGAATATGCTGTTTTCCTTAAACTCAATGAGAATGGTGGAAAGTCGTTACTGATTAATGGAGTACCTTTGGATTATGAAACAATTATAGCAGAAACTGACGCAAGGCCGGTAAAAATTGAAGATGACGATAATTACTCGTATCATTTTAATCTTACCTTTATTAGGTGGAAGGAAAAGACAAAAGAAAATTATAGCGTTTATTATCTGAATGAGGAGGGGCTGGAGCGTTATGAAGAAACAACTAAGTTAAATAGGAAGGATACTGGATTCCATCATAGTGTATATGTTACTTCAGACTACTTTGAAAATTTTGGCCCATCTTCTAAGGCAAAATCGGCGGTAGACCCTCAACTCGCTTTTGAGGGTATAACGATACTTAAGACCGAGAAAGATAAGGTTTTCAGACACCTACATAAAAGGGTTGCAGACTGGATAGCCACGAAGGAGAAAGAATTTGTTCAGAAGGTGGCAGGAAACGAGTTATGGAATAAATATGAGAAAAGTGGTGTGGTAGAGATACCTTCAAGCGAATATGATCTGCCACTCTATAATGACTTGAAAGATACTGTGACAGGTATCTATTCTGTGCAGCCCAAGATATTCCAAAACCTTAAGAATGATTCTGCGAAAGCCCTTGTGGGGTGTTTAAAACTGTTGCTTCAGACCAATAAACGCGAGGATGTGTTGTCGATTATCGAAAGCATCAACAAGATGACTGATGATGAGAGGCATAGGCTTGCAAAGGTTTTGAAGACTACAGAAATGTCTTCAATCACAAATACTATTGAGATGCTGGAGAACAGATATCGAACGGTTTCTGCATTAAGAGCAATGGTGTTTGATGAATCACTACAAGCATATGAGGTTGCTGATGTTCAAAAATTGGTGTCTAAAGCATTCTGGCTGTTTGGAGAACAATATAATATTGTGGCTGAAGAAGAGACTGACTTCCAACAGGCTATGGAAAAATACCTAGAGATGATACATGGTGATGTCAAAGGTATTAGTAAGAGTAGAATTAATGAGGAAAAGATTAAGCATCCTGACGTGAACAAGGAAATGGATATTTTCGCATTTCGTCAAACTATGGATAGCCAGACCATAGAGAATATTGTTGTAGAGCTTAAACGCCCCAACGTTAAGTTAGGTGAGATAGAAGTGAGCCAGATAAAAACTTATAAGAACTTAATATTTCAGCAGCCCCAGTTTAATTCTACGAGTGAAAGATGGACTTTTATTTTAGTTGGCAACAAACCGGATCAAAGCGGTTTTATTAAATCGGAGAAAGAGAACAGCGTACATTGGGGTAAGAAAGATTTGATTCAACATGGTAATAACGATGGAGTCATTTATGAAATATATGTCAAAACGTGGAGTTCCATCTTTGATGACTTTGAAATGAGGTATAAGTTCCTTATGGACCGACTTAAATTCAAACGTGAGGAACTCTCTGCGAAATATAGTAATAAGCAGGATCTGCATGACATCGTGAATGAGGCACAAGAAAGTGAGGGAATAAAATAAGTGCTTATGAAAACAATGATTCTGGTATGGGGCTCTGCTGAAAGAGAAAAGTCTCAAAGTATAAAAAGATTGGCAATGTCATTGCCGTTCAGTTCGATAATCCGACCTTGGAATGCGGATGATTATGATTCCTATGTGATTGGAACCATCAAAGACAATGATGGTAATGAGAGAATTGTAGGTTTGGAAAGTCAAGGAGACCCGTATTCAAACCAGAAGGAATGGATAGAGGCTTGCGTGAGCGCCAATTGTGAGGTAATTGTTGCGGCAAGTCGTAGTTATGGGCAGACGGTAAGGAATGCTCGTGACGCTGCTCGAGATAATGGCTATGTAATAATAGAGGTAACAACCCTCTTTCATGATGGAGGGCCAATGCTTGATAATGGCACGGATTTAAGGGATGTGTTTGCTGAGAATATGCAGCATCTGATTATGAAGTGCTTGGAGTAGGCGCGTTGAAAGAAGAGTAACTGACAGAATAATGTATGACACAAGATGAGCGTTGGGCTGCTAGATATAATGAGGTGATGGAGTTCATAGTGACGAACCATAGAAATCCATCACGTCATCGGATAGAAGAGCATTTAGGGAACATAGAGGGGACAGGTCCCTTGTCACGTAATGACAGAAGTGCGGTTCTTGACAACACATCAAATTATAAAATAATCTTGGCAAAGCATGGTTAGTTTCCAAAACTTTTCGTATCTTTGCACAGGAAATTACGAAATCAGGCTGCACCTCAGCAATTAGAACAGGTTCTATTGCGTTCGGTTTGCACTGACTTTGCACAGTCAAAACAGTACGATTATGGTAACAACAACATATCCACATGCAGAAGTGTCGCCAGTTGATGCACTTTGGACATTGATACAGGGACAAACTAAGGCCGTCAGGGCTGCGCTCACCAAAAGACTGGTAGAGCAGGAACGGGCTGCCTTGGCTAAAGAAAGTGCTGAATCAAAAAAATTCACGCAGAAGATTAGGGCCCTGGAGAACGACTCTGAGGGGTTCTTCAAGTTGGGTGGCTTTATGGCTGATTCCAGCAGCAGTGCTGATGACCTTCTCGAGGAGGCGTTAACCGATAAATACGGCATCTGATATGAAGGTATTTATCGATACCAATGTCATCCTGGAGCGGGATCATAGTTAATTCGGTTTTTACATCGAGGACGTATATCCTGACACAGGAAGGGAGTCGGTCAGTGTGGCTGATTGATTAATGATTAAGGATGATATGACTATGATAATAGATAGACTGTTGCTTGACAAGGTAACGGCACAGGCTAAAGCATCGCCGAGGCTTAGGATGAATTATAACTTTCGTCAGAGTCTTGATGAGAAGTGCCATAGGTTGAGCGATGCTCGACCTCGGACGCGACTCGGCATAGCTCATGCGAGCATGGCTCTGCACTCGCTGCTCCCTCGGTTGCCTGAATGCTGTAGAGCCAGGGACTGAGGTGCCGATACACAAGCATCCCACGAAGGATGAGACCTTTGTGATTCTCCGTGGAAAGGTGCGGGTGACTACGCATAGGGATGATGGAACGATTATCGAAGATGTTGTGCTTAGTAATGAGGATGGTCGATATGGTGTGAATATTCCGAAAGGGGTGTGGCACACGATAGAGGCCTTAGAGCCGAATAGCGTGATATTTGAATGCAAAGAGGGACCGTTCGTACCTCATGAACAAGACGGGATTTTAGAATTGCCAAAGAAATGAAATACTTGAAAGCGATTTGGCAATTTTGCTCTTATTTGTTCTGGCCACAACGTAGGCCGAAGGATTGATACTACGAACTTAAGGAATAATTGAGGGAGGTTATGATATTCAAAAGGGTTTTACATCCAGTTGGACAAGGGGCGTTCTTTACAGAACAGTTCTTTGATGACAGTCTAGATACGCTATTATATAACGTAGTGTATGATTGTGGATCAAAGAGTTCTGGTATCCAGAAGCAGATGGAGCGTAGCATCAGAAACATCTTGCATGATAAAAAGAAGATAGATGTTTTGTTTCTGTCGCATTTCGATGATGACCATGTTAACTACGTGATGTACCTGAAGCTGCATGGACATCTGGGTGGTACGAGAATATTTATCCCTATGCTGGAGGCCGAGGAATGGCTGGAGATAGAACCTTATTATAATAACTACCAACTGATATTGTCATTAAACGAACAGAGGGTCGGTGGTACGAAGGTAATTAGAGTAAGATTTGATGAGGAAGAAAAAAGGGAGCCAGATAATAGACGAGAAGAGACCATAGAAGAAATTACAGACGATGAAATATCGAGTGGAACGATATTGAAACCTAATATTCCAACTGTTGGACCTATCTGGAGATATACACCTTTCAATGTAAGATTCAATAGCCTGATAAATGATTTTAAAGCGCAGCTTAGTCAGAATGGGTTGGATTACAATCAGTTGACAATCAGAGACTATGTGCTGCAGCATATGGGTGAACTGAAAAAGATATATCAGGGGCTTGGGAAGAAACCTACGGGTGGAACAGCTATCAACCTGAACTCGCTACAGGTGATGTCGTTCCCTGTTGATCCTGACCTGTGTAAAGTGTATGGGAATAGAACTACATGCAGCATGTATTTCTATGAATGGTTCAGATGGAATGAAAGGATTACGAAATATTTCCTTACTATGAACAACCTCTATGCTGGTTCTTGTTTATATACTGGAGATACTTCAGCCAATGATCCTGTGGTATGGAGTAAGATTGAGGGTATGATATCACAGTGCTTAAAACAAAATCGAAGATTGACGTTGATGCAGGTTCCTCATCATGGAAGTAAGCATAGCTATGATGCGAAGCTTGTGGATTCGAACAAGTATTATGCCGGTTTTACAAACTATGATCTATATTATAGGCAAAGGATTTTTGACGATAATCTGCCGATGAAGTTCGCCATGAAGAAGAAACCGCTAATACTGGTGACAAGGGAGTATGGCTCGCAGTTTGAGGAATATTGGAAGTTAGCGTAATGAAACCTGATTTGCTAGACGGTCTGGAACCTCAGGAATGTAGTTTGAAGGTAGAAGATAGCGACCAAGATAATTATACCCCTGATTTTATTATAAGGTTTAGAATTGAACCTTATAGTGATGTGTTGGTGAGAAGGATAATGAGTAAACTCACTTATGTATTAACGAGTTGTGGTTGCTCCTTTAGCCGTAGTGGTATGTCGTTTGTGTTGAATGAAAGGGCATATACAGAAAAGGTGTTATACAGACTATCCTGCAATATATCGAAAGCTTTGAAACTAAAGTGCTATAAGGATGCATTCTTACTTGCTTCAATTGGCAGAGTAGTAGGTGAGGAGCTTGATGAGATATATGAGGATTATGCAACAACAGATGCTCCACTGAAAGTATGGAAATTGGCTGATGCAATGAGAATGCTTGGCGAGGTAAAATACGGGAGAATTGAGATAGAAGGGGTATAGAATAAAAATAAGGAAGAATGATGCACCCGATCACTTATATATTCTTATTAGGCAAACGAGAGGAGATATGGAATCCGTTGGTTCCTTTCAGTGAATTGACAAATCGTTATCTTTTGTCGCTTGGTGAATATCCACAATGTTTAGAGCATTTTGCTACAGGTGTGGATTATTACACTGCACTATATCGCTCAGGGCTGCATCTGAGCTATATGGCGCTTTTTGTATATGAGGATACTGTAGATGATATAAGGCTTGACCATTTCTATCTACAAGATGAAGTCGCTATTTTCTTTCTTTGCACTGATGATAAGGATTGTAGGAAACATATAGATGAGGAGCTACGCAAAACGCAGAAAGACCACTATGCATACGTATGCCCTGAGGGTTCTGGGTTTATGGATGGCTGCAAGAATGTTTTTCATAGCAGAGAAGAGGTGTTCAGCTTCTTGTATGATATAACATCACGGTATATTGATACCTCTAGATTTGACTCTCCTTTCACTGTCCCCGTTGCTTTAAGTGATGCTGATAGAGGTCTGCACTTTCTGCCGACACGTACCAATACCCGCACTTTGCATCATATATTTGGAAACTGGTGCTTTCCACATGAGACAAAAACAGATGCGGAAGAAGTGGCTTTGCAGAAAACGGCGGTTAAAGAAAGGAACACCTTTAATAGGCAACAGCTTATCTTGAAACAGATACAGCAGTTGGCTGCCATAGAAATCCAGGCAAGCGAAGCAATAAAGGACAAACATGACCTGTGGGATCAGATAAATGCCCCTCTGGTTATAACGCTGCCATTTACTAATACTGATGTCAGGAAACAGTATGAAGTGCATAACAGAATGGGTGCGCTGAAGTTTAAGAATGAAAGCAAAGTGGTTAGAACTGTGTTGTCGCAAGGTTCAACACGTAATTATACCTTCAATATAGAATCGGACGGGAAACAGGGTGGTCATCCGATTGCATACAAGCTGGTGATTGACATGTTTTTCCTGCCACGAAGCCATTTTCTTGATATACTTGGAACGCTGCACTGCTCATATAGATTCTCACCATATCTGAGACTGCCATTCCTTGGTAAGGATATAGACCGTCATCTGTCGTTTGTTAATCCACAGATTAATGAGCGACTGATGCAAGGAACGAAGCGTAGCAGCATAGAAAAGGTGATGATGAGAGTTGGTAAGGAGATTGTTACCAGAACACTGTCTGAGGAGATGAAAAAGCATCTGAAGGAATATCCCCGTCAGATAGTTGCCATTACAGACCTGCCAATAGAATGGATGAACATTGATGGCGTACCCCTTGGCTTTAGCCATGACGTTTGTCGTATGCCAGAGTCTCCAGTGGTGGGGAATCTGATGCACTATGTCATTAATGAAGCGGTGCAATATCAAGTACCAAGAGACATCATAAAGCATACACTCGTGGTATATGGAACACGAGAGCAAGGGTTTAAGTTCTTTCAAGATAAAGCCGATGAGCTTTCCCAGATTATCGGCTTTACAACAAGAGAGTGCTTGACTATTGATGAGCTAGAAAAAGCGATAAAGGAGGTTAACCCTCAGTTCCTTATAATTGATTGTCATGGGGGTGTGGATATGGAAACGAGACAAACCTATCTGATGATAGGTAAAGAGAAGTTATATCCAGAGGAGATAGCTAAGCGAAATATTACAGCGCAACTGGTTTTCCTATCTGCATGTAATACTGCACCTACATACCATACATTTAATACTGTGGCCAATGCTATGGTGCAAATAGGCGCCATAGCGGTGACATCATCCTATATGCCCCTGTGGGTTAGCGAGGCTTCAGAATTGTACCTGCGTATCCTTATGCAGCTGTCGCAGGCTGCAGAAAAACCTTTTCACAGGAACTGGCTGGCTTTTATAAGTCATATGCTAAGAACATCATATATGCACAGTGCCTATAAGAGTTATTACAGACAGTCGCCAAAGAGTATTGAGGAGATTGCTGTTGAGACAGGAACTGAGTTGACGAAGTCTATGTTTTTTCAGAACAGACGGAAGATGTTCTACCAACTGAAATCAGGTAAGATGCTTGATGGTGTTGTGGTCGATACAAAAAATGTGGTTCCTCACTACTTGATGTATACAACCATTGGTAGAGCGGACTTAGTGAACTTTGCTTGTTATATGGAGGAGAAGTTTGCGATAGGATGTGAAGGGCGTGACTGTTCATAAACAGCCTGTTTCAAGTGCCAAGATTCAAGATTCAAGTGACCTGAAACCTGAAACCCTGAAACCTGAAACTCCAGTCTACGACTCCAACTACTGGCTTTGCACCATCACCCTTGACCCATCGTTGAAAGTCAAGGGGCAGGAGAATGCTTACAAGACCATCGTGACGGGTGCTGTTGGTGGTGCAGCAGGCGTAATACATGCTGCTTCATCAGCTACCACAGATTGTCAGCCGAATGACAATGTTGAGGCCTTGCGTGTATATTTGGACCAGGCTCAGATTGAGGCTCGTCCTGTATGGAAGCCGATGCACAAACAGCCAGTATATGCTTCAGCACCTGCTTATGTTAATGGTGTTTCTGAAGAAATCTTCAAGATTGGTATGTGCTTGCCTGCAGGCCCATACGTCAGCGATGATGATGTGAGGTACATCGTTGAGACGATTAAGAGTGCGATCATCTAATGATGACTGTCGCGAAGTATGATTAAGGAGATTGTAAAAGGAATTTGGCAGTTCGCCAGATTCCTTTTTTGGCCTCAATGGGGGAGGTCGCGACAATATTGGGACTGACGGGGGACGGATGGATCGGTTATCGAAGAGGACTCAGCGGGATATGTTAAGTAAAAATGCTAAAGAAATGTAAAAAATGATAAGGAAAACTACCAATAAAAAATAAAAAATGTAATTTTGCGCTAAATTAGGAGTATTATGCGATGATACATAAGATAAATTTTGAACGATATAGAATATTCGCAGGCAAACAGAGCTTGAGGATAGCACCACTAACGGTGGTGTTTGGTCTAAACAACACTGGAAAAAGTGCAGTGTTGAAATTGCCTATGATGGTACGCAGCGCTTTGAACTGTGAGACAGACAATGTGTTCAATAAGAAGGATGTTGGCGGCCTGTTGATTTGTGACGAATACCGTGATATAGTGTATGGCAAGGGAAACCATGCCGTAGGCTTGGAATTTACAAATGACAATGGTGACGCAACTGTAGCACTAAAGTTCATTGCAGAGACCGAGGCAGAGAAGTCGCATTCTCGTATAGAAGAAATCACGATACGTGATGGTCATAATGTGTTAAGTGTGAAAACAGATGATAACGGTGTCTTGCGCGTAGACGGAGATGGTGAAGAAATCAGTTTCAATGGCTTAACACCTAAAGAGGGAATACACCGTGAATGGGTGAAAAGTGTGCTTGACAAGTTACGAATGAAGATAGACTATATCGGACCAGTGCGATGTAAGATGGAACGTTACTTCAATATTGAAGAACATCCAAATGGAACATCTGGCTTAGATGGGAAGACTTCATATACTTATCTTGTAATTGATTCTCAGAACGCTGTCCACCCTCTGCTCGACAAAGTATCGGAATGGTATGAGAAAAACTTTGGGGGGTGGAAAATGGAAGTGGGAAAGACTCGCTATCCAGTATTTAGCATAGAACTGACAAACGATAACCTGCCAAGTAATAATCTACAGGACGTTGGATTCGGCATACAGCAGTCACTGCCTATTGTTGTAGCAGCCTGTCGCCAATATGAAGAACCGACTCTTCTCATTGTAGAGGAGCCCGAAACCCACCTGAATCCCTCTGCACATGCTGCAATGGGAGAATTGTTGGCGAAGGAAGCAGTTGCTGACTCAAATAAGGCCATCATGGTAGAGACCCACTCGCAGAATTTGATGATAAGATTGCGTACGCTGATTGCCAAGGGAGAATTGAAGCGTGAGGATGTTGCTCTGTATTATGTGGATTATGATCAGGCTTCCTTTAAGAGTAATCTGCGCGAGGTGACAATCAAGGATAATGGCGAGGTGGAAAACTGGCCGGAACATATGTTCAAGGAAACGCTTAACGAAGCACTGGCTTTGCGTAACGCTCAAATGGTGAAGAAGGCATGAAGGTCAGGCTAGACAAAAGCGTGTTTACTAACGCTACAGATGAGATGAGACAGCAGGAACTTAATTTCCTGCTGAATATCATTGTCTATAAGGACCGATATAAGTTGATGGTGTCGGATGCAGAGGTGTTGGATAGTGATGGTTTCTCAACTTTGACTCAAATTGAGAAGAAGATTATTGAGGAAGGTCTGATAGATTCCATCACCGGTTCACTTACAAGTGCCGACTGTGAGGTGGCAGAGAACGGAAACGCGGAGGATGACCTGAAGATATTCACTCCAGAAGAAGCAATTATCTATCTGTTGCAACCTTTGTCGATTATCTTAGAGAACGGTCTGAACGATGCTCATTTTATGAAAGCTGTTTTTAGGTGGTTTGACCCGACCGGAGAATTGACTCGCAGAGTAGATGAAGGGTGGATAAGGTTTGAGAATGCTGGCGGTTGTTCGAACGTAAGAAATTTCTTGACGGCTCGTATCAATGCGTACGGAGGAAGACGTAAATTCCTTAATAGCTACGTTTTGTTGGATGGAGACCGACGCTACCCTTCAGACGCAGAGCCGGAGAAAAAGTACAGAAGGCTTAAAGAGACACTAAACGCTTGGGGCGTTGGTTGTCACGAGTTGGAGAAACGCTGTATGGAAAACTATATGCCTGACGAAGCAATGAATGCATTTGCTACGGCAGAAACACAAGCATGGATAACAGCATACCACACTCTGACAGCCGAACAGAAGGACTGTTATAATATAGCAGAAGGGTTTGCTAAAGACATTAGTAAGGAACAAAATAGGGAGGTAAAGAGAAAAGAGAGCCTACTACGTACGAAAGATTTGCGCCTAAGAAGGGTGTCGTACGTAAGAGGTTTCCTACCCAATGAAGAGAAGATTTTTTATACCAGTGTATCGAGAGGAAATTTTCTCCACTTGGAGCATGGTTTGCCGGTGAGAAATTTTAAGGTGATTTTTCCAGAAAAGTATGGTGACAATACTGTGACATACAGAGCGAACATGTTGAGCAGGACAAGCCATCAGAAGGACCCGTTGGAGTTAGAGCATATAGTTAGCGGTATACGATCCATGATATAAAGAGCAAGCAAATGAAGAAAAGCATCAACATAGAGACTCGTAGTATGACAAAGATCCTTGATGACTTGCGTCAGGGATTTATTCAGATACCACCTTTTCAACGTGACTTTGTGTGGGATAGAAGCAGAATTAAGGACCTTTTTGATAGTATCAAGAATGATTATCCAATAGGTTCGATACTGTTATGGAAACCCCGTGAGTGGAAGAACTGGGATACTAAGCGTATTGGTAGCTATATGCTTCCGAAAACCGAAGGTCAACAAATATATGTATTAGATGGCTATCAGAGACTTTCATCGCTTTTTGGGTGTTTGACCAACCCAGAGAAAACTGGATTGAAATATGACGAAAAACAACTGAGTGAGATATTCTCTCTATACTACGACCTTGATGATGAATCATTTGTATATATGGGAGGGCGAGAACCTAAGCCCTGTCAGGTGCCTGTATATATACTGCTTAGCACGATGGATTTTCGTCGCTACTATAGGAAAAATATTGAGCCATACGTGAAAGAAGACGTTTTGGAAACTTATCTTGATAGGGCGGATGCATTGTCGCGCAGTCTGATAGACTATAAGATAGCAGTGATAGAGGTGACCAATGCAGAGTTGGAAGATGCAGTTGATATATTCTCGCGTATCAATTCCAAAGGCACGGATATCTCGCCAGACTGGATGGTGAATGCGCTAGCCTATAGGCAGGATTTTAGCTTTGCCCTTGAGATAGACAACCTGATATTGAGATTAAAAAAATATCATTTTGAGGATATCTCACGAACTGCGCTATTCAGATGTTACCAAAGTGCCTTTGATGATAAGATGTACATTGACCAGGGTAACATAGAAAAATTGGCAAAAAGGAATGACTTTGTGGAGGTGGTGAAGATGGTAACACCACATATTGAACGGGCGGTGAAATTCCTGTATAATGAGTTGAATGTTATTGATAATAAATTGCTGCCTTATAACACGCAACTGATATTCCTGATGACTTTCTTCAAGAAACTCAGTAATCCTACAAAGGAGCAGATAGAGGCATTAAAGCAGTGGTTTTGGAAGACAAGCTATTCGAATTATTTTACAATTTATTCACTGTCGAGTCAACGTAAAGCATTCACACAGTTTGTGGACTACCTGAACGGTAAGAAAGATGAGATGTTATTCATGGATGAGTCAAGAGGCAAGTTCTCAACTTTGGCGATGCCTGATAAAATATCATTAGCCTCGGTGCGTTGCCGTTCACTGTTGCTATTTGAATTGCTCTATTTTAGAAAGATAACGGGGACAACAGCGCACTCAGGTGGGCTAAACCTGAAAAAAATTGCAATGCAGGAAGAGAGTACACCTGCAAACATCGTTCCGCTGTTGGGACAGGAGAAGAAACTGAAATGGGGGTATAGCGAACTACCACGGCAGATGACAGAAGATGATACGTTGAGAAAATCATTTTTTCTGCCCGAGAAATATCCTGTACTATGGAATGATGAGAATGTGAGTCGCTTTTTACAAGATAGGCTGTCTATCTTATGTCGAAGCGAGAAAGCATTTGTTGAACGACTTGGAATGACATATACCGAATAAGGAACCCTTGCTGACAGTTGAGGACATGATAAAGGAGATTGTTAAAGGGGTATGGGCATTTTGTTCATACCTTTTGTGTCTCAATGGGGGAGGAACAGAAATCAGGGGTAAAATCGATCAAAATATAAAAAGATGAATGGCAAAGCAAAATAGGGAACTGAAACGGAATATGCCACTTGCAGAGTGGCTGTCACGCAACACTAAAGAGGAGTTGGTGCAGATGGCAAATCTGCGCTGCAAAGTTACAAAGATTTTTTGAGTCAGCAATGACGGACTTCACCGAACAGTTACTCTGTATTTGAATAGGAGAAAGAATGGGGAATTATGATGTCATACAAAGGTTTTGGGGAGGGTAGTACTACCCAAAATGTGCTGATAGCACTACGGTAACCCCTAAAAAAAGTGAGTTACCGTAGTAGAATAAAGTATTTATTCTTTTTATTTCCAATAAAATTTATTATCTTTGCAAAAAAATTGCGAGCTCGGGCTGCACCTCAGCAATTGAAATTCATTTCATTGCGTTCGGTTTGCACCGACCTTGCACCAAAAATAAACATATTGGATATGGAGAATAAGAATATAATGGTGGGCAGGTACCAAGAACTTGCACTCCTCCAGGAAATA
>Ga0247608_10003007_pt1 | contig 20134 bp, 24 predicted proteins | sample 176DNAGHGlowgp2_FD_193490 | JGI IMG/M metagenome (GOLD analysis project Ga0247608, IMG submission 193490) | Sheep rumen microbial communities from Palmerston North, Manawatu-Wanganui, New Zealand - 1766 DNA GHGlow gp2 | ecosystem: Host-associated > Mammals > Digestive system > Stomach > Rumen ...
GTAATTTTTTATCGCCTATTAACCAAGTTGTTGAAAAGGGTAACGGGATCGTTGAAGGACGATCCTTGCGTTGGCCACATTCCCGTCAAAAGTGGCGATTTTGGGAGGGTCGTTCAGCGGCAAGGACCTTGGTGTTACATACCAATGATCGTGGGTTCGAGTCCCACCTCTCCCACCCGATAAGCACAAGAAGTTCCTATATTTGGATAAAGAAGGTTCGATTCCTTCAATTCCCGCCAAAAACTTGGGAATTATATTTACTTCTCGCTTGCATCCTTTAAAAGCATAGAAAGTTCCTATTTGCATTGGAAAAACCACGTGTCGTTGGTCCGAGTCCAACTCTCCCGACAAAATCAAATACTCACGGGAGATAGCTCAGCGGGTAGAGCAGTGGATCGCTTTACTTTCCGCTTTTATCTTATAAAGAGCATAAAATGTTCCTATTTTCCTGGAACGGGTAGTTTAGGGGTTAGAACACCTGAGGCGAGCTCGGGAGACATGGGTTCGATTCCCATCCTGTTTATAGTATATACATTTCGCTCTTTACATTTTAATTCATCGCTTTAGCTCAAGAGATCGTATAAAAGAGCCTCGGATTTTTTACCGAGAGATGTATCGTGCAACGAGTAGGTACGGGTGTTGAATTTTATTCATTAAATAAAACAACAAGGGTCCAAGAAAGCTTCCCGTAAGATGACATAGCCGGGAGGAAATACTTGGGATGGAGATTCTGTGGTAATGTCATTGTATTCCGTAGACGATGGGGTTGAAGGTGGAATTCCTTCTGAATAGTCAGTTGTTTTATTTTTTATGGGGAAGTGGCGAAATGGCGAGACGCGTTAGATTTAGGATCTAATACATTGATACACTGTGGGTTCGAATCCCACCTTCCTCACGCATTAATTTCAATTTCTTTCAGATGCAACTGGTTAAGAAATCAGTTTATTTATTTATTTTTTATTAGTTCTTTGAAGATACAAGATAAATGCAGGATTAGTTCTACTCCTTCACTCAAAGAAGGAGACTACCATGACAATAAATGGTTTAAACAGCACCCGAATCGTAAGTCGGGACCATGAGGAATGAGAGATAGGATTAAGACTTATAAACCTGTCCTAGCCATAACCAGTTAGTAAAGAAGACCGTAAGGTACGCGTTGAACACTGTAGTGATATGGATTTGTAATAATGAACGCCTGATGAGCTTTGCTTGTATTGATGGAAAGATATATAAAAACGAAAATCGGCAAATGGCCTAATGCCTTCGGTAGAAATCCGACGTGATTTGGTGTGGTACCACGATAGCCCTATCACAATCGTTTTTGGTTTTTTGGTAGATCCTTGAACGTTATCAAAGAGAAACCATCGATGCCTCCTTAGTATAAAGGCTATTATAAGGGTTTTGTAAACCTTAGATGTTGGTTCGATTCCGACAGGAGGCTCTCATGAGAGATTCTAAATTTAGAGTCTCTTTTTTGTATTTATATCTATGAAAAAACTAAAATTATCAGCAATCAGTGACCTCCATGGCAACCTTCCGGATCCATCGATGTTTGATGAAGGAGATGTATTGTGTATCTGTGGAGACATCGTCCCTCTTGACATCCAACGCGACACGGCGAAGTGTATTGCGTGGTTCTGTATGAAGTTTGTCCCATGGACCGATCGTCTTCCTTTCAAGAAAGTATTAGTGGTGTTTGGCAATCACGACTTCTTCTCTGAGGAACTCGGACCAAAGCATTTCAACTCAGCATCAGAAGTACTTTCTATGCTTCTTCCAGGTAGTATCAAAGGCGAACACAAGATACAGATCTTGATGGACAGTTCATATAAGTACATGGAATTTACTTTCTATGGTACGAGTTGGTGTCCCGATCTGAGTACTTGGGCATGGTATGGGGATCATGATAAGTTAAAGAAAGAATATGAGAAGATCCCTCAGAATGTTGATGTCCTTCTCACTCATTGTCCACCGCGGTTTGGATATGCAGGAACAGTGCTTCAACAGGGGTGGAATTGGATGAGTAACTTCGGGTGTCAGGAACTCGCAGAGGAGATTGATATCAAGCAACCCCATTGGGTGTTCTGTGGACATGTGCATAGTGGGGATCACCACATAACCACGATTGACGATAGTATTAATATAGTCAACGTGAGTATGTTGGATGAAAACTATAAAAGAAATTATCCGCCGTTTTCTGTGGAAATAGAAAAATAAATCAAAGAACTCCTAAATATAGGGGTTCTTTTTTGTAAATATAATTTGTAAAAGATATAAAATGAAATTGGTGCCTAAACATAATTAATATGAATTGTAAAATTAAAGAAGGCAATTTTGTTGTTTTAAAATGGGAAAGAACCAATGCAACCACATGGAAATTATATATGCCTGAAAAGTATGGTGTTTGGAGGGTTAATAATTATAAAGAAGGAGATAAAAAAATAAATCTTATTCCTGTCGGAAATTTTGTAAGAGATTTTCATCCAATATATGATTTAGATATTAAAGAAATTAATAAAAATTTAATTTTTGATAATCAATTAGAAGCAGAAAAGTTAGTCGAAGAATTTTTTAAATATATATATTAAGAAATAATATTATGGGAATTACAGTATCATTTAAGGACATCGACACAGGCGAATTACTTCTTAGTAATGTTCCGTGTGATTGGAAATTCGAAGTGGGACAGGTATTCGAAGGATTCTGGGGATGTTGGTCCGAGGTTCGATCTGTTGACCTTACTCTGAGTTATGTAGAGAATCTCGAAGTCCATCAGATGGTTTGGGTAAAAAGAAATCAACTTTTCACTTAAAATGGAATTATTCAACAACGATACAACATTCAATACTATGAAAAGGTTTATTGTAATTCTTGTTTCTTTGATCGGTCTTTGTTCTTGTACTGAGCAGATTCGTACGCGTCAGTTTGGTGGAGAAATGACTATCGAACTTCCTGCTGGTCAGGAACTTATGATGGTTACTTGGAAGGAAGATGATATTTTTTATCTTACCCGTCCAATGGCCCCTGATTATGTTCCTGCGACTAAGACTTTCCAGGAAAGTTCTTCTTGGGGCGTCATAGAAAGTACTGTTTACTTTAAAGAATCCAGATAGAATAATAAAATATTTTAATTTTAAAACGTTTCAAACATGAAGAAATTTATTACATTTATGATTGCCACCCTGGTGGCGTTGGTGTCTTTCAATTCCTGTTCCCTTTCGACAGTCGACGGCGATGAAGAAGGGGTGTTTATCGCAAAACCATGGTTCTTTGGTGAAGGAGGTGTAGAGGATAAGGCTCTTACTGAAGGGTCTACCTGGCGTGCGTGGACCACAGACTTTGTCACCTATAAGAAGATTCCTGTGAAGTACACTGAAGTCTTTGATGATGTGTTCTGTGACGACAACACCCCATTGGACCTCTCTGCTCATATCACTCTCAAGATCGCGGATGGAAAGTCTCCAATCCTTCATAAAAACTATGGTCCGGAATGGTATCAGAACAACGTAAAGGAGAACTTCCGAGAGATTGTTCGAAATTTTATTAGTACTTATAATATGTATACTCTGGTTTCAGATCGAGAAGTATATGACAAGGTGAAAGTAGACATCACTCAGAAAATGCAGGTATATTTTGATAAACTTAATAGTATCGCAGAATTTCCTGTACAGATTGTCAATGTAGTGGTTGATAAGGCCAAGCCGAACGATATGGTTCTCGAGGAACTGAATAAGACCGCGGCAATGGCTCAGCAGAAGATTACCCAGCAGCGTCAGCAGGAGATGGAGGAACAGCGAATCCTCACCGAACAGAAACGAGCGGATGCGGACAAGGCTTATATGTTGCGAATGAATCTTAGTCCCGGCGATTTTATCAGACTCAAATACGCAGAGATTGAGCTTGAGAAGGTAGAGATGATTAAGAACAAACCAAACATCAATGTCGATGTGATGCTTGGCAACGCTACTCAGATGTGGGATATCAAGCAGAAATAAACTAAGAGTATAATTATCAAAGCTCCTTTATAAATAAGGAGCTTTTTTTATATTATATCATGGGATTATTCGATAGGGACATAATAGAGAAATCTTCTATAACAGCAGAGACCATAAGGGAGAGGATTCAAAACAAACCACAGGCGCTCTCTCATCATCCATCGGAGGAGGAACTGGATAGGGTCATAGAATCAATACTCGAATCAATATATTATAGTGTAAACGCCGATACAGAGAACAAAATGTCATGGGAGTTCCCGGTGGAGTTGTTCGGTATGAGATCACAAAGATGGAGTGAGGAAGAGGAGAGGCTTCTCCCTAGAGTAATGCGAAGGGTCACCGAAGACAATGACAAGATATCAACATATGTATCACATAGACTTGAGTCTCTGGGGTTTAACTGTTTTGTCGGGACCAACACTATAACAATATCTCTTCCTTTTAATGACTGGATGCTCAATATGACATTCGGACACATTTTTTCGAAAACCATTACATCTGACATAGCGCCAATTTCACCACTCGTCCAACCAACTGGTAAAATAATGTATATGAATTAATATGAGTGTATTTGATAAGGACATAATAGAGAAATCCACCATCAACGCAGATACGATAGCTTCATTATCTAAGAAAGGAGATAGCTTCCGTCAGTATAACGGTGGATGGGAGTTTTTCTTTGATTACAACCACGATCTTGATAAGATAACTCATAAAGACATTGATGAGGTTTTAAGTAATATATTATCTTATATATATTATTATGCACTGTTGGGTATCGACCATATGTATATCAACAAGCATATTGTGAGAATCCCCACACTTATATTCGGAGTAAATAATAAAAATTTTAAACAATATCAATGGATACTTGAGTATGTCATTGACAAACTACAAGGACTTGGATTCGTAGTGACGTATTGCTTTAATGATGATATGCTCTCTATTAGTTGGAATAAGAAATATTGCGAAATACATAATATTATATGAATATAATTAAGAACATACAAGAACCTCTCCTCGAACTGAGCGAAGTGGCTATCATCCCTTCAAAACAGACAAAAATCCACTCTCGTACCAGTGAGTGCAATGCGAGGATGCCTGATGGAAAACTCCCGGTCTTCATAGCACCAATGGATTGTGTGGTTGATGAAGATAATTTCGATTTATTCAATAAAGACTTTCACGCCATATATCCAAGAACGATCGATTATAACAAAAGACTGCTTCTTGCACAATCTGGTGAATGGACTGCTTTTGGTCTTCATGAAGTAGAAAAACTCATTAAAGATCTTCCATATATTGGTCATCCGGTGAGAATATGCATTGATCAAGCTAACGGCCACATGGAGGATGTGATAGTGATAGGTAAAATACTACGACATACGTTAGACGCATATGCGCCTGGTTCGAAAATAATGGTCGGTAATATTGCGAATCCGCGTACCGTGACGACGATTGCTTATAATGACTTCGCTGATTGGGTACGTGTCGGAATAGGCGGAGGTAGTGTATGCACCACTTCTGTCCAGACAGGTGTTCATTATCCTATGGCTAGTCTGATCGCGGAGTGTCATTTTTATAAATCAACTTTTGAGTTTGGAGACCGAAGAGAACTTAAAATTGTCGCAGACGGAGGGATAGGAGATAGTGGTGATATATGTAAGGCGCTTGCATTGGGTGCAGACGCTGTGATGTGTGGAAGACTTTTCTGTGCAGTAGAAGAAAGTGCAAGCCCTTATCTATGGGTGATGAACCAGAACGGGGAATCCGTCCAAACTCTTGAAAAAGAATATTGGGGTATGTCCACCAAGAGAGCACAAAGGAGAATGGGTGGTTGCGGAGATAAAAACAGTGAAGGTATCATTGATAAAGTACTTGTTGATAGCACGTTAGGACAGAGGACAGAACAGATAGAATCGTCTATCCGGAGTTCTATGTCTTACTGCAATGCATATAATCTTAATGAGTTCAGGATTAATTCTGTACTTACCAGAATCACCCCGGCTGCTTTCGCGGCTTATCATAAAGAAATACAAAATGTTTAATAATATGAAAACAGGGATAGAACAGATTACAGAAGAAAGGGTTAAGCAAATCAGTAAGTATGGTTATACTCCTTATCATGACGCCGGATATAACGATAAACATCTACTATTAGCAGCACTTAGTTATCTTAAAACCGCTATCGGTGGTGAAGAAGCTCAGATGCTCAATTGGCCGTGGGAGTCAAAGTACTTTAAGGATGAAGGGTATGTAGAGAATCTTAAAAAAGCGGGTGCACTGATAGCGGCAGAATTAGATAGATTGAACTTATCATGAGAGTAATAGAAGAAAAACACAAACACATGTCGAGCATCCCACAGGTTGACAAGAAGTATTTGTATAGATGTCCCAATTGTGGAAGTCTCATTGAAATAAATAAAAGCGATATCAAATATAGCGTGTGTATAACGGATACATGGGAGTATTTCTCATGTCCTGTATGCAGAGAATGTGTAGATACGCCGTATATAGGAAGGTTTCTGCATAGATACAATATTTATAATTTTTTCCATCCGCTAGTGAAAATTCCGCCCAAAATATAAACACATATGAAATATTTATTTCTCGACATAGACGGGGTACTCAATCATGAAGAGTGGTACAAGGAGAGAGTCCATACTTTCAAAAGAAAAGAGTGGTGGGAAGGTTGTTTTGATCCAGAGTGTGTGAAAAGACTAAACCAGATACTTAACAAGACCGGTGCTCGTCTTGTAGTGAGTTCCTGCTGGAGAAACGACTCAGAGTTAAAACGTTACTTCGAGACTGTTGGTATAACTACGGATTTTGACACAACACCAAATATTAGACATAAGCTTCCAGATGGAACAATCTCTTGGCCAAGTCGTGGAGAAGAGATAGATGAATTTTTAAAAACCCATCCGTGTGACACTTATGTCATTCTCGACGACGATTGGGATTTCACAGAGGATCAACTTAAGGATCATTTTGTACATTGTTGTGCAGATTATACACAGGCATTTAAAGAATGTCATGAAGGACAAACTGGATTGACTGATTTAAAGATGAAGGAAGCAATCAATATATTAAATAAAACAATATAAACAATTACTATGGCAGACGATAAAGATAAGATAGCGAAACTCGAAGAGAGACTTGAGAAGGCCGCAGTAACCTTTAAGGAAATGAAAGGTCAGCTTGAAGAGAAAGAAAAGGAAAATGAATTGCTCAAATCCCGAATTTCTGAACTTGAAGATGAACTTACAATTAATGGAGGTGCGAAAGAAGAGGTTGAAAATCTTAAAGGCAGACTGGAGAAAGCAAAGGAAATCTTCGCCAATCAAAAGGCAAAAATTACAGAATTGACTCAGTCGAATAGTGAAATGAATAAATATATTATAGATCAAACAGCTGAAATTGAATCGCTAAATAAATCTAATAATGATCTCAAAAAAGATATAGATTCATACGAGTGCGCAAACAATAGCCTTAAAGAAACCATCAATCAAATAAAGGATTTAGTAACTTGTTACGAATAAAATGTAAATGTTGAGATAATTGCATAAATTAGACCTACTAAATTTAGTGGGTCTTTTTGTTATATATAAATAAGAGATAAAACACGCGTATTTTGCGCTTGAAAAAGTCGAGATATATAATTTATCACCTAAGATGAAAAAGTCTCTTAAAACGAGTTTTTGATAGCATTATGAACGGATTAGTTGATAACTTTGAAACTCTAGCGAACTATCTTTTCACTTGGAGACGTACTTTGACTGAAGACGAATTCTATTTTCTTCAGATTCTTGTTCGTGGAAAAGACGGTAACCATGTAAGTGGAAATAACAAAAACAGACTCGTCAAATACTATGTTATTCGTTCCAAAGAGCAACTGCTTGATCTCAAGGACGAGATTATTGGAATCTGTGGGGTGGTGAACGGACGCGCATACATCCATCCAACCAGACGTTCATTGAAGGAGGTTGCTAATCGAGCACTTGAGGATACTGCACATACATTTGTATCACAGAACTGGATTGGATTGAGAGGGGTTTACTCTACTGCGGCTGGTCAGTCGTATGTAAGTAGTGATAAACAATTTATTGTGGACTTAGATGATTTCACCTACGAGCAGGCACGCGAAGTATTTGATTTTGTAAATACTCTGCGTGGGCGAAAGGATGACATGGGTAATATTGCTCAGATAATTCTCCCCACTAAACACGGTTATCACTTAATTACCAACGCATTTGATGTTGGAGAATTTACAAAGAAATACCCGGGTATAGACGTACATAAAAACAATCCAACACTTTTATATTATAAATCAGTTGAATAAAACACTTAGCAAATAAAATTAAAATGACTGTATATACAAATAAAAACAAACTGATTGCAGAAGAAAAACTTAAGAAAAAACTACTAACTCAAGTTTCAAAGAAATTTGGGAGAGAAATCAGAGAGTTTGATAAAACATTTGGAGATCAATACAGATTTTACAAATGGTAAATAACTATAAAAAAAATAAAACGGAATCTTAGGATTCCGTTTTTTATTATGTTTCATCAAGTTCCTGACGCATTTGCTTAATAAATTCCTTTGTTCCTCTGAATGTGCTGTTTTCAGAATTTTGTGAAGAAGTGTCTCCATCTATCACCTCACCAGTTTCTGGATCAACCGTCTCTTCCGGTTCTTGTTTGAAATTGATTTCCAATTGAATATTCTTTAACATAGCATTGATATCCTTTATCTTCGCGCTCAGATCGGCTGTGGTTGAAAGAATAGTTTTTTGAATATCAGACAACGACCTATAGAGAGACGCATTACTACTGTTACGTCCGATAGCTCCAAGCAGGATATCATGCGCCGCCTCATCGCTCTTTCTCATCTTTAATAGTATCCTCAGGCTTTCAACTTCGGTCTTGAGGCGAGTGGCAAACTTAGGGTTTTTATTCATGAAATCCGGATCTGCATAGATATCCTTAAGATTCTCTACAAGGTCAATTGCTTCCTGGAGAGAATCATTATCAATACGATCAGTATCAATGTTAATAATTTCTTCTTCATTGTCTATTAATTCAGAAGGGTCAAATTCTATGTCTTTTGGTTTACTCATTTAATTTCTTTGTAGGCATTTTCTTTTTCTTAGGTTGTGTTGAGATAGGAGTATGTGACTTCTCCGGTTCAGTTGCACTACGCGTTTGAGTATCCACACCGAGTCTCAACATATCTTTTATATAACGCTCAATACTCTGTGATACCATATTACGGATAGAATCAAGAGGAATACTATTAATATAATACTGTATAATCTCTTGTTCTGGTATCCGCATCACTTCAATAAGCATCTCTATTTCTCGCTTTGGAAATCCTTTCCATTCAATACTACCACTAACTGATGGATTATCTTTACCAGAAAGTGCTCGGTCGATAATATCGAAGTCTTGTACAGCCGGTGAAGGAGATTGGGTTTCTGGTCCTTTATATATGTTACCCAACTCCCCTGGTTGTTGTTTGGTTGGTTGCCCATAAATATCATCATCAGGGATTAAAAGTCCTCCGTCAGCACCTTCGCCATTATCTATTTCCGCCAACACCTCTGGTGGAACGTTGTTATTTGCAGAAGACGATACAGTCGAAGACACGGGCTTATCAGGGATGGATTTAGGATCCTCCACATGCACATAGTTTTGTATCTGATTGTAATTTAACAGTCTACCATCAACTGTTTTAATTAAGAGGTTATTATCTTCAAAGTATGTATCTAATGCATTAAAGCGATCACCTGTTTTAGGGTTATACCACCACCCGTTTACCTGGGGGCCTTCCATTCCAAAGTTTAGTCCATTCATATATTTTTAATCAAAGTATTTTTCGTATAAAGACAGATATTCTGGGTGCTGAACAAGTGTGAGAACCGAACATGCAACCCTACCCGGCTCTTCATTTGCAAAGTAAATAACATGTGAGTTGGGGAGAGAATAAACTGATCTACCAAACACAGCAATATCACGATTTTCAATTTCCTCTCTCTCTTTAAAACTGTATGCTCTCTTTTCAAGCAAGTATCTGTTGTTGCGATTGTGTTTATCACTATCTACCCATATGATTACAATTTGTTCTCCTCTATAAGATTTGGGGGGGATAGCAATAAACTGATCGGGACTTAATGCAAACACCTGATTATTATCATATGTCCACTGAGAAAGTCCTTCATAGTATTTATAGGATTTCGTCGTCGCAGATGATTCGAGTTCCTGTAGAAACATATATGCTTTGTTTTCAAACATCTCATTAATATCATTTGTCGACATCAATTCATAATTGTATGAATTATAAATAGCGGGATTGGAATTTTCAATATTAGAAAAAAGCCTCCCTACATTCACTCCTTGACGTTCAAGTATATCGAGTATCTCCTGCTTACCACTTGCATGTAAACCAACTATAAAAAATTTCATCTATCCTTATTTATTGAATTAAATAAAGAATAGATGAAATCTGCTGTAAGGTTAAGAAATTGTTAAAGTTTTTTAATGAGTATCTATCACAGTCACCTGAGATCCATCAGTAAGAACTTTTTGCATCTTAGAAATTTCCTGTTTAATCTCACCAAGGATTCTTGAATAGTCTTTTTGAGGAACTGACACTGCTGTACCAGGAGCGGAATTCTGTCCAGGAGCAGCTGTAGTTGAAGACCCGTTTGTGGCAGTTGCAATTCCTGTAATTCCAAATGAGCCATTTTCAATGTTTTCATTTGTCTTGTTCAGACCTTCATTGAGTTGCTCAAGAAGCGGCATGATCTTTTCATTAATAGTATCCGCAAGACCTTCAAAGTTACCGCTTATACTCTTACTAAACTCAGCCATCTTTTCAAATATATTAGCGGCTGTTTGAAGATTTTCCAATTTGACATTATTAATTGTATTCGTAAATTGAATAGCCTTATCAATACCTTCTTTATATTTATCCAATCCTTTTCCGGTACCAATATTCTGCATTTTTCGAATAGTGGAAATTAACCGATTAACCGCATTCATATTTGCGCGGTATTTATTTTGATCAAGTTTATATTCAGCAATATCATCCACGTAACTAAATACAAGATCTAAGAATGTTCCAGACCTTCCATTTTGATCAGTTATTTTACCAGTGAGTGATTCGACTGCTTGTTGCATCAGAGCGGGATTCAGATTAGCCATAGAGTTAGCAAGATATGACATATGAGAACCGAATTTATTCATAAACTTTGCAAAACTCTCAAGATCGTCAAGTCTTCTTCTTTCTTTCCTTCCCGGTTTACTGAGCTTGTCTCCATGTAATACTTGATTGATGCACACATTAGCGCAAGACATGATAGTTTGGACTTTATCTCGTATTATCTTCTCATTAAATCTGACACCAGCAATATCGTTAAGTTGTGTTGTGATTTTATGGATCATACCTATAGCCATGACCATCATTGATAGTTTACCAATTTTGATCATTACATCAATCATATCCACTAATGAATCAGGGAGAACCCATTTAAGAAGTTTCTTCAACCATCCACCTTCACCACCCGAACTATCTGCGGGTTGATTGATTGCATCAATACATGCTTGAGCAGCTCGCATTATCTGACGCACTTTTTCAGGTACCTGTGCGAGTTTGGATGTATCGAAATCAGCAATCCAGTTCAATTCGCTACCGATAAGTCGTATGAACGCTATGGCTACCATGGTGAGCGCGAGTTTACCTATAGCAACAATCAACTCGATTATATCAACAAGCCCTGAGAAAAAATGTTTGATTGCGTTCCAAAATCCACCCCCACCACCAGTTTCTTTCTCGTCTGCCGGAACAAAGATTGAATCAATCACCATCTGCGCAGTATCTAGAATAATATGGGTGTTGTCTATCACTCGCTGACTAAACGACCCCGCATCTCCACTAGTCTCTCCTATTTTATTTCCATTTTCATCATATACTGGGATACGGAAATTTGCAATCCATATAAGCTCACTACCAATAAGTCGTATGAACGCTATAGCCACCATGGTGAGTGCGAGTTTACCAACAGCTGCGAGCAACCCTAGTATTTCAGCTAACCCGGTGAAGAAATACCCTAATGCATTTAGGAATTTATTTCCACCACCAGTTTCTTTCTCGTCTGCCGGGGTGAAGATAGCGTCTATTACTGCCTGAGCAGCCCCCATAATTGAACGTGTTGACTCTGCGACTTCTTCCTTCTTTCCTTCATCAAAATGAAATGCGGCGAGAAGATTTAACTCAACTCCTATCAACAACATACCACCTATTGATAACACAACAAGTCCAATCCCTGCGGTAAACAATAATAACCCTGGAACCATTATCCCAAGCAAATACCCGACAGCACCTATTGCGAGAACCACCAGACTAACTACAGCAAACATTCCTAACGCAAATTCCCACATTCCACCTTTAAAGAAAACTTTTCCAAGTTGACCGAGAACAAGGAGGGCGGCTCCAGCAATCAACATTACACCTATAAGGCCGATCATAACCATGATTCCTTTAGTAGTCTGTACACCACGAGCCCCGGATAATGCCTTAGATATTATTTTTGAGAGTTTTGCAATCGCCCATACTACTAACATAAGAACTGTTATAGCACCCATCGCTGGTAAGAAAGCCAGTATTACCGCTGGAGCAGAAAGTGCAAGAAGAAGTAAACTCCCAATCAACCCAAGCAATGAATGTATGATAGTATTTACTTGAACAATTTTCTTCTCGGTACCAGATATGTTTATTTTAGCAACGGACTTAGAAAAATCCGATATTTTGATAACAACTTTTTTGATAATCGATAATAACGGATTTATAAATATAAGAGCCGTGCGGGCTTTGATAACATCCCCCAATCCGATTTTACTAATTGCAGCAATAAGAATATTAATCTGATTAACAAGATTGTTGACGGTAACAAGTGTTTTTGTAGTTTCTGAGGAAATCTGCGTCATCGACAACTCTTGTGATAATATAGATAGTTTGTTTAACGCATTGATTGCTAAAGGAACAATTAATGAGTTATATATCATCAAACTAACCACATTACCAAATGCACCAGCAGAAGATATAATGGAAATTAATTCTGATACAGCACCAACAGTATCGTTAACCGAATGAATCCTATCACGGGCAGATTTTTCTGATAGATTGGTTACTGCATTTGAATTAATTATTAAAAGATAATAATTTAATATTCCTGGATTCTTTTTGTTATCCGATAATAACAATTCAAACCCTTTTTTAATTAATAAGTAATTCTTAATAATTTGCCCGGTGGTATTTTTAGTAACGACAATAATTTCTGAGACTGTTTTGACAATTTCATTTATCGAATTGAATCCTTCCGATGCACCTTTTGTACCAAGTATTTCTTGGTGAGTAACTTCCCCAGTTTTGTCATTAATTACATCGATGGTTGTTTTGTTTTTAACATTAAATGCAGATAATATCGAACACACCCCGCCGGACCCAACAAACATATTGAGCAACCAAGAGATCTCTTTCTTAAATTTCCATAATTTAATTTTAAAATCAATTAACGATGGAAATTTTTTATCAGTCATTCCAGATACCAAATCTATAGTCTTACCGATACTTTCAATTAATGCTTTTTGTGCATCGGTACTTTCTTTCCCTAAAATTTCACTAGACTCATTTATCTGACGACAAATATCACCAGCAATACTATAAAATCTAATTATATCGCCCTTGACAGCAGATAGCGCATGTATACTCGAACGAGCTGCCTTGGGGTCGATTTTGATTTTATTTATTTGTTCAACTATTTTACTTACGTCTGGAATCTCTGCCATATGTAGAAATAATAATTATTAAAACCTAAATTGTATTTGATTTTTACATATCTTTATTCATGGAAACTACAATCAAAATTACAGAAAATCAAAAACACGCACTTGAACTCGTCAAAGAATTGGCTGATCAGGGTAAGATCACCGCTTCGGAGGCAATTGTACTCATAATAGGAATATACGAAAATGAAAAAGAAACCGTATATATTCCTTATCAATTCCCAGACCCTTCACCTTATCCTTATCAACCATGGACGATTGATCCTAATACAACTACACCTATCACAGCACCTTGGTGGGATCAGCAGAAAATATATTGTGAATCCGATTTCAACAACGCTAATAGTATAAATCAAGATAAAAACACAATATGTCCATTTAACTATTCCGTGTCTAATACAAATTCATGGCGATGGTAAAAAAGAATTATAGTTATGCTTAAAGAGATATTTAAAAAGTCCGAAAATGGTTTCTCTAATTATAGAGCAACTTTCGCGAAGATCGATGCGACGTTCCCTATAGAAGGTGCGGATCGTCTTGTGAGGGCAGTGGTGTGTGGAAGAGACGTGGTGATATCGAAAGATCTTCCGCTCGATAACATATATGTTTACATACCAATCGAAACAAGTCTTTCTCATAAGTTCTTGAGTAAGAATAACTTGTATCGTATATCAAGTGAATCTTATCAACTCAATGAAAATTTCGATCAGGTGAGAGAGCTTCTTGATCAAGGGAAGTCTCTGAGTGAGCTATCTGACATGGGTGGCTTTTTTGAAAAGAGTGGACGCGTAAAACAAATACGAATCCGTGGGCAGTGGTCTCAGGGGTATCTCGCGGACATCCAGTCGCTCAGGAAAGCCTATCCGGAACTCGATCAGTATATGATTGATGAATTCGAAGAGTTGGCTGGAGAGAGTTTTGATGTAATTGGAGACGAGGTATTCTGTGAGAAGTACTTAGTTGGTGGGAAGAAACCTGTTGAACAGAAAGTGAATGATCAGAAGCATTATCGACAACGATCAAGGAACCTCAGGCGAGCAAGTGTACTGGTCCCGGGACAGTTTAAATATCATTATGATACAACACACTTCGAGGAGTATTATAAGAAATTCCGACCGACCGACGATGTAAGTATCTCTGTGAAGGTGCACGGGAGTAGTGGGATATTTGCGAATGTACTTTGTTACAAACAGCCCACTAATAAATTTCAAAAAGTCATTTATTCTATCTTCCATCCTAAGGAATACCGACTTCTCTATGCATCCCATACCAAGATCCGTAATGAGAAAGTGTATGACGTTCCTCGTCAAGCAAATTACTTCTATGGTAGTGATATCTGGGGGCCTGTTCGTGACCTGCTTGCCGATCACATAGATCCTGGGATGATTGTCTATGGGGAGATCGTCGGGTATGTCAACGGGACTACAAAGATGATCCAAAAAGGACATGATTATGGGTGTGTTCCTGGTCAATGGAAATTTATGCCTTATAGAATTGTCCAAGTGAATAGAAAGGGAGAGCGAAAAGAATGGAATTTAAGAGATGTGGTGCGATGGACAGAGGATCTCAAAGACCACCTTGCCATAAGACATCGTGGATGTGGTCTTAATCATATAATGTCTTGCACTATCCTCTATGATGGCCCGCTCGGTGAGTTGTATCCAGATCTTCCACAAGAGAGTGAGGAGTGGAATCTCACGCTGCTCGAAAGAATGAAAAATGATAAAGAGATGTTAGGAATGGAACTCCAGGAACCTCTCTGTCGAATGAAAGCACCTCGTGAAGGTGTGGTTATCAGGATTAATAACGATTCTGTTCCTCGAGCATGGAAGCTCAAGACTCGAGCACATGAAGAGATCACTCGCAAATCGCATGATGCTGGTGAACATGATATGGAAGAGGAATCTTAATTGCTGATTATATTGAAGTTTATAAAGACACTTTATAATAGTGTCTTTTTTTATATATTTAAACATGATTAAAACAAATTCAGAACTACCCATCACACTTCTTAATAAGTATAACGAGAAGTTAAATGACTTTGATTTAGTATTATTTCATCTTTATATATCTGAACCAGAATATAAGAGGTATTTTGATTCAATGCGGGAGAGACATCCGGAGAGACAAATGATTCTTGATAACTCCGCATATGAGTTTTTTGTCAAAGGTCAATCTCTTGATTTGGATAAATACAAAGAAGTAATTATCAATCTCAATCCAGATTATTATATCCTTCCAGACACACTCATGAATCGTGAAAAAACTATTATGGATGTGTTGGAGTTCGAACATAATCAGAGAAGAAAAATTGAAAAGTATTTCGAAGGATTAGAAGAGGGAGCTCCTCAGCCAATAGCTGTTGTTCAAGGAGATAGTATAGATGAGTTTAATAAATGTCTATCAATGCTCCTTAACATGGGATATAAAAATATTGCCCTACCGTTCCATAACAGTTTCTTCAAAGAAGAAATAGACGAATGTGATGGGGATATCGCATATGAGTTTGCAACTGCAGGATATAATATATGCACTGAAGATGTGAGATATGCTATGGGAAGATGCATGTGGATGAAACATTGGGGATTGGATCTACTCACATACGACGGTAATCCTCTTTATAATATGATTCATTTTCTTGGAAGTCATTGCCCTGCTGAGAAGAAATATCTCAAAACACTATTTTCTGAAAACAGTCAAGTAAGTATGGATACCGGATATCCTGTCAAATGTGCAATCAAAGGAGAGGTTTTAGGTAAGGAGAAGGGTAAACCCAATATAATCATTGATGACTTTATGTTGGATGAATTTTCGATGTCTGAACAACGTCTTATTGAAGATAATGTAAATACATTTAGGAATTATTAATGAAATATATAACCGTTCTTATAACAGATACACATTTCGGAACGCATAATTGTAGTTTAACGTGGCTGAAATCTCAAAAGGAATTTTTCGACAAGCAACTTATTCCTCATCTTAAAAAACTCAAGAAAGAAGGATACATGGTCCGACTTATTCACTGTGGAGATGTCTTTGATAGTAGATCCACAGTCAACACTTACATTGCAACCACAGTTGTTGATCTCTTTTCGCAGATATGTGAGATCGTCGATCGATTCATAATAGTTTCCGGAAACCACGACTATTACTCCCCAGAGACAGATAACGTAGACACTGTAAGATTGATATTCCGGCAGTTGGAGCTTCGATATGGATATTCTGTATTTAATATTATATCTCAACGCAAATTCTCAGATTCCTGGTGTGAAGATGGAAAAGATGTGGATTTATTCGTCCCTTGGTATGAGTGGATTAAACATGATGATTTAGTTGAGTACTTAGAGAATTTTCGTAGTGATCCTAATCGGGATCCAGAGACAGACATCACTTATATATTTACTCACGCGGATTTGGTAAGGGAGGGGACGGATATTGATTGTAAGAATATCGTTTCTGGTCATATTCATACCCCATACTTTAAGGACAATATTAAAAATCTTGGAAGCGTATTTCCTCTGACCTTCACTGATTGTAATGCGGTTCGTGGGTTTTATGAGTATGAGCCCGGACAACCTCTTAAATTCATCGAAAACACCAAAAGCATACGTTTCTGGAGGTTCTATAATGATGAAATTCTTGAGATACCCAAGTCTGTGAGAAAAGACGATTATATTGAATTGTATATAGACAAATCAAAAATCGCTCAGAAAAAATACACAGATGCATATTCGGTATGGGTAAAAAAATTCAAAAATCTTTGGAGGATCCCTCAACCAGACGAAGGTAATTCTCCTACAGATATCAAAAAATTTGAAGGATATAATATAGAAACGATGACCGAAGGATTGATTCCGATGGAATTAAAGGATAAATTTGAAAAGATAAAACAATATATTAATACAAATAAAGATTAACTATTGTAAATTTATAATTAATTGATTATGAAGTACATATTAACTGGAGCGCAGGGAACTGGAAAGTCTACTCTATTGCATCATTTTGATGGAAGAATGAATATTATTACAGAAGTAGTAAGGAATCTTGCGAAAGATGAACATATTTCCGTAAATGAAGAAGGCAACGTGAGGGGACAAACAAGGATTTTTGATACTTATTATGATATTCTCTCAAAGACAGACTCTCCATACATTTCAGATCGCGGACTAACTGATGTCCTAGCATATACGTGTTATAATATGAAGGATAAGGGTGTTGAAGGGGAGAAGTTTTTGGAAGATCAGATGAATCAGTTTATTAGATTTTCAGATAACAATCCCGATGTTGTTTATTTCTATGTTCCTATCGAATTTGATGTTGAATGGGATGGGTTCAGGTCGACAGATGAAGAGTTCCGAAAAGAGATTGATAAAAACATCAAAGATCTTCTTGATGCGATGAACATTGATTATATTGAACTGAGAGGGACTGTTGAGGAGCGTTTGGATATGATAGAAGGGGTTATGAAAAATTATGGAGATTTAAATTAATATAAGATTATGAGTGAATTTAAAGCAAACAAAGCAGTATTGAGTTGTTCGGGAGGGCTGGATAGCAGCTGCCTCTTACTCACACTTCTTGCGCAGGGAAAAGAAGTAAGGTGTTATAGTTTTGATTACGGTCAGAAGCATCGGATTGAGCTTGAGAAAATCAAGAAGAATATTGAATTTCTCCAGTCTAAAGGACTTCCTGTTAGTCATCAGGTAATTAACATGGTGGATGTGTTCTCTGGGAACACTAGTTCACTTGTCGCAAGTACAGGGAAGGAGATTCCACATGGAGATTATCGCGAAGAGACTATGAAAAGTACCGTGGTCCCCCTGCGTAATTGTATTTTTAGCGCAGTTGTATTCAGTAAAGCGATTAACTGGGCGGTAGAATGTGGAGAGAATGTCATTATCAGTCTTGGTATCCACGGAGGAGACCATACAATCTATCCGGACTGTCGTCCTGAGAGTCGTGAGGCTTGCGAACATGCGTTTAGGATTTCCGATTGGAATGCAGATAAGGTTGCTTACGAAGCACCGTTTGTGAATATCGATAAGGGAGAAGTACTTGCAGAAGGACTCCGAGCTATGAAGACTCTTGGGTGGAGTGATGAAGACCGTGATTATTTCCTTCGCAATACCCATACATGTTATGATCCAGATCCTCAGGGGAGGAGTTGTGGTAAGTGTGGTTCATGCGTTGAGAGATTAGAGGCATTTGAAAAGAATGGATTAAAAGATCCAATTGAATATCAGTAATAAAAAAAGGAACTCTTACGAGTTCCTTTTTTTAATCTATCTTTTTAAGATCCGGGACATTAAAACACCTTTTCATTTTATTATAAAACAGCGCTAATCCAATATTATTTACTATTGTTTGTCTGGGTCCAGTTATAATAGGTTGTTTGTCTTTATTAATTTTTTCGAATCCTTCGAAAAACCCATCTATGGTTTTTATCAGCTTATCTGGTTGATCGTTCCACACTGAGTCAAAAGTTATCCCTTTAATATCATAAAGTACCCTTGAGTTATCATCAATATATAAATAGAACGATTTATCTACACCAAATACAGTATATGGTTTTACTCCAACACCATCGTTCGGATGAGCGATTATAAAAGTTATGCTTATCCATTCCATCAAATTTCTAGCATCTTTGATTATATTTGAAGCAAATGACACTTCGTAATCACCTCGGATATTTTTATTCATATCAACACTGACTCCTTTTTCACGAGCTTTATTGATTTTATCTCGAACATAATCCACAACAAAATCAAAATTAACAGGAATATCCGTTGTTATGTTATCACCAAATAAACTTTCTTTAAGACTTTTCATATTCTAATAATCATGATAATCTACGAAGTCTATTAATAGTTTCGCCTGATTCAAAATCATATATACTCCTGAATCCACTTTCTATATATCTATTATATGTACCATCCTGAGTAGGATCATCATATATAGTTCCATATGGATTGAAATTAGTATCTGATTCCTGGTGAACTGCTGTGGAGTCAAATTCTTGTTTGAGTAGAGTGAACTGAAGGGTTTTCTTAACGGCTTCATATTGAATCATTGACATCACTGCATCATCATGTCCAAATGCGGCTTTCCACACACCTTTATCCTCAGTATCACTAAAGTTAAGAAGTTCGTTGCAGAATATTGTTGATTGATTCATTATACGTCCTTTTTCGAAGTCCTCTTTAAACAACAAACACAGGTTATTTTTATTTCCTCTACTTATCCTTACTCCATACTCAAATCGAGTTCCACTCTCATTAAAGAACTTAACTAGTA
>Ga0247608_10003008_pt1 | contig 20132 bp, 17 predicted proteins | sample 176DNAGHGlowgp2_FD_193490 | JGI IMG/M metagenome (GOLD analysis project Ga0247608, IMG submission 193490) | Sheep rumen microbial communities from Palmerston North, Manawatu-Wanganui, New Zealand - 1766 DNA GHGlow gp2 | ecosystem: Host-associated > Mammals > Digestive system > Stomach > Rumen ...
TCAACATCCTCGGCAAGAGGTTTGTTCTTGGCATGAACCTTAAGGATCTCTTCTCTTCCTCTTACGTCGGGTCTTGCTACAGTTATCTTTCTGTCAAAACGTCCGGGTCTTAATATAGCGGGATCAAGAATGTCCACACGGTTTGTTGCAGCCATTACGATGATTCCTTCATTTACTCCAAATCCGTCCATCTCAACAAGGAGCTGGTTAAGAGTCTGCTCTCTTTCATCGTGTCCGCCGCCCATACCGGTTCCGCGTCGTCTTGCAACTGCATCTATCTCATCGATAAATATGATACAAGGTGAGTTTTTCTTGGCATCAAGGAAAAGATCTCTTACTCTTGATGCGCCTACACCGACAAACATTTCAACGAAATCCGAACCGGAGATACTAAAGAACGGAACCCCTGCTTCACCTGCTACAGCTCTTGCAAGGAGTGTCTTACCTGTTCCGGGAGCACCCTCCAGCAGTACACCCTTGGGTATTCTTGCTCCGACTCTGGTAAACTTGGAAGCGTCCTTCAAAAACTCTATGATCTCAACAAGCTGTTCCTTTTCCTCAACAAGTCCGGCAACATCATCCAGCTTTATCTTATTATCGACGCCTGTGAATAAGCGGGCTCTGCTTTTTCCAAAGCTCATCATTCTGTTGTTTCCGGATGACTGACCCTGGGCATTGTTCATCATAACAAATAAGAATACCAGCACCAAAAGTCCTACAAGTATCGGGATGATCAAACTAAGAAGAAGGTTCTGCCCCGGAACATCTCTCACTACAGGATCGACCTGATGCTCTACAAGAATCTCTTCAATAGCCGCTACATCCGTTACATATAAGAGCTTATTAGAGCCGTCTGTAAGAGTTATCTCAACAGCACCCGTAGGTGTTTCTTCATTTGGAATAATCTCAGCCGAATAAACCTTATTATCTTCAAGGTCATCTATCAGCTGTCCTCTCGTATATGCAGCACCTGATCCTCCGTTTCTTACCTTTCCGTACTCAAGAAAAGCAAGTGCCAGAAGAAGTACTATTATAAGACCGAAATAAAAATTAAAGCCTTTGTTTTTACCCACTATTTTGTCCTCTTGATCTGTATATTTGAATTAATCGAATTCAACCACTCCGATGTAAGGAAGATTTCTATATCTCTGATCGTAGTCAAGACCGTAGCCTACAACAAACTCATCAGGAATCTCAAATCCTGTGTAATCTACATGCACGTCCATAACTCTTCTCTCAGGCTTATCAAGAAGTGTGCAAAGCTTGATGCTTGCAGGGCCTCTGTCTCCAAGCATTTTAAGCAGATAGCTGAGAGTTCTGCCTGAATCCACGATATCTTCAACTACTAGAACATCCTTATCCTTAAGGGGTTCATCAAGGTCCTTAACGATCTTAACAACACCGCTTGACTTGGTAGATGAGCCATAGCTTGATGCTGACATGAAGTCCATTGTTACAGGAACTGTAATTCTCTTTGCAAGCTCACACATAAAGAATGTGCCGCCCTTAAGAACACATACAAGATGTACTGTCTTTCCTGCATAATCCTTACTGATCTGATCACCGATCTCCTGAATTCTCTTGTCTACTTCCTCTTCTGAAAGAAGAACTCTCACTGATTCTGCCATTACTGCCTCTCTTCCGGGAGAAACTCATCTCCCTTTAACTAACTGTAAATTTGTAACTTCTACTGCTAAAATCTGACTTGTACTCTCACCTATCTTGTATTTGTCATTTATACGAAATCCGGGGATCCATATAACTTCCTCATCATCCGCAAAAATGATCAGCTCTTCCCTCATATGTGCAGGGATTTTCTCATCGATCATTAGCTTTTTCAATGTCTTTGTCCCATTGGAAACTGAAATCCTGTCTCCCTTTTCTCTGGTCCTGAACGACATAGTATTATTTATTTTATCATAATCAAGCCATTTCGTATATTCTCCCGTCGGTATTTCTTTGGTATTGTCCGCAGGAAAAAGACACAGCCTGACTTCTCCAAGCCCCGGCAAATCGAAGGTTTCCTTACCGTTCTTTGTGAGCTCATTTTTTGATATTGTTACTTTTCGATAGTTTCCTTCTTCGTTTTTATCTTCCTGTTTTTCCGCCTTATCCTTTTTGTAAAAACTCATCTTATTATAAGCTCTTGTCACCGTTATCTTGTAAGGCAGATCATAGCTTTTTGTTCCGGCACTATTCTCTGCCATCTCAATAAGAGCATCTATATGCGCTGCAGTAATATCCTTAATCCCCGGTAAAATCTCCTTTAGTGCAAGCATCATAAGTCTTTCTTTTACAAATGGTGAAATATCCTGCAGCTTATTTAGGTCAATTGTAAGCTCTCCGTCTTTTGTGACAGATGAAGCATTAAGAACCATCCTCGCCTTATCTTCAATATAATCATCTATTTCTGAAAGGAACGCTGCTGCCTCAGCTACATGCCTTACAGCGCCCTTGTTTATTTCCTTTTCTGCAACCGGAAGGATGTTATGCCTTATCCTGTTTCTTGTGAATTCATCCGTATTGTTACTCTGATCTACGCAAAAGTCCTGTCCGATAGAATGTAAGTACTCCTCAATTTCAGACCTTGAAAGCGGCAGTATCGGTCTTATGATCGTATGATTTCCATGTTTTCTCACAGGTTTTATGCCCGATAATCCCTTAAGCTTCGTTCCTCGGAATAAATTGTGTAGCATGGTTTCAGCCTGATCGTTGGTATTATGGGCAGTTGCGATAAGGACCTTCGTTCCTTTTTCCTTCTCTATCTTATCAGCAATTTCCTCAAATGCCTTGTATCTCTCAATCCTTCCCGCTTCCTCTTCGGACAATCCGCTTTCCCTGAATATTCTGGGAATATCCACGTCCTTTCTGTGGAAAGGAATGTTATATTTTTCGCACAGTTTTTCTACAAAGAAAGCCTCTCCTTCAGCTTCCTTTCGTATCATATGGTTTATGTGTATTACCTCCAAATTAAAAGAAAGCTCCTTGGATAAGCTCATTAGTATAAAAAAAAGGCAGACAGAATCAGCGCCTCCGGAAACTCCGGCAAGCACTGTCTCTCCACCATTTATCATTTTTTCCTTATTTATGAAATTTTTTACTCTTTCAATCATTATTTACCGGCACCGCTATCCTTGAATATTATCTCTCCAGGATAAACAAGTCCCAATTTTTCCTTCGCTACTTCTTCGATATATTTTCTGGTTGTCGTATATGTTTCAAACTCAGCAATATCTGCTGTTCTTTGTTCTTCACTTTCTATCTGAGTCTGAAGAGCAGTTATCCTGTCGTTATAGCTTTTTTGCTTCTGCAAAAGGCCTACACTCTTTATTGACACAACAACAAGCAGTAACAAAACTGCTACTGTAGCAAGCATCATTCCATATTTATTTTGCGTATTTGTCTGCTTGTATTTTGCTCTTACTGCCATTTTCCCTCATATCCAGAACCCGATTCTCGTTTTTTCGGACTCTCTCCCTATTTATATTCTAATACACACAGATTTAAGTGTCAATTTACCGCAGTTTCCGGCAATTTAAATATATCGATAAAGCGAAGATACATCCTCTTTATGGATAGTTTCTTTCACATCAAGGACTTCTACCTTCACATCCTTGTTGCCAAAGCCGATCGTGATGATGTCGCCTGCCTTAACTTCTGCTGATGCCTTGGCTACTTTGTCATTTATCATAACTCTGCCGGCATCGCAGGCATCATTGGCAACTGTTCTTCTTTTTATAAGTCTTGTAACTTTTAGGTATTTGTCTAATCTCATATATTTCTCCAATTATCTTCTTCTATATCTGCTATTAATTACTGTGCTTGCAGCATTAGGAGAAGTCGACTCGCTATTGTCTCCTGTTGTTTTATCATCCTGCATATTTGTGCTATCGCCGTTAGTTCCGGTATTTTCACTACCCCAAGCGCCGGAAGGTGTATATGCCGAGCTGTTTCCCGTGCCTGCAGATGTGGAACTTCCGGAATCACTTCCTGTTCCTGTATCTATATCATCTTTATTCTGACCGGAACTATCTGTAGAACTAACGGTTCCCGGATTTTCAGGTACAGGGATTTCATTATCACCTGTATTTCCTGTGTCTGACGATCCGGTTCCTGTATTTCCTGTATTTCCTGTATTTCCTGTATTTCCCGTATTTCCTGTGTTACCGGTATCAGAAGAGCCGCTTCCGGTATCTTCTTTTCCGGAAGTATCACCTGTATCTGAGCTATCACCGGAATCACCTGTATCATCCTTTTGAGGATCATCGCTTCCGGTATTTCCGCTATCTGAGCTCTCTTCTTTAACTTTCTTAAGGTCAGGGAAGGTATAAGTTACATTTGTCTTTTCCTTATCTACCTGAATAGTATAACTTCTGGTCTCATACCCGTCTCTTTGAAGTGTGACCATATGCTGTCCGGCATTTTTTTCAAAGCTGATCGGTATGATTCCTACGTAGTTACCGTCAAAATAGGCTTCTGCACCAATAGGAGCATCAAAAGATATCTTGTAACCTGTTATAGCATTTTCGTCCTCTTGTGAAGATGAAGAATCAGATGAACTCGATGTTGTTGATGTTGCTGAGGAATCTGATCCCGTAGATGTAGATGAGCTCGACGTATCTACTTCTACTGTCGTTGCTGCTGCGCTGCTGTCAACTCCTGCAGTTGTTGAAGTTGAGGATGATGCGCTACTTGCCGCTTTTTTAGTATTATTGGTAGTTGCCTCAGAGCTTGCCGAGGTTGATGTTTCCGGTACCTCCGGTATTGAAATGGAGGTTGATGTATCAGCACTCTCTTCTTCGCTTGCAGATTCAGATGTATCTGCATCATCTTCCTCTTCTTTTTCCTGATTTGGTTCAAGGTCTACAAAAATCGAAGCATCTTTTTCGCCAACCTTCAGGTACTTATCCACAGCGGTGTAACCATCAGCCATAACGTGAAGGCTATGCTTCCCATAAGTAAAGCTGTGTGGCACTTCTGTTATTATCTCTTCGCCGTCCACAAAAACTCTTGCTTCTGAAGGTGTGACATAAAATGTAACATTACCTTCCTTTTCCTTCTGAATAGATACAACGCCTGTATCTATAACGGTCTCTTCATTTCTTGCAACCACAATTTCTGAATTAAGCTTAGCCCCGTTTCCTGAGATTGAGACATTATAGCTTCCTTCAGGTGCACTTATAAGCATATTTGGAGTGATTTTCCTTATAACTTCCTTATCGAGTTCTATCCATGCTCCAACCAGACTTCTGTCATCCACAACGTCTGATGAAAGGCTCACATATCCGTGTCCTCTCGTTACGACTATACTGTAGATTTCCTTGTCTATTCCGCTAACCCTTATGGTGTCGGTGGGAAGGATATCTTCAGGATTTACAGCCTGATCATCAGCTATCAGAATGGTTTTTCTCGTAAGATGAAGAGTTTCTCCATTTATTTTTGCAGTCTGATCATCGCTTATAAGATTAAAATCTTTTACATTTTCCTTAACCCATGCTTCACCGGACACAACACAAGAATTTAAGTGTTTGGTGCCCTTTAAAAAGGTTATATCCACAACTTGTCCGATCGTCAAAAGAGTTGCAGAAATAGGCCTCCCATATATGTCATAAATATGAGTTGTGTTGTCATAGCTTAATGTATAATTTTTTCCAGTGTCGTGATTTCTAAACTGAATCGTCTTTGAATATGTATTTATCTGCTTTATAGAAGCTGTATCTGCAGAGTCATATTTTCCAAGGAGTGTTACCCTTGTTTTAGAATCGAACAAGTCCGACTCAGACGCTGCATATACGCTTAATGACTGCCCTAAAAAAACAGATGCTGTCATTATCATTGTAAGTAATAATCGCATTGTTTTTTTCATCAGTTTCCCCTCCGTCACCATACCAAAATGACGTAAAATACCGCTTTTTTACAAATTAATTATCTAACGATTTCCTGTAAGTTGCAAGGTGATCTGTGTCAAGAAGATAGGCTTTAGTATTGTGCTCAGGATATTCCAAAGCATCACTAAGCATTGCCTTTAGTACATCCCCAAGCTCTTTCCCCGCCGGGATTCCTTCTTTCATAAGGTCACTTCCGTTAACCGCTAGATCTTTTAGAGATAAGCACTCATTATTCTTTTTTATCTCGTCATAAAGCTCCCTGACTTTTTCTATCCAGGCAAGCTTCTCTTTTCTTTTATATTCGCTCTGCGCAAGTGTATCTGCTTCTTTTACAAAAAGAAGTGGCAAAAATAGCTCCTCGCCAACCTTGCTTATTGCTTTTCTTACACTCTTTTTTTCGGCAGGAAATCTGTAATCATGATATCTTATAAGCTTCTCTACAACATCCATTGTATTCCTGTCGAACTTTAATCTCTTTAATATATTTACTGCAGTAACAGCACCTTTTTCGGCATGTCCGTGAAAATGATCCACGCCTTCATCATCTGTTACCCTGCAAGATGGCTTCTCGATATCATGAAAAAGCATGGTAAGTCTGAGCGCCTTATCACTTTTTACATGTTCAACAGATCTGATAATATGCTCCCCAACAGTATAAACATGATGAGGATTATTCTGCGCTGTCTCCATGCAAACATCAAATTCAGGCATTATTACCCCGGTTATCCCAAGTTCATAGAGCCTCCTTACTTCCCCCGGATTATCCGAAGTAATGAGTTTTATCAGCTCGACCTGTATTCTCTCTGCGCTTATTCTATTAAGAGTATCAGCCAGTTCTTTAATAGCAAGAGAAGTATTTTCTTCTATGCCATATCCAAGTTGTGCAGCAAATCTCACAGCTCTCATCATCCTAAGAGCATCCTCTGTAAAGCGCTCCTTTGGATCGCCAACACATCTTATGACCTTTTTCTCTATATCCAAAAGGCCGTCAAACTCATCTACCAGGCCTTCTTCATAGCTGTAGGCCATGGCATTTATGGTAAAGTCTCTTCTCTTTAAATCTTCAATAAGGCTGGCGGTAAAAGTCACATCCTTGGGATGTCTTCCATCCTCGTATTCGCCGTCTATGCGATAGGTTGTGACTTCAAAGCCTTCCTTATCCATCATAACAGTTACAGTACCATGAGCAATTCCGGTATCTATGGTGCGCGGAAAAAGTGCCTTAACTTCTTCAGGTCTTGCACTTGTTGTGATATCCCAGTCTCCCGGCTCTCTTCCAAGGATACTGTCTCTTACGCATCCGCCAACCACATATGCTTCATATCCTGCTTCATGAAGCGTTTTCAATATCTGATTAGCTTTATCAGGTATTTTTATTGTAATATCTTTGCCTGTATTGCTCATTTCCTAAAGGTCTGTAATCTCCGTTTCAATAATTAATATGCTCTGCCCCAGTAAACCATCTTCTTAGCAGGTTTGCCGCAGCATACGCATGTACCTGCCAGATTCTCCTGCTCAAAAGGAATACATCTGCTGGTAACTGAATAATCTTCCTTGATCTTATCTTCGCAAGCTCTGTCGCCGCACCACATAGCCTTAACAAAGCCCTTTGTCTCCTTGAAGGCTTCTTCAAACTCTTCTTTGTTGGTTGCAGCAAAAGTATGAGTTTCAAGGTGCTTCTTTGCTCTCTCAAACATATCATTCTGAATAGCAGGAAGAAGCTCTGAAACCTTAGCGGCAACATCAGAAATTGCACACTCTATCTTTTCTGACGTATCTCTTCTTACAAGTACGCACTTTCCGGCTTCGATATCCTTAGGTCCGATCTCAATACGAACAGGAATACCACGCATCTCCTGATCAGCAAACTTGTATCCCGGACTTCTGTCTGTATCATCAAGCTTAACTCTGAACTCTGAAAGAGACTCAAGGAGCTTGTTTGCAGCATCAAGAACTCCGTCCTTCTTCTGCTGGATAGGAACTATCATAACCTGAACAGGTGCAATTCTGGGAGGAAGCACAAGTCCTGAATTATCTCCGTGTACCATGATCATAGCGCCGATAAGTCTGGTTGTAGCACCCCATGATGTCTGATATACATGATGAAGCTTGTTATCTTTTCCGGCATACTGAATATCAAATGCTTTAGCAAAGCCATCACCAAAGTTGTGGCTTGTAGCTGACTGAAGAGCTCTACCATCGTGCATAAGAGCTTCAACTGTGTAAGTAGCTTCTGCACCTGCAAACTTTTCTTTTTCAGTTTTCTGTCCCTTAATAACAGGAATAGCCATATCTTCTGCAAGGAAATCAGCATAAACATTGAGCATCTGCTGTGTTCTCTCCTCAGCTTCCTCAAAAGTAGCATGAGCAGTATGGCCTTCCTGCCATAAGAATTCTCTTGAACGAAGGAAAGGTCTTGTCTCCTTTTCCCAACGAACAACGCTGCACCACTGGTTAAGTACCTGAGGAAGATCCTTATATGAGTGGATCTCTCCCTTATAGTAATCACAGAAAAGTGTTTCAGAAGTAGGTCGAACGCAATATCTCTCTGTAAGTGGCTCCTGACCGCCGTGTGTAACCCATGCTACTTCAGGAGCAAATCCTTCTACATGATCTTTTTCTTTCTGAAGAAGTGACTCCGGAATAAGCATTGGAAGGTACGCATTTGTTACTCCCGTCTTCTTGAAACGCTCATCAAGATGTTTCTGGATAAGCTCCCAGATTGCATATCCGGCGGGCTTAATTACCATAAATCCCTTGATGTTGGAATAACTGATGAGTCCTGCCTTAATAACTACATCGGTATACCACTGTGTGAAGTCCTCATCCATTGAGGTAATTTCTGAAACTAATTTTTTACCATCCTGTGCCATTTTTTTATTTCTCCTCGTAAATCTCTATCCCATTTTTGTGTATGGGCATCCACTTTTTATAAAAATCGCTAGTATCTAAACATGGTAAAGCTTTAAAGCGGAATTTGTCAAGCTAATCACTAATATCATCCTATTTTATTAATGAAGAAAAGCCGAAGGCAATTATCATCCTTCGGCTACAATATCCATATACAAGCCTTTATATACCATCTTATTGATTGTTTCTTCCAAGCTCCATTATCTGATGGAAAGTTTCTATGTCATTTTCTGTCAGCTTTATATTGCAATGCATCTCTTTTCCGTCAGGTGTCGTAACCTTCATATCAAAAACGGTTCCGGGTACTATGGATGCTGCGCTCACCGCTTTAAAAAAAGGAAGTACTCTGGGATGTTCGCTATTAAATGTATCAAATCTCTGTTTAAGCTGCATTAAGGCCATTGGATTAACATTCATCATTTTCACCTCTCTCAAAAAATTTTATTAAAAACTCATCATTAAGAATTTTAGCGCGAAAAAAAGTACCGCCCCATGAGGTATACTCACAAAACAGTACTCGGCGTGCGCCTCCAGGGGCTCGAACCCTGGACACCCTGATTAAGAGTCAGGTGCTCTACCAACTGAGCTAGAAGCGCTTATCTATGCGGTTTGTGTCGCTCGCTTAACGACAAAAGCTATGATACTACGGTTTTCATAACAATGCAAGCACTTTTTTAAAAAATTTTCAAATTTTAAATTATTTTTACAAAGATTACCTGTTTTTCCCTTGTTTAAAAGGATTTTTCAACTTGAATATTTTTTTAGTTTCCGCATATTTTATAATAGTCTTTATTGATTTTCAGTAGAAACATTCTCAGCCTTCTCCGGATGTTCGAGCATTTCCTGCATTGTTTTCCATCCGAGAACCGCGCATTTAACTCTTGCAGGCATATGAGCAATGTCCTGAAGCGATGCTGCTTCATCCAGTTCCTCTATGTCTGCCTCGTCCTTGATTTCGCCCTTTATCATCCCCATAAATGTTCCGGCAAGCCTTATGGCATCTTCCTTAGTTCTGCCGATAACCTGATCTGCCATCATATCAACAGATGCCTGTGAAATAGCACATCCTGAGCCTGCAAACATAGCATCTTCTATGACACCATTGGCAATTCTAAGCTGCAGCGTAATGTCATCACCGCAGCTGGGATTTACTCCTCTTAAAACAAGATCGGGATTCTCCATATCGCCCTTATGCGTAGGACGAAGGTTGTGCTCATTAACTATTTCTCTATACAGTCCTTTTAAATCCATTGTAATGCCTTTCTAACCACGCATGCCACATAAAGTGACACACTTCTCCTTACCTTAATTCTCATATCCCATAACTTGACGCACTTTAGATAAATGCTCCAAGAATCTGTCCACTTCTTCTTCCGTATTGTAAAAATACACACTGGCTCTTGCTGTGGAACCTGCCCCTATAAACTGCATAAGTGGCTGAGCACAGTGATGACCTGCTCTTACACATACATGATCGTCATTAAGAACCGATGAAATGTCATGAGGATGAACACCATCCATTGTGAAAGTCACAATTCCGCTATGTTTTGCAGGATCCGATGAGCCGTATACTTTGATATAGGGAAGTTTCTTCATCCCCTCAATCATACGAACTACCAGCTTATCTTCCTGCTCTTTAATAAAATCAAAGCCTACATTTTGGAGATATTTAATAGCAGCCTCAAGACCAACCGCACCGGCAGCATTTACAGTTCCTGCCTCAAACTTATGGGGAAGTTCTGCATACGTTGCGTCTTCTCTCGTAACATACTCTATCATCTCACCGCCTGTAAGGAAGGGCTTCATATTTTCAAGTATACTCTTTTTCCCGTATAAAGCGCCTATGCCCATAGGTCCCATAAGTTTATGTCCTGAAAATGCGTAAAAATCGGCATCTATATCCTGCACATTTACAGGAATATGCGGAGCTGCCTGAGCTCCGTCTACAATAACGGTAGCTCCCTTGGAATGTGCATAAGCCGCAATCTCCTTTACGGGATTGGTAATTCCAAATACATTGGACACATGCCCTACAGAGACTATCTTTGTCCTATCGGTTATCTTGCTCTCATATTCATTAGCCGAAATTACGCCTTCTTCATCAGGCTCCAGGTAAACGAGCTTAGCCTTTTTTTCGCGGGCTACCATCTGCCATGGAAGGATATTGCTGTGATGTTCCATCACGGTTATTACGATCTCATCACCCTCTGATACGTTTTCAAGTCCATAACTATATGCCACCAGATTTATTGACTCTGTTGTATTTCTCGTAAAAATAATCTCTTCATGAGATGAGGCACCTATAAAATCTGCAACTGTCTGCCTCGCTTGCTCATAGCGCTGTGTGGCATCCATGCTCCAGTCATATAAACCTCTTAAGGGATTTGCATTGGAGTTTTCATAAAAATCTGTAATTGCATTCGTAACTGCCACGGGTCTCTGACTTGTGGCAGCATTATCAAAATATATGTAGTCCCCCTTATTTAAAATAGGGAAATCCCCTCTGAAGTCCTCAGGTCTTGCCATCTATTTGCTCCTTCGTAATATCTTAATTACAGTATGGTTCTGATAAACTGCTGAATTCTAACAATAATTGCCTCATCCGGAATCATTCTGGCTATAGATTCCATGCGAGCTCTGATCATAAGCTTTTTGGCTTCCTCTACATCTATTCCCCTGCTCTCCATATAAAACAGAGTATCCTCGTCAAGCTGTCCTATTGAAGCACCGTGTCTTCCGTCCACATCTTCTTCCTGACAGAGGATAACGGGCATTGTCCTGTTTATTACATCAGGGCTAAGAAGCAGAGTATCCTCCTGTTCATCACCAACTGAGCCTGCACTTCCTGCCTTGAAATCAAGTGTTCCTCTGAAGGTCTTAACGGCCTCATCAAGAAGAACTCCCCTGAATATCATGTTGGACTCTGTCTTTTTACCAATCTGATCTGCAACATAGTTCATATCGTAAGTCTGCTTATGTCTGCAGAGATATCCGGTGTGATTGTTGTATATACTCTTATCTCCAAGAAGAGTGATCCTGTCTCCGCCCCAGGTGTCCTTTGCTCCCAGCTGCATGTTTATTGTCTCGATGTCTGCATTATCATCACAGATTCCGCCAACATCATCAAAGTGCATAACATCTTCGCTGAGCATCTGAACCTTAATAAGGTTTATCTTTGCTCCTTCTTCTGCAAGAAGCCTTGTCTGGATTCCCAAAAATCCCTTTGCATTCTCCTCAGAATCATACTCCATGATAACAGTGATCTCTGAATTCTTCTTAGCATGGATAACCTGACTTCCGAGAACGCAGCTTCCGTTCTTTAAGCTGTATTTTACAACTACAGGTTCCTCGGTCTTATAACCTTCAGATACTGTATATACAGTGACAGGAACGTTCATCTCTTTCATGAGGTTATCAACTGCAGCTCCCATTCCTGTTCTTACGATCTGTCCATCATTTAACGGTGCTGTATCTCCGTTTGGTCCGGGAAGATCTGTCTTTTTACTCTCAATCTTTTCATTTACCTTTAAAAAGATTTCTTTTACATCATCTTCAGATAAATCGCTTTTAACTGTGACACTTGATGGAATATTTTCCGGCTCAGGTGTCTTAGTATCTTCTATATATAAATCTTTTAAATCTATCTCGCTGTCATTTGCCTTTAAAAATCTGTAAGTCAGCGCAGGGAGATGATTTACATTCATTTTTATATCCATATCTTTTCCCATTTATTATAGATGTAATTAGTACCACTTCACATGTAAAACCCGCATTATTACAGCGGACTGGTCACCATTTATCCTATCAGCCGCCTGACATCTCAAGCTTTATGAGGTTATTCATTTCAACCGCATATTCAAGAGGTAGCTCTTTAGAAACAGGATTGGCAAATCCGCTGACTATCATAGCTCTTGCATCCTCTTCAGAAAGACCTCTGGACATAAGATAAAATACAGCTTCATCACTGATCCTTCCGATCTTAGCCTCATGTCCTACGTCTGCATCATCAGTTCTTATATCCATTCCGGGAATAGTATCTGCTCTTGAAATGGAATCAAGCATCAGTGAATCGCAGGAAACCGATGTTTTTGCATGCTTTGCTTCTTTATTTATTACAACTGAGCTCCTGTAGGTTCCTATTCCGCCGGACTTTGAAATAGACTTGGTGGAAATAAGGGAAGATGTATATTTTCCCTGATGAACTACCTTGGCACCTGTATCAAGGTTCTGACCTTTTCCGGCAAAAGTAATTCCTGTATATTCCATCTGAGAGTGGTCGCCCTTAAGAATAGTCATGGGATAAAGGTATGATGTATGTGATCCGAATGAACCCGATACCCATTCCATTCTCGCACCTTCCTCAACGAGTGCTCTCTTTGTGTTGAGGTTGTACATGTTTTTGGACCAGTTCTCTATTGTTGAATATCTAAGTCTTGCATTCTTTTTTACAAAAAGCTCTACGCAGCCTGCGTGAAGGTTAGCTACATTGTATTTAGGTGCAGAGCATCCTTCGATAAAGTGAAGATCCGCTCCCTCATCAACAATGATAAGAGTGTGCTCAAACTGACCGGCGCCTGCCGCATTAAGTCTAAAGTAGGACTGAAGCGGAATATCAACCTTAACTCCCTTTGGAACATATACAAATGAGCCACCTGACCATACCGCTCCGTGAAGTGCCGCAAACTTGTGATCTGTAGGCGGAACCAGCTTCATGAAGTACTCATGGACCATCTCGGAGTACTCGCCTGTAAGAGCGCTTTCCATATCTGTATAAACAACGCCCTGATCTGCAACTTCATCCTTTACATTGTGATAGACAAGCTCTGAATCATACTGCGCCCCAACACCTGCAAGCGACTCTCTCTCCGCTTCCGGAATACCAAGTCTCTCGAAAGTATTCTTGATATCCTCCGGAACATCTTCCCACTTGCCCTTCATATCGGATTTGGAACGAACATAGGATGAAATAAGATTCATATCAAGTTCATCCGTATCAGGTCCCCAAGGTGGCATATCCAGACTGTTATATAGCTTAAGACAATCGAGCCTGAACTTTATCATCCACTCCGGGTCGTGCTTTTCCTCGGAAATCTTCATAACGATATCCTCAGTAAAGCCATCCTCCATTCGATAGAAATCCTGCTCATTCTCTACGTCTTTTATGTCATAAACACTGCGGTCAATATCTACAACCGCCTTCTCATTTTCACTCATAATATTTCCTTTTAAATCGTAGTAAATGCTTTACTTATCAATTTGCCGAAAGCGGGCTGCATCCGTCGCATCCCTCACATCTTGTATATTTCTCAAATCCGTGCTCGTTGATCTCTTCAACAAGGCTTCCGTCACCTGTTGTAACGATATGACCCTTAACAAGTACATGTGTATAGTCAACATGAAGAGATTCAAGGATCTTGGTACTGTGAGTTATTATAAGAAGCGCACCGTCCTTCTGCTTCTGGTATTCCTGGATACCCTTTGATACTGTACGAACCGCGTCTACATCAAGTCCTGAATCAGTTTCATCAAGAATTGCAAGCTTAGGCTTTAACATAAGCATCTGAAGGATCTCTGCCTTTTTCTTTTCTCCGCCTGAAAAACCAACGTTAAGGTCACGGTCTGCATAAGTGCCATCCATGGTAAGAAGCTCCATTGCTTCCGCAAGCTGCTTCTTATACTGAAGAAGCTTGACAGGCTTACCTGTCTGCTCATGATATGCATTTCTTATAAAGCTTCCGAGTGATATTCCGGGAACTTCAAGAGGATTCTGGAATGATAAGAACATTCCTGCCTTTGCTCTCTTATCTGCTGAAAGAGATGTTATATCCTCTCCATCAAATAAAATAGAACCTTCCGTTACCCTGTAGTGAGGATTACCCATGAGAGTATATCCAAGTGTGGATTTACCCGCACCATTTGGTCCCATAAGGACATGAGTCTCACCGGGTCTGATCTCAAGATTTATATTATGCAGTATCGGCAGATCATCAACCGAAGCTGAAAGAGAGCTGACCTGTAATAATGATTTATCTGACATATTTGTTACTCCTTATATATTATGTATTGGCACGATTGCTCCGCAATCCTGCCCTATCGGTCGGAACCATTCCAAATCATGACTTCGTCATGATGGTTCCTCCCTATAATAAATGTACTAAAACGTACAAACTGCGCGTAATCTAGTAGATTATAGCACATAATATGAAAAAATGTTAAAAAATCTAAGATTTCCTAGAGAAATAGTAGGAATTAAGAAAACTACTGCTTTTATAGATAAAAAAAATGTTGCCCTCCTTAGAAGACAACACTTTTTCAAATTATTATTATTTATTCCATTGGCCGGCTGTGTAGTAGATTACAGAACCTGCACCTCTTTTGCTGATTGGTGTGATGTAAAGAAGTCCTGTATTATATGTCTCACCATTTACCTTCTTTACACCCTCTACATATACATAATATGTCTTGTTTCCTTTTACCTTTTTACCCCCGATCTTCTTGATGGAAACACTGGTCTTATTTCCTTTTACTGTCTTAACCTTCTTGAACTGACCGCCCTTGGAAGATGCAACGTAGATATTGTACTTATTAATACCTTTTACTTTCTCCCACTTTACATTCAGCTTTCCGCCGCTTACTTTACCTGCAAGCTCTCTTGCATCCTTTTTAGCAGGCTGTGTCATGAAAAATGCAGTCTTTGAAACAGGTCCCCAGTATGTAACTCCATTGATAACTGAATATGCCTGGCAGCATCCTTTATAGATCTTCTTGTTATCAATTCTGTGTGAGTATCCCACATAGCTTGAAGTTACTGACTCGATGACATTTCCTCTTTCATCCATGAAAGTGAATTTGTAGCCATCTGCACCTGTCTGCTTATCCCATTCAATATCTACACTGTGGATTACTCTCCACCACATTTCCTGGTTTACTCCGGTAACCTGTCCGGGAAGTGTCTTTAAAGTACCACTAGCAGTTTTTGTACAATATGTTTTTCCACTAGACTTATAGGTATAATATACATAAACTTCGTACTCTGTTCCGGGAACAAGACCGTTTATTGTATATGATCTGTTTGTTCCTACCGGAATACTTTTGTTCTCTGCCATTGCACTGGCTGTTTTGTAATCAGTGCTATAGCCAATGTAGTATGACTGTAAAACAGAAGATCTTGACATAAAAGAAGGTGCATCCCATGTAACAGTAATTGATGTCTCTGTCTGTGCAGTCTGCTTTATGCCATATGCGAGAGCAGTATTTTTACCGAATCCCACAACGAGTGCAAATGCTGCTACTGCAAGCAGTATCTGCGACAATTTCTTAAACTTTTCTTTCATTACATTTTTCCTCCAAAAAAATTATTGCATCGCTATTTTTAGCACATATTTCCCATGTTTTTTCATTTTCGCGACGAAATGCACGAAATCGAGGACGAAATGCAATTTTTTTCTATTTAGCAAATAAAGAAAAAATAATATTGTTAATTAAGGTAATGGTCACCCGAAAGATGCGGGTGACCATTCTTTTTATTTTCATTTTATTGAAAATAGCCTATGATATATGCTTTAATGAAGTCGAATATAAACTTTTTTAGAGGTGACAAGTAAAATGAATTTTTGGATTCCTGTTTTGGAAGATACAATAGAAGATGGTCTTAAGATACTTCCCTTTTTATTTATTACATATCTGATAATGGAATATCTTGAGCACAGAACCGGTGATAAAACAGAAGAACTGGTTCAAAAAGCCGGTAAATTCGGACCTCTCCTTGGAGGATTGTTCGGCGCTTTTCCTCAATGTGGTTTTTCCGCTGCTGCGACAAACCTGTATGCCGGAAGAGTCATCACTTTAGGAACTCTCATAGCAATATACCTATCCACTTCTGACGAGATGGTGCCTCTTTTTATATCAGAGCAGATTCCCGTTTCCAAGATGATAGGCATAATCGCGATGAAGGCAGTCCTTGGTATATTCTACGGATTCCTTGTAGACTTTGCACTTAAGCAGTACAGAAAGATAAAAAAGCTCCGTCTTCAGGATCCTGTAAGGATTGATGAACTCTGCAAAAGAGAACATTGCCACTGCGAAGAAGATACACCTAAGATCTCAGCTCACAGGTCAAGAAGTGAAAGCGACTCCTCAAAGAAGATATCCAAGGCAGCTATTGCAGAAGAAGCAAGCAAAAAGCACGACCACTCCCAAGAAGGTCACGGAAACATACTTCGTTCCGCGTTTATACACACTATTCACATCTTCATCTATGTGTTTATATTTACTCTGGTGCTTAATGCAGCTATTGAGTATATAGGCGAAGATACTCTGTCTGAGTTCATGAAAAACAGCGGAGTTTTTGCCCACGTTATCGCAGGACTTGTAGGTCTTATCCCCAACTGCGCTGCATCTATTGTAATTACTGAATTATACATAAACGAGATAATAAGTTTTGGCACGATGATGTCCGGCCTTTTGGTTGGCGCAGGTGTCGGTCTTCTTATCCTCTTCCGCGTAAATGAAGGCACAAAGAAAAACCTGCAAATCACCGGTATTCTCTACATAATCGGTATCTTCACAGGTTTCATATTAGATCTTTTCGGTTTTGTATTATAATTACTTAGTACTTTAGTCTTCCGCCATCCTAGAGGCCATGCACCCGCTCTATGGCGCAATGGCCTCTAGAATGGCGGAAGTTTTATGATGTTATTTTTTTGCTAACGGCAGGCGAACCTTAAATTTGATGGTATGGTCGCCTCCCCGGAGGGCTTCGATAGTTCCTCCATGGGATGTTGCTATCGCTCTTGCTACAGACAGCCCTATTCCATAGCCTCCGGTGTCACGGCTTCGTGAGGAATCTCCCCTGTAAAAACGGTCGAATAGCTTATCAAGATTTCCCTCGGGAAGAGAATCACAGGTATTTGCCACCTCGAATATCACATGCTTTTTCTTTGCATCCCTTTCAAGGAATACAAATACATTGCCCTCTCCGCCTACGTATTTCATTGCATTGTCTATAAGGAGCGATGATAACTGGCCAATTCCGTTTTTGTCGCCCATTATCATTATCCCATCCTCTATGTTCTTCTCATATTTGAGATTCTTTGATTCGGCAACTGCCTGGAAGGATTCAGCACTCGTCCTGATGATATCGCTTATATTTATCTCCGAAAAAACAAGGTGGATATTCTCTTCTTCCATCCTCGAAAGAGACAGCATATTTTTGACAAGCCCGTTCATTCTCTTTATCTGGTTCTTAACGCTCTCCGTCCACTCGCTCTTTCCCGATTCAAGCTCTATTACATCTACGTTTGCAGAAATAACAGCAAGCGGTGTCTTTAATTCATGCCCTGCATCAGTTATAAACCTCTTTTGCTTTTCAAGTGACTCAACAACCGGTGCAACCGCCCTTCCCGAAAACAGATAAACCAAAATAAGCATTGCAACAAGAGCAACCGTACCAATAAACAATGTTGATATAAGAAGCCTGTTTGCACTATAGATGCTGTTTGAACAGTCAAGGAAAAGTACAAGATAGCTTCCATCCTCCTGTTTACTTATAAGATACCTGTAGTGGTTATCAACATAGCCCCTTAGTATATTCTTGTTTTTTAATACCTCTGTCTTGTAATTTTCTGCATCTTCCGCAGACACTGCTGCTATGTGGCCTGTGTCTATTTCCTTGGTATTTCCGTCTTCATCTGTCCTCACAAAGAAATATCTGGTCATAAAGGGCATCTCAAGAGTCCTGTTATAAGCCATTTTCTCATTAAATATGTCCTTGTTTTCAGGAGGACTTGGGGGAGTTTCCCCATCTTTTGCATCATCCATTTTCCTTGGATTTTTCATCATCTCAGGGAAAAATCCGTCATTATCCGCAAGGAGTTTTAGCGTTTCATCTGCGGAATTTTTGATCTGCACATAATTAGAGATATTTATAACAGAGAGTAAAACTACAAGTATTACAAGGAGCGAAAGCATGGCGGTAATGACAAATTTCCGCCTCAGTTTTTTTACCATATATTACGTTTCCTCCGTGAGTTTCGCTGATCATTTTTCATGAATAGAATATCCAAGCCCTCGTGATGCCTTTATCTCTACATTTGCATCAAGGGATGTCAGTTTTTTCCTAAGATTAGATATATAAACCCATACTACATTTACGTCCGCTTCGCCATCAGACCATATCCTGTCCATGAAAGAGTCCACAGAAATAATATGGCCGGGGTTTGTCATGAGCATCTCCATCATCTGGAACTCCCTGTTCGCAAGCCGGATTCCTTCGTGTCCTTCTGTCTTTAGCATATACTCCGATCTGTCCAGCTCCAGGTTTCCGCAGGATAAATTATTTGGTGAAAAGTCAGCCTTCCTTCTTGTCATAGCCCTTATTCTTGCAAGGAGCTCTCCCATATCAAAAGGCTTTGTCAGATAATCATCTGCTCCCAGATCAAGTCCTGCTATCCTGTCCTCGATCTCTGACTTGGCAGTAAGGAAAAGCACGGGCGTCTGCACTCCTTTATCGCGGATCCTTTTTAATACCTCGGTTCCTTCAAGGTGGGGCATCATGATATCAAGGATTATCCCATCATAGTCGCTCGATAATATGTAATCCAGCGCATCCTGCCCATCGTAGACCGCATCAACCGTATACCCTGAGTGCTTAAGGATCGCTACAAGCGCATTTGATAGTTCCTTTTCATCTTCTGCAAGAAGTAGTTTCATAAATAAAGTACCTCCTAAATTCAAAAGCCCCCATAATACTCATCAAGAAGGAGCTCAACAACTCTGTTGTAACTAGCTTTTCCGTCTCCTACACCATTTACCTTAAGAGTAGTATCTACGAATGTCTCTGCTGCGTTTTTTACTGTTTTTGTGTCAAAAAGAGCATTGTCCTCGACCTCTTCCCAGCTCTCTTTTGTCAGGAAAACGTTGTCTTCCTTAACCTGATCGGAAATTGCAACATGAGATAAATACTCATCTTTTGACACATTTTCATAGAAAGCATTATTTACATAATTAAGTATCCCTAAGTATCCGCTATAGTTAAATGCGATATCAGCAGATGAAACGCAGGCCAGATACCCGATAAAATTGGCCTCATCCTCAAATATATAGCTTTTTGTGTGTGCAAGCTCGTGACACATGGTAAAAGGCTTATTTAAAACATGCATCACATCGTTATAATTGGCTTCCATTGAAAAAGGGAAATAATAGCCCTGCATATGCTGCTGGCTCACAAATCCTGAAAAGAAAAGCGGCTTAGGAGTAACGTAATAGCCGGATAGCCTCTCGTACCTGGATGATAGCTCAGATACCGCTTCCCTTGCCTTACTTTCAATTACTTCG
>Ga0247608_10003009_pt1 | contig 20130 bp, 24 predicted proteins | sample 176DNAGHGlowgp2_FD_193490 | JGI IMG/M metagenome (GOLD analysis project Ga0247608, IMG submission 193490) | Sheep rumen microbial communities from Palmerston North, Manawatu-Wanganui, New Zealand - 1766 DNA GHGlow gp2 | ecosystem: Host-associated > Mammals > Digestive system > Stomach > Rumen ...
AGATTAGACCATTTTTGTTCTAAAAAAGGTTTAGATATAAAAGGACTTTCAAAAGCGACATTAGAAAAACTAATGGATTGGGGATGGCTAAACACATATCAAGATTTGTTTATATTAAATCAACACAGAGACCAATGGATTAAAAAAGCTGGATTTGGTATAGCAAGTGTAGACAAAATTTTAAATGCAATAGAAGAAAGTAAAAATACAACATTGGATAAGGTGATTGCGGCAGCTGGTATTCCGGAGATTGGAACTAAAGTAGCAAAGGATTTAGCAAAACATTATAATACTTGGGGAGAATTTAGAGCAGAAACTAATTTCTTACAATATGATGGTATTGGAGAAGTTATGGCTGAAAATTTGCTAAATTTTGATTATGATAATCTTAATCTTGATTATACAGTTAATTTACATTTAAAAATTGCTCAACAAGAAAAGCAAAATGAACAGCAAAATCTTGAAGGAAAAGTATTTTGTATTACAGGAAAAGTGCATATTTTTAAGAATAGAGCTGAGCTGCAAGAAGATATTGAAAGTAAAGGTGGAAAAGTGGTAAGTTCTATGTCAAGTAAAGTTACATATTTAATAAATAATGACAATACTAGCACATCAAGTAAGAATTTAGCCGCACAAAAGGCAAATATACCTATCATTACCGAAGAAGAATATCTAGAGCTATGTAATAATTAATTGATTTTTGAAAAAATTTTTGTTATAATATAAATATAGAAAGAAAGTTAAGGAAAGTATGAATAATAATAAAATTAAAGAGGTGGCCACCAAAATTGTTTTATTAGAACAAGAATGTCAGCAAGGTAATTCTAATAAAATGCAAGAACTTGAAAAGATAGTCTCGAATCTAAGTTTAGAAGAAATGCTTGCAATTGATGAATATATATACCAAAAAAAATTATTGACAAAATAAAAATTTTATGGTATAATATAAATATAGAAAAAATATAAAAATAAAAATTAAAAAGGAGAGAAAAGAATTATGTTAAAAGAAAATTCAAGAAAAGTTTACGATTATGTAAAAGCTAATGATGGAAAAAATATGACTGCAGCTGATATAGCTGAAGCTACAGGATTAGAAGTAAGAAGTGTTAATGGAATCATCACATCTGCTTTCCAAAAGAAAGGTTTAATGGAAAGAACACCAGCTGAAGTAGAATTAGAAGATGGAACACATAAAAGCATTAAATTAGTTTCTTTAACAGACGCTGGAAGAGAATTTGATCCAGACGCAGAAGAAACAAAATAATTAGATATTAAATTAATCTTAATTAAATAAAATAGACAATAAAAATGGATTAGGTATAAAATATTAACTTAATCCATTTTTTCGTAAGAAGGTTACTGATATGATGAATTTTATAACGATACTAATATTAATTGTAGCAATAATTGCTTGTTTATTAGGCTTTACAAATTTCTATAAAAAAATTAAATATAATGAGAATATCAAAAAGCAAAATATAGAATTACAAAAGGAAAATAATTATTTAAAAACTGAACAAGATTTTGAAAAAGAAAAATTAAAAATAATTAAAGAAAAAATAAATGAATTAATTCATATTCAAACTACCTATCAAGATAGCGCGCAACAGTCATTTTCCAGTTATTGTGATATTTTAGATACAGAATATAAGAAAAAAGAAGAAGAATATAATAAATTATTAGTTCAATTAGAATATTCTTATAACAATGAATATGATAAATTACTAAAAAACAAAGAATTAATTCTTCAAGACTTAGAAAAATTAAAACAAACTAGAGCTGCAACAATGGAGGCCGCACGAAAAGAAAAAGAGATAGAAGAAAATTTTCAATTCTATTCGCTATCTATTGAATCAAAAGATAGAAATGATATTCAAACATTAGAAAGAGTAAAAAAAGAATTAAATAATCCTAGAATATTAAGTATGTTAATTTGACAAACCTTTTTTAAAGACAAAATGAATGAATTATGTAACAACATATTAGGAACAAAGACTATTACAGGAATATATAAAATTACTAATCAGGAAACTAAAGAATGTTATATAGGTCAATCTGTTGATGTTGGTAAGCGTTTTAAAGATCATGCAAAATGCGGTCTTGATATTGATAGACCCCAAGGTAATAAATTATATCAGAGTATGATTGACTATGGTTTATGAAATTTTTCTTTTGAATTATTAGAAGAGTGTTCAAAAGAATTATTGAATGAAAAAGAAAAATTTTATATTTCTTTATATCAATCTAAAGATTTTGGTTTTAATTCAACTCAAGGTAATAAATAATTAACGCCTCTAAAATTTTTTACTTGATTATTTAGAAAATTTTTGATATAATTATTATATAAAAAGAGAATAAAAATAAAAATAATAATTAAAAAAGGAGAGAGAAAGTAAATGAGAAAAATTGTAAACAGAGAACATATTGAAGGAATATTATTTCAACATGACTTAGAGCTAAAAGTAACAGGAGAAACATCAAAAAATCCTGGAACTCAATATATTGCAGGAAATATTGAGATAGCTGTAGATGAAGAAGGCTTAAATGTTATTCCAGTTCATTTCACTTATGTAACGGAAATGACAAATTCTGGAAAGAAAAGTCCAACTTTTGCAGTATTAAAAAGAATTATAGACGAAGACAAAGCTACTGTATCAGTAGGTAAAGATGAAGCTTTTAAACTTAGAGTTGACACAGCATTATCATTAAATGATTTTTATACTCAAGATGACCAATTAGTATCAGCAAAAGTTAATGAAGGTGGTTTTGTTTCAATTGTAAATTCTTTATGTGATGAGAAAGAAAGAAATACTTGGGAAGCTGATATGGTTATTACAGGATGTAATATCATCGATGCAGATCCAGAAAAAAATATAAATGAAGATTATATGCAAGTAAAAGGAGCAATCTTTAATTTTAGAAATGAAGTTCTTCCAGTAGACTTTATATTAAGAAATAAAGATGGATTTAAACATTTTGAAAATATGGATGCATCAGGAGCAAATCCTACATTTACAAAAGTATGGGGAAGAATTAACTGCTTGACAAAAACTACAACAATAGAAGAAGAAACTGCATTTGGTGAAGCAGCAGTTAGAACTTATGAAAGAAAAGTAAAAGAGTGGGAAATTACAGGAACTCCAAAAGTAATTTCATATGATTTTGGAGGAGAAGATTTAACTGCAGAAGAATTAACAAAAGCAATGCAAGATAGGGAAATTAAATTAGCAGATGTAAAGAAAAGAACTGAAGAATATAGAGCACAAAGAAACGCTGGAACAGCGGCACCAGTAGCTCAAGCAACAGGACCAAAACCAGCAAAAACAGGAACTTTTAATTTTTAAGTAAAAAGATAGTCGATTAGTATGAAAATATTAATCGACTCTCAAAAGAATATAGTAAGGAGAGAAAATAAATGGCAGATATAGATTTATTAAATTTAACTCCTCATCAAGTTTCTCGTGATTTGCGTGGATATTCAGTATTTTTCTATGGAGACCCAAAAACAGGAAAAACAACAACTGCGGCAAGATTTCCTAATTCGCTATTATTAGCATTTGAAAAAGGTTATAATGCAATTCCTGGAATTATGGCTCAACCTATTAACAGCTGGGCAGAATTCCGTAAAGTTTTAAGACAGCTAAAAGAAGAGGCTGTTAAAGAAAAATTTAGCACAATTATTGTTGATACTGCAGATATCGCATATGATTATGTAACTAAATATATTTGCGCAAATGCAAAAAGAACAGATGGAGGATTTGGAGTAGATAACATTAGTGATATACCATTTGGTAAAGGATATGGAATGGTAGGTCAAGAATTTGACGAATGTTTAAGAAGTATTGTTCAAATGGATTATGGTTTAGTCTTAATAAGTCATGCCACTGACAAAACATTTACAGATGAATCAGGACAAGAATATAATAAAATAGTACCAACTCTTGATAAAAGAGCTACAAATATTGTATCTCGTATGGCAGATATTATTGGCTACTCAAGAGCAGTTACAGAAACTTTAGATAGTGGAGAGCAAAGAACTGTTACAAAATTATTTATTAGAGGTACTACAAGATATATGGCAGGATCAAGGTTTAAATATACACCAGATTATATAGATTTCACATATGATAATTTAGTAGATGCAATTAGAGGAGCTATTGATAAACAAATGGAAGAAGATGGCGCAGAATTTTTTACAGATAATAAAAATAACTTATTTGAAGATACAACTAAAGATTATGACTTTGATGATTTAATGGAAGAATTTAATAATTTAGTAAATAATCTTATCTCAACTAACGAAGAAACTAAATTTAAAGAATTCTGGCAACCAAGAATAATTCAAATTACAGATAAATATCTAGGAAGAGGACAAAAAGTTACACAATGTTCAAGAGAACAAGTTGAAGCTTTAAGTCTAATAGTAGACGATTTAAAAGAATTAATCAATAGTAAATAAATTTATTAAAATTTTTGGAGAGCGAGATAGTGCTCTCCTTTTGATTTTTATATAAATTTATGATATAATTAATATATAGATATATTATGAAAAGGAGGAAAGTATGGCTCATTATGTAAAATGTTATTATTGTAATGAAACTTTTGACAGAGATAAAAAATCATGTATCGAAATTATAAATGATAAAACTAAAAACAGACCAAGATGGGCCCATGAAGCTTGTGCGAAAGTAAATGGATATATAAAGCCTCCCGAAATGACACAAAATGAGCAAGATTATTTAGAATTAGAAAATTATATAAAAAAATTATTTAAAAAAGACTATTTAAGTGCAAAAATAATAAATCAAATTTATACATATAAAAATACTTATAATTATAGTTATTCAGGCATGTTGAAATGTTTGAAATGGTGGTATGAGAAGGAACAACATCAAACAGAAGATGCGAATGAGGGAATTGGAATTATTCCTTTTATATGGGATAGAGTATATAACTATTACAAAGAAATATTTGACGTTAATCAATATAATGAAGAAAAAATAGTGACTTTAAGTCATAAAACTAAAATTGTAACAATTCCTCCACCATCTCCTCGAATTTCAAGTTTTTCAAAAAAGGAATTTAAATTATTAGAAGAGGAGGAGTAAATTTTGAGCACAAGTAGATATGTAGATACAGCATCTACAATACAAGTTATTGGAAATATTTATAATAATATTACCTTGCTTGACAATGATAATTATACATTTATTGAAGATGATTTTCCTGAAGAATTTCATCGAATAATTTTTGGAACAATGTATAATTTACATGAATTAGGAGCAAAAAAAATTACAATTAATGCTATTGAAGACTATTTAGTTCAAAGACCTAAGGCATATGCAATATATCAATCGAATAAAGGAAAAGAATATCTAGAGCAAGTGTCTCAAAGTGTTACTATATCCACATTTGGTTATTATTATCAACGATTAAAAAAGATGACTCTATTAAGAATGTACGATAGTGTTGGATTAGATTTAACTTGGCTATATGATGTTGATAATATATTTGATGCAAAAAGAAAACAAGTACAAGAGGATTGGCTTGATAATACATCATTAGAATCAATAGCAGAAACTATTAACAATAGAATAGATGAAATAAAAATAAAATATGTAGATAATACAAATGAAGATTTTTCTCTTGCTGGAAAAGGTATCACAGATTTAATCGAAAGTTTTCAAACAAGACCTGAATATGGATATCCATTATATGGTGGTTCCATTATCAATAGTATAACAAGAGGAGCAAGACTCAAAAAATTTTACTTAAGAAGTGCTGCTACTGGTGTAGGAAAAACTAGAGCAATGATTGCAGATGCATGTACTGTTGCTTGTAATGAAATATTTGACTCTGCGCAGGGTAAATGGGTAGAGAATGGAAGTAAAGAACCAGTATTATATATTACAACTGAACAAGAACTAGATGAAATACAAACTATGATGTTAGCATTTTTATCTAATGTAGATGAAAATCATATTATATATAATGAATATTATGCAGGAGAATTTGAAAGAGTAATGCACGCTGCAGAAGTTTTAAGTAAATCAGAATTACATATTAAAAGATTACCAGACTTTTCAATTAAAGATATTGAAAATACGATAAAATTTAGCTGTCATGAATATAAAGTAAAATATGTCTTTTTTGATTATCTACATACAAGTATGAAAATATTAACAGAAGTAACTTCAAAGACAGGAATAAAAGGTTTGAGAGAAGATAATGTATTATTTATGATTTCTATAAGATTAAAAGATATTTGTAATGAATATGGTATTTTTATTATGACCTCAACTCAATTAAATGCAGAATATAAAGAGGCGCAAATATACGACCAAAATTTATTAAGAGGAGCTAAATCAATAGCTGATAAAATAGATTTAGGTATGATTATGTTAGAAACTAGTAATGACGATAGGGAAGCCTTAAAAAGTATCTTAACAAAAAAAGGTTATCAAGACCCAGTAATTAAAATTTCAATATACAAAAATAGACGTGGACAATATAAAAATATTTTACTATGGTGTAAAGCTAATAGAGGTACATGTCGCATTGAACCTATGTTTGCTACTGATTATAATTATCATTTAATAGAAATTGAAGAATTAAAAATTAATATAAAAGAAGTTACTACACCTGCATTTTAAAATAAGGAGGTAAAGTTTTAAATGGATATTAATGAAATTAAAAATAATTTAAGTTTAAATGAAGTTGAAAATTTACTTTCTTATTTTGGCGCAGAACCCCATAGACAAAACAATATAATTATATCAAGAACTATATGTCATTGCGGCAATAGTCATAAATTATTTTATTATGATAATACAAAACTATTTCGTTGCTACACAGATTGCGGCGATACCTTTGATATTGGCGAGTTAGTCATTAAAGTTTATCATAATGAAGGAAAAGATATTGGATTGCCGCAAGCAGTTGCATTTTTAAAACAATTTTTTAATTTAATTGACAACAAAAGCCAAGATTTTTTTGGAGAAGAAAATGAACTTAAAGATTGGCAGATTTTAAATAAATATATTGAAAATTCAGAAGAGATGAATAACAAACAAATAGTTGAACTAAAAAAATATGATGATACAATTTTGAAATTTTTACCAAAGCCAAGAATCATACCATGGGAAAGAGAAGGTATAACGACTTCTGCGATTAAACATCATAATATTTGTTATAATCCTTCTAGTCAAGCAATAGTAATTCCACACTATGATGAGGATAGCAACTTAATTGGAATAAGAGAAAGAACTCTAATTAAAGAAAATGAACAATATGGAAAGTATAGGCCTATGTATTTAAATAGAAAAATGTATAATCACCCTTTAGGATTTTCTTTATATAATTTAAACAATAGTAAAGAGAATATTAAAAAACTAGGTAAGGCAATAATATTTGAAGGAGAAAAAAGTCCACTTTTATATGAGAGTTATTTTGGACAAGAAAATGATATTAGTGTAGCAGTTTGCGGTAGCAGTTTATCAAAATACCAAATTAAATTATTAATTGCCACAGGTGCTAAAGAAATTTGCATTGCTTTTGATAAACAATTTCAACAAATAGGTGATGATGAATTTAAAAGTTGGACTAAAAAACTTAAAGATATTTATTATAAATATAATCAATATGTTAATATAAGTTTTATATTTGACAAAAAGAATTTATTAAATTATAAAGATTCTCCTATTGACCAGGGAAAAGAAAAATTTATAATACTATTTAAAGAAAGGTTTAATTTATAATGGAAATTTATATTATAACAAATAATCATCATAGGGCAAAGGAATATGTTAGAAGAATTTGTAATTTTTATAATAAAAAATATTTATTTTTAAATACTGTAAAATTACAAGCTAAAGTAATCATAGACAATAAGACTCTAATTTCTATTGATACCATTATTATTCATAATATAAATGATTTTATGCGGTTATAGATTTAATAAAGGCATTATATATATAGACTCTTATTTATATGATAATGAAGATATATTCCGAGAAATCTTATACCGCAGTTCAAAAGATTGTGAATTAAAAAGGTTAAAGTAATGATACATCATGGATTTAAAAAAGGAAAAAAGGTATTTGTAATATTAAGAAATGGAGAAAAAATTATTGATAAATTTAAAGATAGCAATAGTCAATATATAGAATTAGAAAAACATAAAATATTTTGGAAAGATATTCAAGCTACGACAATAAATAAAAATAGGAGATTAAAAAATGATATATAATGTAAAAGAAATTAAATTAAATTATAGAAAAGAGCATCCTAAATGTGAATGGTGCATTTGGTATAAATATAATAGCCCATCTTCAAAGATACCATTTATAAGTTGCGCAGATTATGCTGAATGTACCTTAAAAGAACAAACAATAAGATTTTCAAAATTAAAAGGAAAATTTTGTAAAGAATATATTGTTAAAGGAGATTTTTAGTTTATGAAATTAGGAAAATTTAAATTAAATGGAGAGCTAGGTTTAGAATATAAATATAATGGAGAACAATATGGTGGAGCCATAGGGTTGCCACCGTATAAAAAAGGATTTTACTACGCAGGAGAAAAATCTCATATTGTTTTGGAAAATATGAAAGAATTTAATTTATTCATGCAATTTATCGAACAAATAGCAAAAATCGCATATGAGGAGGGTCATATAGATTATGAAGTACGAATTATTAAAAGAAGTTAATCCAAGATATGATGCCGTTGAGCAAGTTCTTACTAATAGAGGGATCCCATATAATGAAATTGGGCATTATTTAAATACAACAGATAAAGACATTAATTCTGCGGAGATGCTCGGTGAGGAGCGCCTTAAGACTGCCGCCGCGCAATTATTAACAACAATACAAAATAATAAAAGAATGTTAGTTGTAGTAGATTCAGATTGTGATGGATATACCAGTTCAGCATTATTATTAAATTATCTATATGATTTATTTCCATCATTTATCTTAAATAATACTAAATATTATATTCATGACGGAAAAGAACATGGATTATCCGATGTCATGGAATACATTTTTGAAAAAGATTTTGATTTAGTTATACTTCCAGATAGTTCAAGTAATGATTATGGATATCATAAAGAATTGGCAGAACAGGGTAGAAAATTAATTGTGTTAGACCATCATGAGGCGGACTATATTTCTCCATATGCAACCATTATCAATAATCAATTATCAAATTATCCAAATAAAGAATTAAGTGGGGTTGGTGTAACTTGGCAATTTTGCAGATATTTAGATAAATTATTACAAAAAAATAATGCAGATAATTATCTAGATTTAGTTGCTTTGGGCAATTGCGGAGATATGATGAGCTTACAATCCATAGAAACTAAGCATCTAATTAATAAAGGTTTTAAACAAGTAAAGAATCCATTTTTCTATTATATGGTAGAAAAGAATAGTTTTTCACTTGGAAGTTCTCTAACTCCAATGGGAGTTGCATTTTATATTGTTCCTTTTATTAATGCTATGCAAAGAAGTGGAACTCTTGAAGAAAAAGAGTTATTATTTCAGTCGATGCTGCAATACAAAGCATTTGATGTTATTCCTTCAACTAAAAGAGGTTGTAAAGGACAAACTGAAAAATTAGTAGAGCAGGCTGTAAGAACTGCAACAAATGTTAAAAATAGACAGACAAGAGCTCAGGATGAAGGAATGAATTTCTTAGAAAAAAAGATAGAAGAGGAACACTTGTTAGACCATAAAGTATTATTATTCTTGTTAAAGCCAGGTGAAGTTGATAAAAATATAGCTGGCTTAATAGCAAATAAAATGATGGCTAAATATCAAAGACCATGTTGTATTTTAACTAGAACAGAAAATATTAGAGAGGATATCATATTAACTTCTAATCCGCCTCAACCATACAAAGAGATTGTTTATCAAGGTTCGGCTAGAGGATGTGATAAGACTGGTATAAATAATTTTAAAGACATATGCGTCGCAACTGGAGTTGTTTCTATGGCGGAAGGCCATCAAGGAGCATTTGGGTTAGGTATTCCTGAGAGTCAAATTAACACTTTCTTAGAAGAAACAGATAAATTATTAAAAGATATGTCTGATGAGCCTATCTATTTTGTTGATTATATATATAAAGGAGTAGATGTTCAACCTGAAAATATATTAGATATTGCCTCATTAAATGATTTATGGGGAAAAGACATGGATGAATCACTAATTGCTATTGAAGATTTAAAAGTGAGTAAAGACATGCTAACACTAATGAGCCCAGACAAAAAGCCTACGTTAAAAATTACATTACCTAATAAGGTTGCTTTAATTAAATTTGGTAGCTCACAGGAAGAGTATGAAAGTTTACTTTCAGAAGGGTACATATCATTAAATATCGTAGGAAAGTGCAATGCTAATACTTGGATGAATTATACCACTGCACAGATTTATATTGAAGACTATGAGATTGTAGGTCAAGCAAAATATTGTTTTTAGAGGAGAGTATTATGGGATTATTATTTCAGATTATAAATACAATTCAAAGATATCCTCAACCAGTTCATTTTATTTATATGAATAATATTACTTATGAGCTATTACAGGATGAAATAGACAATTTAACAGATGCAGACTATAATTATTACGCTTCTCTTGGATTAGAAACTATCTCAATAGTAATAGATATGGATTTAGATAATCAGATTTTTGAATTACATTAATAGCTGACTTTTGAGAGTAATCCCAAAATATTTTTTACTTTTGGGATTTTTTAATCTATATTTGAAAAATTATTAAAAAAATGTTATAATAAGTATAAAGGAGAAAAATAATGAATAGCTTATATAATAGAAACTTCTTAGATTTTTTGAATGTAATAAGTATAATGCTACAAATTCAAAGTATAGAAAACAATGAAAAATATACTAATTATGTTCATAATGAGATAGATAAATTACATATAGAAAATGGTTTAATTATAGAAGAATTAAAAAGATTAAAAGGAGAGTAGATTATATGGAATTAACTCAAAAACAGCAAGAAGGTTTAGAAATTGTTTTAGATAGATTTAAACGAAAAGAAAGATTTAGTGTTATTTCAGGTTACGCAGGAACTGGAAAAACAACTCTAGTTAAATTCATCGTTGCGGCTTTACAAAATGAATTTAATATTAAACCAGAAGAAGATATATGCTATGCTGCATATACTGGAAAAGCATGTCAAGTATTGCAAAAGAAAGGTAACAAACCAGTATGTACATTACATAGATTACTATGGGAATTTAAACCAATAGGAGAAAAAAAATTTAGGAGAGAAAGGATATTTCCTCTACCATATAAAATAGTAATAGTAGATGAATGTTCTATGGTAGACGCAGATATATTAAAAGAATTGGGTTCTCATTTTGAATGTCATTTTATTTTTTTAGGAGACCCTGGTCAATTACCACCAGTACAAAAAGATAAACAAAGTGGCCAGACTGGATATGATTTATTACAACAACCTCATATATTTTTAGATGAAGTTATGCGTCAAGCGCAAGAGTCAGAAATTATTAGACTTAGTATGGATGTGCGCGCAGGAAAAAATATACCTTTTTATAAAGGCACAGAAGTGCAAGTTATTTCTAGAAATGAATTAACTACTGGTCATTTAATTTGGGCAGACCAAATAATCTGTGGAACAAATGCAACACGAATAGCTTTGAATAATCAAATCAGAGAATTAATGGGGTTCGGAGAGAATCCAGAAGATGGAGATAGATTAATTTGTTTACGAAATTCTTGGGATGATGCTTCTTTATTAGGAGAACCATTAGTTAATGGTAGTATAGGATTTCTAGATACGTCTTATCAAAGTTTTATTAGACCTCCATTTCATGCTCCTGTACCAGTAATATGCGGAAATATCAAAATAGATGACGAAGATTATTATGTAGACTTAATTATGGATAAAAAGAGTATTACAGATGGCGAGTATGGACTAGATTGGAAAACATATTCTAAGCTAATGAAGAATCCAAAGACAAGGGCAATGGTACCATTGGAATTTACTTATGGGTATGCAATTACTTGTCACAAGAGTCAAGGTAGCGAATGGGATAAAGTATTAATTTATGAAGAGAAATTTCCTTTTGATAAAGAAGAACACAAACGTTGGTTATATACTGCTGTAACGCGTGGCGCTCAAAAAGTAGTATTAGTAAGACCATAGGAGGTAAATATGAGATTAGCAATTAGTTATTTTTATCAAATTAGAAATTTTCCTAAAAATTATATTCCAATGAGTACTTGCTTAAGTGATCCAGCTTGGTATCATAACAATCAAGGTGAAAATCATATTTACAAAGACAAAAGAGGAATTCTTAATGGACTTAGATTACAGCCTATTATAGTTCATAATTGGGAATGTGGCTGCCCATGTGAAGAAAAGAATCCTCAAACTTGTAATTTTTTAAAAAAGTATAGACAATTATTAAATAATATTGATTTTGAAAAGATGTATACAGGAATAAAAAACTTTGCAGATAGATATCAAAAAGAAAATAATATTGAAGAAGAGATTATAATGACTTTAATTGTATATGAAGCTCCTAATAATCCTTGCAGTGAAAGGCAAGCTTTAATTGATTATTTTTTATCAAAAGGAATAGAATTACAAGAGTTTCAACCAAGAAAGGATATATAATATGAAATTAGAAAAATATAATAAAAAAGGACTTTATAATGGGTATGATAAAAATCATAAAGAAAGAGATGCTTTAGATTATTATTCTACTCCAACAGAAGAGGTAGTTAATATATTGGAAACAATGCAGTTAGATTTATCAGATAATATAATATTAGAACCATGTGTGCGGAGGCCGGTCATATGATGAAAGGGATCCAAGACTATTTAGCATCAATCGGTGCTTCCGCAGGTTTATGTGCTACAGATATAAAAGATAGAGGATATAAAGACAATACATTAAATTATCTTAAATATGGAGAAGATTTTTTATCAGATGATTATATAAATAATTTACCTGTTGAAATAGATTATATTATAATGAATCCTCCTTATAGTGTTATAGAACCTTTCGTTATGAAGGCGTTATCTATTGCCGAAAAAGGTATTTTAATGTTAGGTAGACTACAATTTCTAGAAGGTGAAAGTAGATATAATAATATACTAAAAGAATATCCACCAACAGATATTTATGTTTATGTAGATAGAATATCTTGTCCTAAAAATGGAACTGAAAAAACTGGCAATGCTCAAGCTTATGCTTGGTTCTATTGGGATAGAAAAAATGATAGTTCAGATACAAAATTACATTGGATTAGGCGTACGAATAAAAAAGATTAATTGATTTTTATATAAAAAAATGATATAATATATATAGAAATAAAAAAGGAGGGAATGAGGATTATGAGATTTGAAACTCACTCTCATACAGAATATAGTAATTTAAGATTATTAGATTGTATTAATAAACCAAAAAATTTAATTAATAGAGCTATAGAACTTGGGTTAGCTGGAATTGCAATCACAGATCACGAATGCTTAAGTGCGTCTCCACAAATTAATTTTTATCAAGAAGAATTAGATAAAAACGAAGAAACAAAAAACTTTAAAATAGCTATTGGTAATGAGATATACTTAACTGGAACTCGTAGTGACAAACAAAGATATTATCACTTTATTTTAATTGCAAAAAATAGAAATGGTTATCAAGCATTAAAAGAATTATCATCATACGCATGGATGAATAGTTATTGGGATAGAGGTTTAGAAAGAGTTCCTACTTTATATAATGAAATAGAGAATATAGTTAAAAAATATCCAAATAGTTTAATAGCAACTACAGCATGTTTAGGTGGAGAATTAAGTGTCAATACTTTAAATTTAGTAAATTGCGAAGCAACTGGAGATACAGAAGGAGCTAAAATAGCTCATGAAAATATAGTGAATTTTATTTTATGGTGCAAAGAACAATTTGGAAATGACTTTTATATTGAATGTGCGCCAGGATGTTCAAGCGATCAAATAAAAGTTAATAAAAGATTAGTATCAATAGCAAAAGCTTTTGGATTAAAGATGGTAATTGGGTCAGACGCACACTATTTAAAAAAAGAAGATAGGTATGTTCATAAAGCATATTTAAATTCTAAAGGTGGAGAAAGGGAAGTAGATGAATTTTATGAATATGCTTATCTTCAAAGTGACGAAGAAGAAATGCAATACTTATCTAAATCTGATTTTGATCCAGACTTCGTCAAAGAAATGTGGGAGAATAGTTTAGAAATATACGAAAAAATAGAAAAATATAGTATTAGACATAAACAGACAATTCCAAAAGTAGAAGTTGATGATTATCCTAAAATAGATAAAATGTCAGGTTACCCTGTTTTAAATAGTATGTTTAAATCTGACGATAAAATTGAAAGATATTGGGTAAATAAATGTGTTAATAGATTAGAAAAAATAAATAAATTAAATGGAGCTTATTTAGCTAGACTAGAAGAAGAAGCGGATATAAAAAGAACAATAGGAGAAAAGCTTGAAACAAATATGTTTGCATATCCAGTAACTTTACAACATTATGTTAATTTATTTTGGGATTGCGGCAGTATTGTTGGAGCGGGAAGAGGATCAAGTTGTTCAGGGTTAAATCACTATCTTTTAGGAATAACACAATTAGATCCAATTCAATGGGAGCTTCCTTTTTGGAGATATTTAAATAAGGAAAGAACTGAATTAGGTGACATAGATTTAGATTTATGCCCAAGTAAAAGACCTAAAATTTTAAATGAAATTAAAAAAGAAAGAGGACAAAATTTTAATAAAGATATTGATGACTTAAGTAGAGCAAATTTAGGTTGCACATTGATAGCAACATTTGGAACAGAAGGTACAAGAAGTACAATATTAACAGCGTGTAGAGGTTATAGAAGCGAAGAATACCCAGATGGAATTGAAGTAGATATTGCTCAATATTTAAGTTCATTAATTCCAAGCGAGCGTGGATTTTTATGGTCATTAAATGATATTGTAAATGGAAATGAGGATAAAGGCAGAAAGCCAAGTAAAACTTTTATTAATGAAGTTAACCAGTATCCAGGTTTGTTGGATATTATGATGGGAATAGAGGGATTAGTTAATAAAAGAAGTTCTCATGCTTCAGGAGTTATATTATTTGATGAAAATCCATATGAATTTGGTTCATTTATGAGAACTCCAAAAGGAGAAATTATAACAGCATTTGACTTACATGATTGTGAAGCATTAGGTATGACTAAATATGACTTTTTAGTAACAGAAGTTCAAGATAAATTAGCTGAAGCTATTAGATTATTACAAAAGTATAATGAGATAGATAGTACATTGACATTGAGAGAAGTATATGATAAATATTTTCATCCAAATGTACTTCCAATAGAAGATGAAAAATATTGGAAACATTTACAAGATAATGATATTTTAAATGTATTTCAATTTGATAGTGAAGTTGGTAGCCAAGCCGCAAAGAAAATTAAACCAAAATCAATATTAGAAATGGCAGACGCAAATGGCTTAATGAGATTGATGACCGCAGATAAAGGGCAAGAGCCACCTATGGAAAAATATATTAGATTTAAGAATAATATAGATTTATGGTATGCGGAAATGAATAATTATGGACTAACTAAAACTGAACAAGAAACTTTAAAACCTTATTTCTTAAAATCTCATGGAGTACCACCAAGTCAAGAGCAATTAATGATGATGTTGATGGATGAAAATATATGTGGATTTAGTTTAGCCGATGCCAATGCCGCACGTAAAGTAGTTGGTAAAAAACAAATGAATAAGATTCCAGCATTACATCAACAGGTATTAGAACAAGCAAAATCTCCAGCATTAGGAAAATATATATGGGAATGTGGCGTTGGTCCTCAAATGGGATATTCATTTAGTATTATTCATGCTTTAGCTTACAGTTTTATAGGCTTTCAAACAATCTATGTAGCAACTAGATGGGATCCAATTTATTGGAATACAGCTTGTTTAATTGTAAATAGTGGTTCTCTTGAAGAAGAAGAATTATATGATGAAGATGAAGATGGAATAATAATTAGCGATAAAAAAGAAAAAAGTACAGATTATACTAAAATAGCAAAAGCTTTAGGAGATATAATCAGTAAAGGAATTAGAATTAGTTTAGTAGATATTAATAAATCAAATTATAGTTTCGAGCCAGATGTTGAAAGTCATGAAATATTATTTGGAATGAAAGCATTAAGTAATGTAGGTGGTCCAATCATAGACCAGATTATTGCGGGAAGACCTTATCATGGAATTGCAGACTTTATGAATAGATGCCCGTTAAATAAAACCGCAATGATTTCATTAATTAAATCTGGAGCCTTTGATAAATTAGAAGTAGAATGGGCAAAAAAAGCTCATGAAGAACCTAGAAAATTAATTATGGCATATTATTTATCAAAAAATTGTGATGCTAAAAAGAAATTAACTTTACAGAATTTTAATGGCTTATTATCTCATAATCTTATTCCTGATGAATTAGAGCTTCAAAAAAGAACTTTTCTATTCACAAAATATTTAAAAGCAGAAAAAAAAGTTGGAAAATACTTTGTTTTTGATAGTGCATGTGAAAACTTTTATAATGAATATTTTGATAGCGACAAATTAAATGTTATTAATGGAGTAACTTGTATTTTACAAACAGATTGGGAGAAAATTTATAAAAAAGTAATGGATACGGCAAGAACATGGCTACAAGAAAATCAAGAAAAAATATTAAATAAGTTTAATGAAGTCTTATTTAAAGAAGCTTGGGATAAATATGCGCAAGGTAGTATCTCTTCTTGGGAAATGGAAGCATTATGCTTTTATTATCATGAGCATGAATTAATTAATGTCAATAATAAAAAATATGGATTAGTCAACTTTAATAGTTTACCAACAGAACCTGTTATAGATTATATGTTTAAAAGAAATGGAAAAGATATTCCTATTTATAAAATATTTAGGATTGCGGGTACAGTAATTAGTAAAAATGATACAAGAAGTTCTATTAGTTTATTAACAACAGATGGAGTAGTAAATGTAAAATTCAGTAAAGAATATTTTGCTATGGCAGGTAGACAAATTAGTGAAAAACAAGATGATGGAACTAAAAAAGTTATGGAAAAAGGTTGGTTTATACGTGGAACAAAATTATTAGTACAAGGATATAGAAGAGATGATACATTTGTTGGTAAGACTTATGCAAAGACAGTAGGACATCAACTATATAAGATAACTGCAATTAATTCAGATGGGTCTCTAGAATTACAACATGAACGTAGAGGCTCTCAAGAGGAGGAGGAATAATGAAGGAAATTATTCAACATGGAAATAAAAATATTAATATAAAGTACACTAATACATGTCCATGGTGTGGATGTGTTTACAGTTATTCTAGTGAAGATGCCTTTATAAAATATACTGGCACATCAATGGTTAGTTGTCCAGAATGCGGCAGTGATAATATTGCCGCAGTTTTTCCTCAAACTAGTCAGTATCCTTATATTAATATGGAAGTAGACTAGGAGGGAAATATATGGAAGAAAAATATAAAATAATAGCATTATTTGGAAAAAGCGCAGCCGGGAAAGATACAATACAAAAATGGCTAGTACAGCATATGGATAATACACACGAAATTATTAGCTGTACTACTCGACCACCTCGTGATTATGAACGAGATGGCGTTGATTATCATTTTTTATCTATTGATAAATTTGGAGAAAAAGTATTAAATCGTACTATGTTAGAAGCAACATCCTTTAGAGATTGGTTCTATGGAACTCCAATTGAGTCTTTAGATAAAGATAAAATAAATATTGGGGTCTTTAATATAGAAGGAATAAAATGTTTAGTAGAAGATAATAGATTAGAAGTATATCCAGTCCTAATAGATGCTCCTGATAAAATAAGATTATTAAGAAGCTTAAATAGAGAAGAAAAGCCAGATTGCACTGAAATTTGTAGAAGGTTTTTAGCAGACCAAGAAGATTTTGCGGAAATTGATGATTTACCTTTCAACTTCATAGGATATATTAATATTAATCAAACTCATCATATTGATTTAATGTTGGCGTTAGAGAAGGACATAAATGGATAATTAAATTATAAAAAATTTTAAATATAATGTATGATATTTATTCATACGCCTTTTAAAATATATAATTAATTAAAGGAGAAGAGAAATGAAACAAGTTAGAAAACGTGATGGAAGAATCGTAGATTTTGATTCAAATAAAATTATTAATGCCGTATTAGCTGCATTTAAAGAAGTAGATGGAGAAATTAGCGAATATGCTAAATCTAAAGCACAAAACATAGCTGACTATATTGAAGGTTACTATATTGAAGATAATGATGCCTATATTCCTAATATTGAAGATATTCAAGATTTAGTAGAAAAAGGACTAATGAGCTCTAAGAGAAAAGATGTAGCTAAAGCTTATGTTCTTTATAGAGAAGAAAGAAATAAAATAAGAAGCGCTAATAGTAAATTAATTAAAACTGTTAAAGAAAAAATTGAAGCACTGGATGTCCAAAACCAAAATGCAAATGTAGATGAGCATTCTTTTGGAGGGCGAATGGGAGAAGCGCGCAATGAATTGCTAAAAGATTATGCTTTAAATTATATAGTTAGTGATATGGCTAGAGATAATCATTTGAATAATGAAATCTATATTCATGATTTAGATAGTTATGCGGTTGGAATGCACAACTGTTTGACGGTTCCATTCGATATGTTGTTAGAAAAAGGTTTTAACACAAGACAAACAGACGTTAGACCAGCAAATAGTGTTAATACAGCATTTCAATTAATTGCTGTAATCTTTCAATTGCAATCATTACAACAATTTGGAGGAGTTAGCGCCAGTCATTTAGATTGGACTATGGTCCCATATGTAAGAAAATCATTCTTTAAACATTGGAGAGATGGACAAAAATATATTGAAGAGGATGAAAATGCAGATAATTTGTTATTTCAGCCTGAATTATCTATCGAAGACCAATATTATAAAAATTATCCAAAAGTATATCAATACGCATTAGATAAAACTATACGTGAAGCTGAGCAAGGAGCAGAAGGCATGTATCATAATTTGAATACATTGCAATCACGTAGCGGCAATCAATTACCTTTTACATCTATAAATTATGGAACTTGCACTTTACCAGAAGGACGAATTATAACAAAAGCATTGTTAGATGGTTCTTTAAATGGAGTTGGTAAATTACATAAAACTCCAGTATTTCCTTGTGGGATATTTCAACTAATGAAAGGTGTCAATAGAGCTGAGGGAGATCCTAATTATGACTTATATCAGTTGGCATTAAAATCAACAGCAAAAAGATTATATCCAAATTATGTAAATGTAGATTGGTCAACTAATGTTGGTTATGATAAAAATGATCCGAAAACTTATGTTTCAACAATGGGATGCAGAACTTATAATGGAGCAGACATAAATGCAGATCCCGGAGTTAATCCTCAAACAAAGGATGGTCGTGGAAATATTTGCCCAGTCACTATAATTATGCCTACGCTTGCTATGAAAGTTAAAAATGATGCTAATCCAGTTGCTGGGTTTATGAATTTATTAGATGAAAAAATTCATGAAGCAAAGGATATGTTAATAGAAAGATATAATTATATTATTAGTCAAAATCCAAATTCAGCTAACTTTATGTATGAAAATGGATTAATGCTAGGATATGATGGAAAAACAATAGAAAGTGCCATGAAACACGGAACTCTTGCACTTGGCCAAATAGGTTTGGCGGAAACACTTCAAATATTAATAGGTACAGATCATACTACTGAAGAAGGTATGAAATTAGCTAAAGAAATTGAACAATTATTTAAAACCAGATGCGCAGAGTTTAAAAAAGAGTATAAATTAAATATTGGAGTTTATTATACTCCAGCTGAAAATTTATGTTATACAGCCATGAAAAAATTTAAAAAAGCATATGGAGAAATTCCTAATGTAAGTGATAAAGATTACTTTACAAACTCAATTCATGTACCAGTATGGAAAGAGATATCTCCATTTGATAAAATAGATATAGAAAGTCAATTAACAGGATATAGCAACGCAGGAT
>Ga0247608_10003010_pt1 | contig 20126 bp, 17 predicted proteins | sample 176DNAGHGlowgp2_FD_193490 | JGI IMG/M metagenome (GOLD analysis project Ga0247608, IMG submission 193490) | Sheep rumen microbial communities from Palmerston North, Manawatu-Wanganui, New Zealand - 1766 DNA GHGlow gp2 | ecosystem: Host-associated > Mammals > Digestive system > Stomach > Rumen ...
ATGCCTATGTTTCAAGATATGGCGAGAGATACGCCAAAATAAGCATATTTACCTTATGACGGATAATTTCATTCTGAAATACTATCAACAGATTAAAAATGGCAGAATTACGACTTCAAAATACGTCACAATGTTGATGGAATATATTGTTAAGGCGTTGGAAGCAAAGACCATTGTCTATGATGCCAGGAAGGCGAATAACGCCATTGAATGGATAGAAAAACACTGTTTCCACACGGAAGGCGCACTTGCTCCTGGAGCGTTTAAGCTGGAGTTGTGGCAGAAAGCTGTTGTTTCTTGCATCTTCGGGTTGTGTAATCCTGAGAATGGAAAACGGCAGTTCCGCGAAGTGGTGCTGATTGTAGCCCGGAAGAACGGCAAAACGCTATTTGCGTCTGCTCTGTGTAAATATTCGTGGTATGTGGACGGCGGATTTGGTGCGCGTGTTTACTGCATTGCGCCGAAACTTGATCAGGCAGACCTTGTTTACAATTCCGTATGGATGATGGCTCAGTTGGATCCGGAATGGCAACAACTGAAAGAAGAGATAGACGCGAGTAAGAACCAGCACAACAAAAAGACGATTGATGATTCCATGTTGGCGCGGCACACAATGACGGATTTGCGGATTCCCGGCACAAACAGCACGGTTAAGAAGATCGCGTTCAGCGCAAAGAAGTCTGATGGTTTTAACCCTTCGTTATGTATCTGTGACGAGATTGCTTCCTGGGAAGGCGATAAAGGGTTAAAGCAGTATGAAGTCATGAAATCGGGCATGGGCGCGCGTGAAATGGGAGACAATCCCGGCTTGCTCTTGTCCTGTTCAACTGCGGGATATCTGAACGATGGTATATATGATGAATTGTTGAAGAGGTCAACACGGTTTTTATTAGGTGACAGCAAAGAAACACGGCTGTTGCCTTTTTTATATATCATCGATGATGTCGATAAATGGAACGATATCAACGAACTGCAGAAATCGAATCCAAATCTTGGTGTTTCAGTGTCGGTGGATTACCTGTTGGAAGAAATCGCCATTGCGGAAGGCTCTTTATCAAAGAAAGCTGAGTTCCTAACTAAATACTGCAATATCAAACAAAACAGCGCGCTTGCGTGGTTGGATACAGAAACAATTAACAAATGTTGCGGCGATCACTTGGAGCTTGAAGACTTCAGAAGTAGTTATTGCGTTGCCGGTATCGACTTATCGCAGACAACTGACTTAACAGCGGCGGTTGTGGTCATTGAAAAGGAAGGCGAACTATACGTCTTTGCAAAGTTCTTTTTACCAGCCGAACGCATAGATGAAGCAACAGCGCGTGACGGCCTGCCTTATCCGATTTACATACAAAGAGGACTATTGCAGCTGTCAGGCGATAATTTTATAGATTACAAGGATGTTTATAAATGGATGACCGAACTTGTGGAAGAGTACGAGATATTGCCTTTGCAGGTTGGTTATGACCGATATTCCGCGCAATACCTGATACAAGACATGGAGGCATACGGCTTCCAGTGCGATGACGTTTATCAGGGCGATAATTTATGGATTGTCCTTCAGGAAATTGAAGGGCTAATGAAAGACGGTCGGATCCATATTGGAGACAATGACTTGTTAAAGGCGCACTTGTTTAACAGTGCAATCAAAATGAACGCGGAGCGCGGAAGGGGAAGACTTATAAAGCTAAACCCTAATGACCATATAGACGGAATGGCAGCTTTCGCCGATGCCATGACCGTTCGGCAGAAATGGTATGACGAAATAGGCGAACGATTGAGGAATGATTGATATGGGAATTTTTGATTTATTTTTAAAGAACCGCCCGAAAGTGAACCCAAATAGATATGAAGGCGAATTTAAATTATTCAACGGTTATGTACCAAAGTTCACAACATATGAAGGCGGGATGTACGAAGACCAGCGGATCCGGGCGGCGATCCATGCGAGAGCGACCCACGTTAGCAAGCTGAAAGTTGAAATGCAGGGCAGTGCGTTGCCTGTTTTACGGAGCAGATTGCAACACGCGCCGAATCAGTTGCAGACATGGTCACAGTTCATGTACAGACTATCGACCATACTGGATATTCATAATACGGCTTTCATTGTGCCGATTTACAACGAGTTTGGCGAAATAACAGGCGTGTTTAATCCGCTTCCCTCGCAGTGTACGCTTGTCCAATACAACAAAGTGCCATATCTAAAATATGATTTCGCTTTCGGACAGAGTGCAAGCATCGAGTTGAAATATTGCGGAGTTCTTACGAAGTTTCAGCACTCGTCTGACCTGTTCGGCGATGATAACAGGGCACTGAACGAAGTCATGGACTTAATCCACATTAATAGTCAAGGCATCCAGGAAGGCGTTAAGAGTGCCGCGACATACAGATTTATGGCATCCGTTACGAACTTTTCAAAGACCGCTGACCTTGCAAAGGAGCGCAAGGAGTTTTCCGAAAAGAACTTTTCAAGAGATGCCGGGGCGGGTGGCCTGTTGCTCTTCCCGAATACCTACAAGGATATCAAGCAGATTGATGTGAAGCCGTGGGTAGTGGATGCGGAACAGCTGGACATTATTAACAAGAGCATCTACGAGTATTTCGGTGTTAACGAGGATGTATTGACAAATAAGGCTTACGGTGATTCATGGACAGCATTCTATGAAGGCGCGATCGAACCTTTTGCTATTCAGTTTTCGGAAGTCCTCACAAAGATGCTTTACACCTTGCGCGAACAGTCACAAGGTAACTGTGTGATTGCGACCGCGAACCGCCTGCAGTATCTGAGCAACGCCGAAAAATTGAATGTATCAACACAGCTTCTTGACCGTGGCATTCTGTCTATAAATCAGGTATTGGAGATTTGGAACTTACCGCCGGTTGAGGGTGGAGACAAGCGGATTATCCGCGGCGAGTATTACGAAGCTGACAGAAAATTATCGGAGGATAATAACAATGAATAAAGAAATAAGAAGTTTTGATTTTGAGGTCAGGGCAACCGTGGACGAAGAGCACGGAAGCCACCTCGAAGGCAGGCCAATTGTCTATGACGCAAGAACAGACCTTGGATGGTATGACGAAATAATCGAGAATGGAGCATTAGCGGACACCGACTTAAAGGATGTCCGTTTTTTGATTAACCATAACACAGACATGATACCTTTGGCACGCTCCCGGAATAACAATGCGAACAGCACCATGCAGATGTCTGTGGATGATGAAGGCATGGCAATTCGTGTAGATCTTGACACGGAAAACAACTCCGAAGCGAAGGCATTATATTCAGCAGTTGAGCGCGGAGATATCAGCGGGATGTCATTTATGTTCCAGGTTGACAAGGACGCATGGGATGACGTGGACACAGACCACCCCACGCGAACTATTAGAAGCATCAAGCGCGTGCTTGAGGTTTCCGCCGTGACTTTCCCGGCATATGAACAAACATCTATTCAGGCTCGTGGACTTTCTGACGCGCTGGACAGCGCAAAGGAATCACTGGAGAGTGAGAAACGCAGGCTTGCAGAGATAGAGAGACAAAAACAAAAAATAAGAATCTTAGCGGAGGTTTAATTATGAATTTCAAAGAAATGACTTCTGAAGAATTATTAGAACGCAGAACCGCGCTCGTCATCGGGATGGATGCGGAAGACGCTGACCTTAATTCTATTGAAGCTGAAATGAAATCTATTAATGCCGAGCTGGAAGCGCGTAAGGAAGCGGAAGCAAAAAAGAACGAAATCCGCGATCTTGTGGCTGATGGTGCAGGCGAAGTGATCAAAACTTTTGAAGAACCCACACAGGAGGAAAAAAGAGAAATGTTTAAAGTAGATTCTATTGAATACCGTGATGCTTGGGTTAAAAGCATTGTTAACAGAGAGATGAGCGAAGAAGAACGCGCAGCTCTTACATCTGCGGGTGCAGTCATCCCGACCATGACAGTTAATGCTGTATGGGACAAACTGATCAAAGAAGCTGAACTGCTTGGCAAGGTTGATGTAAGCCAGTTCCCGACTTATGTAAGATTCCCGAGGGCTACAACAGTTAACGCTGCAACTGCACAGGCTGTTGGCGGAACTATCTCAGATTCTTCTGACGTTGTAGGTTATGTTGACCTGATTCCGAACGAATACGTGAAATTACTTACTGTTGGTGCTGACATTGATCACATGGCAATTCCGGCTATCCATGATTGGATTGTTAATAACCTTGTTGGCAGCATCCGTTACGCAATCAACAAAGACATTCTTGTTGGTACAGGTACAAACTCACTCAAGGGTATCACTGCATCTGTTAATGCAGCAGGAACAGCTATCCCTGCAAACGTAACCAAGGATTCCATCCTTAAGATTATGGGTGCACTTGGTTCTGCATATCAGGGCGGCGCGATTTGGATCATGACCCCTACGATGTTCTATGAGAAGATCATGCCTCTTACAACGCTGAATGATTACATCATCAATGATGGATTCACATTTAAGCTGTTTGGTCATGATGTAGTGCTCATGAGTGAAGCACTTGTATCCAGCAAAGAAACCATCTTCTATGGAGATCCCAAGGCATACAAGGTCAATATCTTCAAGCCTCTTGAGGTTAAACCGTTTGAGACAGCGACCACAACTAACATTCAGTTCCGTGGTGCTTGTCTTGCTGATGGCGAACTGCTTGACACGTCCGCATTCGTTAGATTCGCACAGTCTTAATTAGGAGGTTAAACGCATGTCGATAATGATTGCGATTCCTTGCATGGATACGGTGCCAGTATCGTTCATGCGTTCGCTTCTTTATTTGGACAAGACGCCTGATACATCCTGCGTGATGGAAGACGGCTCGCTTGTATACGATTCCCGGAACAGGCTTTTTCAGAAAGCTTTACAAGCTGATGTTGATAAGGTCTTGTGGTTTGATTCTGATATGACGTTCCCGGAGGATGCGCTGATGAAGCTGTCACAGGCAATAGATGATGGATACGATATTGTCAGCGGTCTGTACTTTAAGCGCAGGCCGCCTTTTGCACCTGTTATTTATAAGGAATGCTGTATTAAGGATTTAGACGGCGGATTCAAAGAACCGTTTGCAGATCCATATCTTGATTATCCACAAGAAGGATTGTTCAAGATTGCTGCATGCGGCTTTGGCTGTGTGATGATGTCGAAAAACGCAATAAAGACTATATCAGAGCGTTTCGGTATCTTCCCATTTATGCCGGTTGCAGGATTCGGTGAGGACATGAGTTTTTGCTTGAGAGTGCAACAGGCAGGAATCGATATATGGTGCGATCCATCGGTTAAATGTGGTCACACAGGATATTACGAATTTAATGAATCATATTATTTACAGAATGGAGGTGCTGAACATGGCACTGCTTGATGATGTTAAATTGGCGTGCCGTGTCACAAGCACGGCCTATGATGCAGAACTGACTGACCTGATTGCTTCGGGATTTGCTGATGTTGGAATTACTGATGTGAATCCCGCGTTTCTTGTTGAAACAACAGACCTTAAACCGCTGATTAAGCGCGCAATTATTACTTACTGCAAGATGAACTTTGGCAAGCTGGAAGACTCCGTGTATGACCGCTTTAAGGCTTCGTACGATGAGCAGAAAAGCCAACTGTTAATGTCATCTGAGTATAACACTTGGGAGGTGTCTGCAGATGTATGACGCGGGGATTTTGCGTTTATATAGGCTTGATAACGTTGCATCTGCTGGCAATATGCCGCATGAAGCCCTTGTTCATATCTGCTCGGCTTATTATGACGAATTAACGGTTGGTGTAACAAGGGCATACGCGGCACTTTCGGCGAATCAGCGAATTGATATGCTTGTAAGGTGTTATAACACGGCAATGGTAACAGACGCGGAATATGTCATCATCAATGATGAGCAGTTCCGGATCGCGCTGAAGCAGAAACGCGGTGACGATGTGGATTTAACACTTGAGAGATTGGGGGAATATCTTGATGTCTATAGCGAGTAAAATAAAAAGAATAAGAGACGCGCTCGCGGTGCTTGATGTTCCTGTCTATCACTATTACGCGCCATCTTCACAGAAACCGCCCTATGTGGTTTGGTACGAAGAGGGCGAAGGCGGATCGTTTGACGTAGACACGCGCAAGGCTGAACAGTCTATTTCTGGCTATGTGGAATTTTTCACGAAGACCGAATATGACGAGACGGCGGATGACATCCAGGAAGCCCTAAACGGCGTTGACCATTGCGTATGGTCGTATTCGTCCATTATTTATGGCGATCCGATAAGCGATGATAACAACACGATCCATTACACATGGTCTTGGGAGGTTGTCTGATGGCTAAAGTATCTGTGGAAGGTCTTGACGAGTTTATTTCACAGCTTGCGAAACTTGGCGGTGAGGTAAACAAGATAAACCGTGGTGCGCTTGGCGAGGCGGCGGGTTATGTCGCGGAACAGATTTCCAACGCATTAGATTCAATGCCGGTACGCGATGAGGGGCGGAGTGATCACAGGCTCTTTGGCGCGACCGCATCGGAGAAAGAGCAGATTATCAATAACTTTGGTATTTCTAAATTCCGCAGTTCGGGAGGCACTACGGACACATCGATCGGCTTCACAGGATACGTGGAGACACAGTCACCCAAATTCGGCAATCAGGTTCCAACAGGTATGCTCATGCAGTGCATTAATTATGGAACGGAGTTTAGACAGGGAACGCACACCATAGACAACGCACTGCGTGTTAACAAAAACACAATTTCTGAAATTATTCAGGGATATATTGATGACAAGGTAAATGAAATAATCTCATAGGATCCTTCGGGATCCTTTTTTTATAGGAGGAATAATAATGGCAGCTGGAAGAGTTTGCACAGGGTTTTCATTACCCTATGTGGCGAAATACAACAATGCATCCGGCACGATTACTTACAGTAACGGGCAGAAGCTTGCTCGTGGCGTAGATGTATCAATCGAGCCGTCTGCTTCCGATTATGTGTTTTATGCAGATAATGTAGAAGCAGAAATCGCAAATCAGTTCACCGGCGGCACGTTCTCTTTAACTGTGGACGGACTTCTTGCAAGTGCTGAACAGTTAATCATGGGGCTGCCCGAATTAACCGGCGATTGGTATGCGTACAATGATGACCAGACTCCGAACTATTTCGGACTTGGTTTCATCGCAAGATACATGAATGATGGCGTAGCGTCTTACGTTCCTTATGTTCTTGCAAAAGTTTCTTTTAATCCTATTACAACAACTGCGGCAACACAGGAAGCAGAGATCTCTTGGCAGACACAGGCCCTGTCAGGCACGATCATGCGCGCAGAAGATGAAAAGCGCACATGGAAGTATCTTGGCAAAGAGTACGCCACAGAGGCGGCGGCTGAAGCTGCGATAAAAACAAAACTTGGCATTTCTGCAAATGGTTGAGGTGAATAATGGTAATTGATGGCTATGATCACAAATTTTTATATTCGGTTGGTGCGTTCCTGGCTATCCAGGCGGCGCGGTTTCCATCCTTGCCGAATGACGCATCAGACAGAATTAAGACTATCTTTGGCATGGCGGTGATCATGTCCAAGGAATATGAAGACAGCCAAAAGTTATATAATCCCTCTCACGAACCGCATTATCTTCGCCCGGAGCAGATCCGGGCGTTGACGATGCGCGAATTTGACCAATTGGCGAAGGAGGTCGATGAAGCGATCCTTGCCGGGCAGGTTAGAGAGGTTGAGGCGGTCGAAGATGTAAAAAAAAAGGAAGCAGAGGCGAAAAAATAACGCTTAATCTTCCTTGGTTCATATATTATGGTTCACTGTTTGGAATGAGCAGAAAAGAGACATTGTGCACGCGATATGGCGAACTATTGGACTTGATTGATTGCAAACGCATCGCAAGCGGGAACGCACGAATCAAGAAAAAATGGACATTCGATGAAGTCATGCAATTGAGGTGACCAAATGGCAAAAATAGGCGTTAAATTAGGAATAGACGGCGAAGCCGAGTATCGGAAGAGCTTAAATAATATAATCCAATCTGCGAAAACGCTTGATAAGCAGATGGAAGAACTGCAGAGTTCCTTTGATGAGAATACTTCCAGCATGGAGAAGAACGAAAAGGAAACGGAACTTCTTCAAAAAAAGGCGGAACTGCTCACACAGGAAGTTGAGAAGATGCAGACAATGGTGGATGCGGCCGCGGAAAAATTCGGCGAAAATTCCACCGAGTGCCAAAAGTGGGAGCAATCCCTCGCACAGGCACAGACAGAATTAAATAATACAAATTCAGAGATTCAGGCGCATCAGGAAGCAGCAGACGAGGCAAACAGCGCACTTGGTCAGCTGACTGCGGAAATTGAATCACAGACAGCGGAATTGGATTCTTTGCGCGAGCAATATATAAATGCTGTTCTTGAATTCGGCTCCACATCTGACGAAGCGGAAAACCTCGCAGGCAGAATCACAGACTTGAACAGCGAACTGAACGCAAATCAAAGTGCGCTTGACAATGCGACATCTGCGGCGAATGGGCTGACAGGCGAACTTGGCGAGATTGGTGAATCTGCAGAGGGCGCAGGAACTGCGTTTTTAGAAGGCACGGTCGGGCAGTTCGTTCCGGGCTTCGATGTCATCAAGGGCGCAATAGTTGGCGCAGGCGTAACTGACCTGATAGGCGGAATTGCTGATACAGCTGTAGAACTTGGTAAAAAGGTTTGGGATCTTGCTATTGAATGGGAAGAGTCAATGGGGAACATGGCGGTTGCCACAGGCCTGACAGGTGACGAGCTGACTGCTTTACACGGCAAAGCCGAAGAAATGTACTTGGCGTTCAATGGCGCGGGCACGGGGCTTGATGAGTTTTCAGCAATCACATCCATGCTCTATACAAGGCTTGGCATGGGTGAAGAACAATGCGAATCTTTCGTAAATGCTATCGCGCAATACAGTGATGTTTTCGGCGTTGACGGCGTGGAGGCAACAAACGCTGTTGTGGATATCATGAAACAATATAACCTTGTTACCGGTGACGCCACAAAGGACACAGAAACAGCCATTCAGGTGTTCGAATCCTTATCACAAGCGCAGGCCGATGCCGATGTATCTGTATCTGACTTGTCAAATAAACTTGTAAATCAGGCGGCTGCCTTCCAGGCATTGGACATGGACTATCAGGAAGCCATCGGAATGATGGATGCTTACAGAGATGCAGGCGGAAATGTGTCTGATATATCAATGGCGTTGCAGAATGTCGTTAAAAACCTGTCAGGCGAAACCGATGACCTTGGCGGTGCATGGGATGAAATTATCGGCGTTCTTGGTGGTTCTGAGGACACCTTCACAAAATTAAGTACGGAAATTAGCGGAACAGGGAAGACAATTGAAGACATCTTCGGTGCGAGAAAAGCACAGCAGATGATCAATACATTTGCCAATGGCAAAGTTGATGTTGACCGCTTTACAAATTCCATTAAAGGCAGTAAAGGCCGGTTGGATGAGTTCTTCCAGGCAACGCGAACAACTGAAGATTACATTGACACAGGTTTCAAAGGAATGGTCACTTCCGGGATGACCTTTGATACATCCTTGTCGGGTGTTTTCAGCAACATCACCACTGCATTTGATAACCTCGGCAAGATAAGCGGGAACACCGCAAAGACCACTAACACCAACATGGATTCAACCGGAAGCGCGGCGGGGCGAATGTGGAATAGTATTAAGAACGCGTTCAACTCAATCACGCAAGGCTCTGACGGAATGGTCAGTGCATTAAGCGGTGACCTGTTGGGATTGGAGAATCTCTTCGGCGGAACAACATTGAAATTAAATGTTGAAGCACCTACCATTTCATACACGAAGACCGGAAGCGGTTCAAACACCACGCTGACACCATCCGCGCATTATAACCGATTCGCGGAAGCGTATGACCACGCAATCAGGCTGACCGCGCCAACAATCTTCGGGGCTATGAATGGTGAATTGCTTGTTGGTGGTGACAGACCCGGCGCGGAAATAGTAGTGGGTGAAGACCACTTGCTTGATATGTTTGAAGCGGCAATGAATCGGGCTGATGGCGGGGTCGGTGATACGGCAATCTATATCACGAACCACATTGACGGCGCGGAGAACCCCGAGCAGTTTGCAAGCAGGCTTGTAAGGCAAATCAAAACAGAAATGAGGATGGCTTAAATGGCGGCAACAGGAAAACCTTCAGGATTAACAGTTGCGCGGAATAATGGCGTTTTCACTTGTTCTTGGAAGATTCCGAGCGGGGGATACGGTGCCGGGCAACAGTTTCAGTATAGATATAAGAAAAATTCATCGTGGACAAAATGGTATTCAGTTGCTGTTGGTACCACGGTTACAAAGAAATCGGTCACGCTGTCTGCATCCAACTTCTATCCCAACGCGAAAAAGCCCGCCCTTGCGCGGTTTGATTTCCGGGTGCGGGGTAAGAAGGCAAACGATAATAAAGGCACTTACACTTGGTCGGCGTGGACAAGCGGAACCTATGACATACAAGAACCCGAACGGCCAACACTGACCGCAGAATTAAGCAATGAGTTTTCGAACGCGACCGATTTTGAATATAAGGTTAAAACTTCCAACACGGCAAACAGATGGTATACACAGGTTCAGTGGCAAACGATGCTTGTTGCGGAAAGCGGAGAAGCTGACGGAGCTAAATTAAACTGGAGCGACAGCGCAGACGGATGGAACGCAGGCACGCGAACCGCAACGGATGACACCATCAGAATTACAGAGGATTCATCGGCCATTGCGGAAGGTTCGCACACTCGCTGGCTCCGGATCCGCGCGAGAGGTCCGCAGGGCGCATCGGCGTGGACATATGCAAGACACGTTTACGCGGTTCCAATGAAGGCGGAGTATAGCCCGTATGCCTGCCATGCGTGGCAGAATGATGACAACAGCACCATGACCGCAACTGTCACATGGGATGTTTATCAGAATTCGGGCAAGAATCCGATTGATAAAGTTGAGGTGGAATATGTCATTGCAACCCCTGCAGACGCAGCGACATTGTCCTGTCCTGTCGGGGCATCATGGAAAAAGGCGGTGACTGTCCGGGATACATCTTGGTATGATGCAGTCACCTTCAATGTGGATTCGATCCCCGGAGAAGATAAGGCGTTATATGTACGGGTTAATACTATTCACGATAGGAATACAACATATGGTGATGCTTATTTATTATGGACTGGACATCTGAAACAGCCTACGAATGTAAGCGTAACAACCAACGCAAGCACACACAGAGCGCGAGTGACCGCAACAAACACTTGCACGATTCCAGGAACGAACCTTGCAGTCGAGTTCCGCCGGGAATCATCCATGCTCGCACCGATTCTTGCGATTATCCCGAATGGAAGTTCGAGTGTTACGTTTAATTGTCCGGATTGGGGAACGGAAGCTATTTCCTTTGGCGTTTTTGCTTTTTCCGGCACTTATACACCGAAACAGCGTACTGATGGCTTGTTGGTATATGTGATTGGTCAGGGGATGAATTCGCCCACAGTTTACGAGGGTGGAGACGTGCCGATGCCTCCGAGTGATGTCACTGTATCAGCTACGAGCATCCCCGAAACGATCCGCGTGACATGGGATTGGACTTGGTCAGAAGCGACCGCTGCAGAAATATCTTGGGCAGACCATGAGGACGCGTGGGAATCGACTGATGCGCCGAGCAAATATGTTGTTGATAACATTTACACATCTGCTTGGAATATCTCAGGCGTTGAGAATGGTAAGCGTTGGTATGTGCGTGTCCGCTTAATGAAGGGCGAAACGTTCGGCGCGTATAGCGACATCAAGAGCATTGATTTATCATCCGCACCGCTAAAGCCCGCCATGAGCCTGTCCGCCGCGACCATCCAAGAGGGTGACGCGTTCACGGCTTATTGGTCTTACATGTCAAGTGACACCACAGCGCAGGCATACGCGACCATTTGCACAGCAACGGTGTCGGGCGGCGTGATCACTTACGGAGATGAAATAGCGCACACACAGACCGCACAGCATATAGATTTAACCGCTCTTGACGAGTGGGCAACAGGAAACACTTATTTATTATGTCTTAAAGTGGTATCTGCATCGGGGCATGAATCTGAATGGTCTGACCCTGTCGCGATAAGCATTGCTGAACCGCTCACATGTGTCATTTCTGCGTCTTCTTTGGAAGAGGTAACAATCTCATCAGATGACGTAGAAGGTACCACGCGAACCGTTTTAGCACTCACAGAAATGCCTTTAACGCTGACCGTAACAGGCGCGGGAACAGGCGGAACAACAACGGTAATAATTGAGCGTGCATCCGATTATATCGCAGACAGACCGAACGAAACACAGTTTAACGGCTACGAAGGCGAAACAGTCGCGATATATTCCCAGCTCGGAGAATTCGAAATTCAGATTGATGAGGATGTCCTTGTTGGGCTGTTCGATGACGGCGCACAGTATCGCATAATTGCAACCGTTCAGGACGGACTCGGACAGAGTGCGGAAGAGACATTAGAATTTGAAGTCCACTGGGCGCATCAGGCGGTCGCACCTACTGCAACAGTCACGCTGGATGGATCCATTGCGCAGATACGCGCCACAAGACCACAAGGCGCGATTGCTTCAGATGTCTGTGATATTTACAGATTGTCAGCAGACAGGCCAGTTTTGATCGTAGAGGATGGCTCTTTCGGTCAGACCTACGTTGACCCATACCCCGCAATAAACGGCGGTTATAGAGCAGTTTTGAGGACAGCAAACGGCGATTACATCACAGCAGATGATTCTTTCGCGTGGGTGGACATCGAGAGCGGATTCGATGCGGATTACAACATCATTGATTTCAACGGCGAGCAGATTTACTTACGCTACAACCTGACATTAAACAACGCATGGCGCAAAGATTTCACGGAGACTGTTTACCTTGGCGGCTCCGTTCAGGGTGATTGGAACCCCGCAGTACAGCGGACATTATCCGCAAACAGCGTTTCCATCACATCTGTTGACCCTGACACCATCGAAGGCTTACGGAGGCTTGCTGTTTATCCTGGCATCTGTCATGTCAGAACAGTTGACGGCTCAAGCTTTGATGCGGATATACAAGTTTCAGAATCCCGATCGTATCAGGCAGGCAAGAAAGTTGATTTCGATTTGTCGATTACTCGCGTAGATCCGGAAGGGCTTGACGGCATGACGCTGGAGGAGTGGACAAATGGATTGGAATAAAGGTTTCTCCGCTGTGTATTACGCGTCATTAGTTGACCGTGCTACATGGCGAGACACGGACAAATTTGAAATAACAGGCGGGTCGGTCACTCGCTCAGACTCTTCCCTGATTGAATCGGCAGACGTTTCAACAAGGTTTCAGTTCGATGGTGAGAAATGGATCCGTGTATATATGGACACAAGACAGGACGGCGCGGCAGGACATGTCGCGCTTTTTACTGGGTTGGCTGTTCCGCCACAGACAGACATAAAAGGGAATGTTATTTCGTATTCACTTGAATGCTATTCTGTCTTAAAGCCTGCGGAAGATGTGCTTCTTGACCGTGGGTTTTATGTCGCGGAATCTGCCAACAGTGGTGATGTTTTAATGCAGCTGCTGAAAGTCACGCCTGCGCCGGTTGAGGTGGCAAGGGAGTTCACACCGCGCTTAAAGACAACCATCATTGCGGAAGAAGGCGAAACGCATTTGAGCATGGTTTACAAAGTCTTAAAGGCGATCGGGTGGCGCATACGCTTGACAGGTGACGGAAGAATAATAATCTGCCCGAAAGCAAATAAGGCATCTGTTACATATGACGCGCTTGATAATGACGCAGTCGAACCACAAATCACAATGAATCATGATTGGTTCGCGTGTCCGAACGTATTCCGCGCCATAGCTGATGACATGATGGCGATCGCAAGAGATGACCGGCCGGAGTCTGCTCTTTCAACTGTCAGCAGAGGGCGCGAAGTATGGATGGAAGAGACAGGATGCACACTGAACCTCGGCGAAGGCATCGCAGAATATGCGTTGCGCAGACTCAAAGAAGAACAGGCGAAAGCGTATGACTGTTCCTATAGAAGGCGGTTCCATCCTGATGTCACGGTATCTGACCTTGTAGCATTGCATTACCCGAAACAGGGCTTGAACGGCAATTACAAAGTAACGGAACAAAGAATAGAACTTGGCAGTGGTTGCAGAATGGAGGAACAAGTTGAGTATTGCTAAAGATTTCGTGGATGCACTGAAAGAAAAGAAAGGCACATCCCCATACGATACAACAGCCATAATTAAGCGAATAGAAGGCGGTACGGCTTGGGTACATATTCCCGGGGGCGTTGATGAAACGCCTGTCAAATTAACGATAAATGCGTCTGTCGGGGAAACAGTGCAGGTTCGTGTTGCGAATGGTACGGCGTTCCTTGTCGGAAACGCATCCGCACCGCCTACAGATGATTACACGGCAAATGTAGCCATGACCACAGCAGACGAGGCGAAAGAAGAAGTCACGATCCTGAATACGGTCGTGGCTGAAAATATTGCTGCTACAAACGCGAGATTTGGCGAAGTGGAAGCTGACACCGCAAAGATTCATAATCTGACAGCGGAAGAACTGACCGCATCGGTTGGTTACATTAGCGACTTAACAGCAGACAGCATCACAGCTGAAGACATCGCATCCGCAACAGGATATATTGGAGAACTGACCGCAGAGAGCATCACTGCGCAGGACATTTCATCCGCAACCGGTTACATTGGGGATTTAACCACAAACAATGTTACTGCGCAGAACATCATCGCAGACCACGGAACCATTGGTAATCTGAATTCAAATTATGCGCATATTACCAACGGCGTGATTGACAATGCGAAGATTGGCCATGCGGATGTTAACGGATTAAATGTTAATTATGCGCACTTAACGAACGGCACGATTGACAACGCCAAGATTGATCAAGCGAAAGTAAATAACCTCGCCGCGAATTATGCCAAGATTGACGCCACTAACATCAATACGGCAGCGATCCGGAACGCCTGGGTTGATGCCATGATGGTTCAAAGTGGTCTGATTGCTCATGAGGGTACAGTTTACACGCTTGATGCCATCAAGGTAAACGCAACAAATATCACAGCAGGCACGATTGACGTTGAAAGATTAATCGTCACGGTTGATGGTGAAAAATACATGGTTCACATTGACCCTTCAACGGGAACGCCATCTTATGAAAAGCTTGACGGCGATGTTATCGAAGATTTAACCATTACAGCGGACAAGATAGTTGCGGGAGCTGTCACAGCCGAAAAGATTACCACGGAGAATATTGTAGGTTCGGGCGGATGGATTAATTTAAGGAATGGCACGTTTCAGTATGTGAACGCGCAAAGCGGTGACGGGATCGCATGGGATGGTACGAATCTGACCATCAATTCAGCCAGCTTCGTCTCTAATGTGAGTAATAAATTTTCATCGCAGAATCTCTTGCCGGGAATCTATCGCCGTGAATATATGTCGGGCACCACTTACGAAGATAACGGCATTACATGGACAGTAAACGCGGATGGTTCCATCACTGCGACAGGAACGGCAACAGCAAACAGCACTTACCACTGTACGGCATGGGTGCTTGATTCCAACCCGCCTGTCATCACGATAGATCCGAACAAACGGTATACAGTCAGCGGATGCCCCGCAGGCGGAAGCACAACCACTTACAGAATGTTTGCAAGGTTCACGGCGGAAGGCACGACTCCAGGAAGCAACACAGGAAACCTGCATTATGAATACGGCGAAGGCTACACCGAGACAACAGCAAGAAAGTATTGCGCTGTCGGCTGTCAGATTCTGAGCGGTTACAACTGCGGAACAGGGGTTACTTTCTATCCTATGCTTGAGGTTGGAACAGCAAAACACAACTATGTTTCTTCCCACAGCACGGAAGGCGCGTTGTCCTCTTCCATTAGGCAGAATGCATCTGACATTTCATTCAGAGTGCAAAAGAATGATGTCATTAATCAGATTAACTTATCAACCGAGGGTGCGACTATCAGTGCGACAAGGGTTAACATCGAAGGTGCGACAATCTTCACGAATGGCAGGCTGTCCGAAAATTCCTTGGATAACGCTTACGATTCAAAAGGGTCAGCAAGTTCGGCAGAATCGAACGCGAAGAGCTACACAGATTCTTCCGTATCGGGCAAGGCTGACAAAAGCGTGGCGGTAAAATCAACGGTGTCATGTTATTACCGCTCAACCACAAACAGCACACCAACAATTAACGACCAAACCACTATCGGCACGGCTAAAGACACGGACGATGCTTGGGAATATGTAATGCCGTATCCGAAGAGGGATAGATATTTTTACACTTGCGAAAGGTATGTTCATGCGGATAATACCGTTACATTTTCAACTGTTCGGGCACTGTCGAATGCAACTTACACTTCAAAATGGTGTTCCGCATCGAACGCATCATACATTGACGGCGGTTCAATATACGCAAATTCTGTTACGGCAAGCCAAATCGACACAAGCACAATCACAGTCGGAGCATTGAGTGATGGCGCGGATTATTCAACCACTACCCAAATGAACACAGCCATCGAAGCAGGCAAAACAATTGAAAACCTTCTGCCGATGATGTATCAGAGGGAGAGCGTGAGCGGTACCACTTACGAATCAGGCGATATCACATGGACTGTTAACCCTGATGGCTCTGTGACCGCAACAGGAACAGCGACCGCAAATTCCCAGTACGCTTTTTCGGGCAACTCTTTAACTCAGAGCGTGCCTGTTATCACGTTGGATCCGGACAAAAAATACACCTTCAGCGGTACACCTTCAGGCGGTTCGGCAAGTACATATTACCTGCGTGGACGATTCACAGCAGACGGCACTACGCCAAGCAGCTCTTCGGGTACACTGTCACCTGTCGAGGTTGGCGAGGGCGTCACAATGCCAGCTGGGTATAAATACGCACAGATTTACGCCACAATCTTAAGCGGTGTCAATTGCGGTTCGGGCATTACCTTTTACCCGATGTTTGAAATTGGCGACACGGTACATAATTTCGTTTCGCCGCGTAAAGGTGCAGATGCTCTGATTGAAGATATAACAGAATCAGCCAAGACCGCGACTTCATACATTACGCGAATCAGCGCAAACGATGGCGTAAAGATACACGATTCAGCACGTAAGGAGTTGGACTATACACAGATAAACTCAGACGGTATGCACGTTTACAAGAACGGCACGAAGATCGCCGAATTTGGGGCAGATATCACGCTGGGTGATGCGAGTGATACTCATACGGTTATTAAATCGACAGGGTACGACATTATCAATGGCACATCCAATAAAATTGCTCACTTTGGGTACGACAGCGGAAATAACGACCAAGGCGGACAGTCAACAGCTCCATATTATTCGTTGGGTATCAGAAGCGGTTCAAGTGCGTCTGATATTGGCAATTATTCTGTAGCAGAGGGAGCAAGTACAACTGCGAGCGGATACGCGAGCCATTCGGAAGGCTTCGGACCGCAGGCGATAGGCGAAGCGAGCCACGCAGAAGGAATGAACACAAGCGCAATAAGTGACTTTTCACATGCAGAGGGCCAACAATGTGTAGCAGGCAATCCGATGTCAGGCGGAAGTTCAGCTGGACTTGATTGTGGTCATGCGGAAGGCTACAGGACTATCGCTTACGGCAACAGCTCCCATTCTCAAAATTATTTTACTTATGCCGTGGGAATGGCTCAAACGGCAATTGGCAAGTATAACGTACCACAGGGAACAGGCGATTCAATCAGCAATTCAGACCATGCCTTTATAATAGGAAACGGAACAGATGATACTACATCTGACAGGTCAAACGCACTCGCAGTAGATTGGAACGGAAACACGCGGATCGCGGGTGATGTTTATGTTGGCTGTTCTGCAGATTCAAGCGGTGGCACGAAGCTGGGCGAAATTGATGTTAATGACTCTATCACGCTGTCTGATGTCTACGCTTCGGGATTTATCACAAATGGTCAGAAGCGGTTACAGTTCTTTATTCCGTATGCTTGGGCAGGCACTGGAACATACATTATTAACGAACTGGACATCATTTCAAGGTTCATCAACGGCGTATATGGCTACCTGCGGAGCGGAACGGATGGCGCGAATTATACTGCGATGGGGTCAAGTTTTCTTAATATTATTCATGGCGGTTCAGGCGTTCGGCGTGATGAACTTACCACATTCTCTGTTGAATCTGTACCATACAGTGGATTCAAAGTCACAATCAACACAGGCTATGCCATCGCAAGAGCCAACACAGCAACAACAGCGGTCACTAACAACTCGCCTGTTGCTTTTCAGATAAATATCACAATAACGCGCACTGCGTAAGGAAAGACTACAACATGGAAAACATCATTTTATCAATAATCGGAAGCGGCGCGTTATCCGCGATAATCGCAGGCGTTTTTAATTTAATAGTTAACCGGAAAGGCAGGCTGAAGAAGATAGAGGATCGCTTGGATCAGATAGACAAAAAGCTTCAACAGAGTGAAAAGGACGAGCTGCGCACACAGCTTCTTTTATTGTTATCTGATTATCCGCATGAAACTGCGGAGATCCTAAAGATTGCGGAACACTATTTTGCGGATCTGGAAGGCAACTGGTACTGTACGTCGCTTTTCAATAAATGGTTAGAAACTAATAAAATTGCAAAACCTGAATGGTTTAAAGGAGGTAAGAAAGAATGAAATTTCCCGACAAAGTTTATGATGTACTTAAATGGATCTGCATGATAGTGCTGCCAGCGTGTGGCACTTTTTATTTTGCTATTGCGGGCATTTGGAATCTGCCGTATGCAGATGCTATTGTCGGCACGATCGCAGCCGTCACAACTCTGATAGGCGCGCTGATCGGCATTAGCACAGCAACCTACAACAAACAACAGGAGGAAGAGAATAATGGCTTACCCAAAAACTGATAAAGAATATGTGGCAAAATTAGAATTAGCCGCCACGATCCCGAACGGCTACGACCAGCCATATCCGTATAACTGCGGATACTTCGACGGCACCCGCACAACATGGGACTGCAACAACCTCGTGAAGACCATCATTAACGGATGGGAATACAGCAAGACCCCCGGATCGTTCTGCAATGACTTCAGCCGGACCGGGGACGTCACAGAGTGGGGACTGCTCGCTCAGTGCGATTACTCGACCAACTTCTCGAAAATGAACTGCGTCGCAGTTTTGTATATGCCGGGCCACATTGGCAGTTATATCGCGAAGGAAGTCGTGAAAAATGGGCACGTATATAACTGCATCGAAGCCACCGGAGCGTGGGGCGGGGGAGTGCTTTACAGCTACGTCGACAAGTCCGGGCGCAGATTTAACCATATGGGCGGAGTCCAGAATGGAAGCTGGACCCACTGGGGGAAGATGGTCAAATGGCTCAAGTATACCGAGGACAAGAAAATGAACTTCAAGGATGTCCCGGCAAGCCATCCGAAATATTCCCATATTAAGGCATGCTATACCGCCGGGCTTATTAACGGCTACGACGATGGCACATTCAGACCGGACGAGCCTATCACACGCGGAGACGCGTGCATCATCTTCCACAAGCTGATGAAAAAGCTCGGAGTAAAGTAAGTTGTTTACCTCCAAGGTTAACATATAAGCGAAGGCTCCCGGAGTTATCTCCGGGGGTTTTTGCGTTATGTAATGTCACTTTATTATCAATATGGGCGATGGGCTCATAATGAAAAAGAGAGGTTATAAGCGCAAAAACAACTCCGAACCATCAAACGTGCATTCTGTAATAACAGACTTTGCAAAGCGGTTCAGGGTTTCAGGGGAAAGATAATCAAGTGATTTGATAATGTCTTTTATTGCATGCGCTTTCTGCTTGTTTATTTGCTCATATTCCGCAACAGAATGCGCGCTATCTAATGATTTTCTTAATTTCTCGTTAAGTGTGTAAACTTCCTTGTCTAAATCATCGAGCGCGGAAATAAGCCGTTTCTGCGCGTTTGGTTCGGTATTCGCGAGAGCAGCTACAAGGTTATTTATTTTCTTTTCAGCCTGCGCGATCTGTTTCTTTATTTTCTCCGGGGATTCAAATTGTTGCGTTTGCTTCGGTAAGTATT
>Ga0247608_10003011_pt1 | contig 20125 bp, 14 predicted proteins | sample 176DNAGHGlowgp2_FD_193490 | JGI IMG/M metagenome (GOLD analysis project Ga0247608, IMG submission 193490) | Sheep rumen microbial communities from Palmerston North, Manawatu-Wanganui, New Zealand - 1766 DNA GHGlow gp2 | ecosystem: Host-associated > Mammals > Digestive system > Stomach > Rumen ...
TGCTCGACTACACCTACCTGGGTGCAGCCCAGATAGCGGTCTACGCCGGTGGCGTGACCATGCTCTTCGTCTTTGCCATACAGCTTGTCACTAAACAGACGCTGCAGGGCATGGTGGAGCGCATGAAGCGTAGCCGCCTGGTATCCGGGCTGCTCATTGCCGTGGTGGGCTTTGCCGTGGTGACGACCATCGTCCTGAAGGCCGACCTGCTGAACAGGGCGCTCATGGTGAGCGACACCGAGGTGCCCATGACCAGCATAGGCCACGCCCTGGTGGGCGCTGGCAAGTACGAGTATGTGCTCCCCTTCGAGTTCGTATCCGTGTTCCTGCTGGCCTGCATCATTGGCGCACTGGTCATTTCTAACGTAACCAAAAAGGAGGAGAAATAAGCTATGATACCCGCTAATTATTATTTTGTGCTCAGTGCACTGCTTTTCTTCATAGGCGTATATGGCTTTGTGACGCGCCGCAACCTCATTGCCATGCTCATCTCGGTTGAGCTGGTGCTCAACGCCGTTGACCTGAACTTTGCCGTCATCAACAGGCTCATCTATCCCTATCAGAACGAGGGCTTCTTCATGACGCTCTTCTCCATAGGTGTGGCAGCGGCTGAGAGCGCAGTGGCCATCGCCATCATACTCAATGTCTACCGCAACTTCCACAGCGACACCGTAGACAGCATTTCTAACATGAAAAGATAAGTAAGAGTTATGGATTACGGATATACTATTTTCATACTGCTGCTTCCTCTGCTGTCGTTCCTCGTGCTGGGACTGGCTGGCATGAAGATGCCGCACAAGGCGGCAGGCCTCATAGGCACGTGCTCGCTCGCAGTAGTTACGCTGCTGTCATATCTCACGGCCTACCAGTACTTCACCGCCCCAAGGGTGGATGAGGCCTTCCAGACCATCGTGCCCTACAACGTGACCTGGCTGCCCCTGGGCGACCTCCACTTCGACCTGGGCATACTGCTCGACCCCATATCGGTGATGATGCTCATCGTCATCTCCACCGTGTCGCTCATGGTCCACATCTATTCGTTTGGCTACATGCACGGCGAGAAGGGATTCCAGCGCTACTATGCCTTCCTGTCGCTGTTCACCATGTCGATGCTCGGACTGGTGCTCGCCACCAACATCTTCCAGATGTACCTGTTCTGGGAGCTGGTGGGCGTGAGCTCCTATCTGCTCATTGGCTTCTACTATCCGCTCCACGCCGCCGTGGCCGCCTCGAAGAAGGCGTTCATCGTGACGCGCTTTGCCGACATGTTCTTCCTCATTGGCATACTGCTCTTCGGCTTCTATACTGACTCGTTCAGCTTCTCGTTTGCCGGCGACATTGTCATGGGCAAGGGCACCACGCCCTTCATCGAGGGCAATCCCAGCATAGCTGTGGGCATTGGGGCTTGCATCCTGCCCACTGCACTGGTGCTGATGTTCATCGGCGGCGCCGGCAAGAGCGCCATGTTCCCCCTGCACATCTGGCTCCCCGATGCCATGGAGGGTCCCACGCCCGTGTCGGCACTCATCCATGCCGCCACGATGGTGGTGGCCGGCGTGTTCCAGATAGCACGCATGTTCCCCCTGTGGATAGAGTACGCCCCCGAGGCCATGAGCATCGTGGTGTGGGTGGGCGTGTTCACCGCCTTCTATGCCGCTGCCGTGGCCTGCGCCCAGAGCGACATCAAGCGAGTGCTGGCCTTCTCCACCATCTCGCAGATAGCCTTCATGATGGTGGCCTTAGGCGTGTGCCTGCCCAGCCACGAGAGCGGCGTGGTGCTCGACAACCATGCCCAGCTGGGCTACATGGCCTCTATGTTCCACCTGTTCACCCATGCCATGTTCAAGGCCTGCCTCTTCCTTGGTGCCGGATGCATCATCCATGCCGTCCACTCCAATGAGATGGCACTCATGGGCGGGCTGCGCAAGTACATGCCCGTGACCCACATCACCTTCCTCATCTCCTGTCTGGCCATAGCCGGCATACCCTTCTTCTCGGGCTTCAGCTCGAAGGACGAGATTATCTCGGCCTGCTTCCAGTATAGTCCCATCGTGGGCTGGATAATGACGGGCATAGCCGCCATGACGGCCTTCTACATGTTCCGACTGTACTACGGCATATTCTGGGGCACGGAGAACAAGGAGGCTCACGAGCACCACACGCCTCACGAGGCACCCCTGTCGATGACCATTCCCCTCATCGTGCTCTGTGTCATCACCGTGGGCGTGGGCGTGTATACCACCCTTGCAGGCTTTGCAGGGTGGGGAGGCAGCTTCGGCGATTTCGTCACCGCAAGCGGCAAGCCCTACACCATTCACTTCGACACGCAGATTGCCGTCACCTCTACCGTCATTGCCTTGCTGAGCATCTGCCTGGCCACCTATATATATAAAGGTGAGCAGCAGCCCATCGCCGACAGGCTCTACCGCATGTTCCCCAAGCTGCACAGGGCAGCCTACAAGCGCTTCTATCAGGACGAGATATGGCAGTTTGTCACCCATAAGATTATCTTCCGCTGCGTAAGCCGCCCCATAGCCTGGTTCGACCGCCGCGTCATTGACGGCACCTTCAATTTCGCAGCCTGGGGAGCCAACGAGGGTGGCGAGACGCTGCGCGAGTGGCAGAGTGGCGACATCAGGCAGTATGCCCTTTGGTTTATCACGGGTGCCGTGGTGCTCACGCTTTTAGTGCTGGCTTTGGTATAATTTTTAAATTTAGGAAACAATGAATATATTAAGCTTATTCGTTATCATTCCCGCCCTGATGCTGCTCGGCCTTTGGCTGAGTCGCAACCTGGGCCAGGTGCGTGGCGTCATGGTGGCCGGTTCCACGGCCCTGCTCGCACTGTCGGTTTGGCTCACCATATATTTTATTCAGCAGCGTGCCGCCGGTAACACCGACGTGATGCTGCTCACGGCCAGCACTCCCTGGTTCAAGCCGCTCAACATAGCCTACAGCGTGGGCGTGGACGGCATCTCGGTGGTTATGCTGCTCCTGTCGAGCATCATCGTGTTCACCGGTACGTTTGCCTCCTGGCAGCTCAAACCCCTCACAAAGGAGTATTTCCTCTGGTTCACGCTACTCTCAACGGGAGTCTATGGCTTCTTCATATCTACCGACATGTTTACCATGTTCATGTTCTATGAGGTGGCCCTTATCCCCATGTACCTGCTCATCGGCGTCTGGGGCAGCGGAGCCAAGGAGTATGCAGCCATGAAGCTTACACTGATGCTCATGGGAGGCTCGGCACTGCTTATCATCGGCATCCTGGGCATCTACTTCTTCTCTGGCGCCACCACGATGAACGTCAACGAGATAGCTCAGCTGCACAACATTCCCGTCGACATACAGAAGGTGTTCTTTCCGTTCATCTTCATAGGCTTCGGCGTGCTGGGTGCTCTCTTCCCGTTCCACACTTGGTCGCCCGACGGTCATGCCTCTGCGCCTACCGCCGTGTCTATGCTCCATGCCGGTGTGCTGATGAAGCTCGGAGGCTACGGCTGCTTCCGCGTGGCGATGTACCTGCTGCCTGAGGCTGCGCAGGAGCTGTCGTGGATATTCCTCATACTGACCACCACGTCGGTGGTCTACGGCGCTCTCTCGGCCTGCGTGCAGACCGACTTGAAGTATATCAACGCCTACTCCTCGGTGAGCCACTGCGGACTGGTGCTCTTCGCCCTGCTCATGATGACCAAGACGGCTTGCACCGGTGCCATACTGCAGATGCTCTCCCACGGTCTGATGACGGCCCTTTTCTTTGCCCTCATCGGCATGATCTACGGTCGCACCCATACGCGCGACGTGCGCCGACTGGGCGGGCTGATGAAGATTATGCCCTTCCTTGCCGTGGGCTACGTGCTGGCCGGCCTGGCCAACCTCGGACTGCCTGGCTTCTCGGGTTTCATAGCCGAGATGACCATCTTCGTAGGCTCGTTTGAGAACGAGGACGTGTTCCACCGCGCCTGCACCATCATTGCCTGCGGCTCCATCGTGGTCACGGCGGTCTACATCCTTCGCCTGGTGGGCAAGATTCTCTATGGTGAGGTGTCCGACAAGCACTACCTGGAGCTGACCGACGCCACCTGGGACGAGCGTTTCGCCGTCATCTGCCTCATCGTGTGTGTGGCTGGCCTCGGCGTGTTCCCGCTCTGGGCAAGCAATGTCATTAGCGACGCCGTTGCGCCCATCCTCAGTAATATCAACATGTAAAGAAAGGAGGAAGCAAATATGAATTACAGTCAATTCCTACAGATGATACCCGAAGCCACGCTTGTGGCCATCCTGCTCATCGTCTTCTTCGCCGACATGTTCATGTCCAAGTCGAGCAAGTCGCGTGTAGGCGTACTGGGTACGCTCACCACCGTGCTGCTTGTCGTCTCGCTCATCGTCCCCGCACTTGTAGGGCCTACGTCGGCCTTCAGTGGCATGTACGTCACCACCCCCATGGTCAACGTGATGAAGACCATCCTTTCCGCTGGCTCGCTCATCGTTATCATCATGGCTCGCCCGTGGCTTGAGAACGAGGTACCCAACTGGGCAGGCGAGTTCTACATGCTGGTAGTCTCGACGCTGCTTGGCATGTACATGATGATGTCGAGTGGCCACTTCCTGCTGTTCTTTCTCGGACTGGAGACGGCATCGGTGCCCATGGCCTGCTTAGTAGCCTTCGACCGCAAGAGGAAGCAGTCGGCCGAGGCTGCCGCCAAGTACATACTCACGGCAACCTTCTCGTCGGCAGTCATGCTCTACGGCATTTCGTTCATCTATGGTGCCACCAACACGCTCTATTTCGGCGACATTGCCCAGCGCCTGTCGTTCGAAGTCTACAATGAGTCGCTGCTCGTCATGGGGCTGGTGTTCTTCTTCAGTGGCCTGGGCTTCAAGATCTCGCTCGTGCCCTTCCACTTCTGGACGGCCGACACTTACCAAGGTGCCCCCACGCCAGTGACCGGCTACCTCAGCGTGGTATCCAAGGGAGCTGCCGCGCTCACCCTGTTCATCATTCTGCAGAAGGTGTTCCAGCCCATTTCGGCATACTGGTACCTGCTGCTGGGCATCGTCATCGTGCTTTCCATCACCGTGGGCAACCTGATGGCCATGCGCCAGAAGGAGCTTAAGCGCTTCATGGCCTTCTCCAGCATCTCGCAGGCGGGCTACATCATGCTCGCCGCACTGAGTGCCGACAGCCAGATGGGTGCCACGGCGCTTACCTACTACGTACTCATCTACGTCGTGGCCAACATGGCAGTGTTCACCGTCATCGGCGCCATAGAGCAGCAGACGGGAGGGCGTACCGACATGGATGCCTACAACGGCCTGTACTCCACCAACCCGAAGCTGTCGCTGCTCATGACCATTGCCCTGTTCTCGCTGGCGGGCATACCGCCCTTCGCTGGCATGTTCTCGAAGTTCTTCGTCTTCATGGCAGCTGCCGAGCAGGGCTCGTTCCTGGCCTACTTCGTGGTGTTCGTAGCACTGGTCAACACCGTCCTCTCGCTCTACTACTACTTGCTCATCGTCAAGGCCATGTATATCAAGAAGACGCTCACACCACTGCCCGCTTTCCGCTCCGACTGCTCCACGCGCCTGGCACTGGCACTCTGCACTGCTGGCATTGTGGCCTTTGGCGTGGTGAGCTGCGTCTATGGCTGGATTCAGGCAGCCGCAGTCTAACCCCTGTCCATGACCACACGCGTTTGCATCATCGTGGGCGCACGCCCCAACTTCGTCAAGGTGGCACCTCTGGTTCGCGCCCTGCTCGGTAGTGGACAAGCCGACTTCTCGCTTGTCTACGCCGGGCGGGCCGACGACCCCACGCTTGAGCCAACGCTCTTCGACGACCTTGACATGCCGCGCCCGCAGGTGTTTCTCAACTGCGGCAGCGACAGGCTAAACGAAATCACGAGCCTTGTCATGGCGGCCTTCGACCAGTTCCTCGACACCCATCCCACCGATGTTGTCGTGGTGGTCGACGACTTGGCCTCGACCATGGCTGCCGCCATCGTGGCCAAGAAGCGTGGACTGCGTCTGGCCCATCTGGTAGCAGGAACCCGCTCCTTCGACCCTCGTGAGCCGAAGGAAGTCAACCGGCTGGTCATCGATGCCCTGTCCGACTATCTCTTCACCGCCGGCACACGTTCCAACAGTGTAGCTGTGCGCGAGCAGCAGTCAGACACGTCGCACACCTACATGGTAGGCAACATCCTCATCGACAGCCTGCGCCACTGCCTGCCTCGCCTGCGCCAACCAGCAGGCGTTGCCTTGCCCAGCGGCTATGCCGTGCTTACCCTCAACAGGCGGCTGCTGCTTAGCCAGCCAGACACGCTGGACGAACTATTGGCCGAACTGTCGGCATCGGGGCTGCCCGTGGTGGCCCCCCTCCGCCCTGCCGCCGCCAGCGTGGTAAGCTCCTTGTGCCCCGACCGCGAGTGGCTAACGCTTTGTCCACCCTTGGGCTATCTGGAGTTTGAGTGGCTTCTCAGCCACGCCAGGCTTGTTATTACCGATTCGGGCAACGTGGCCGAAGAGAGCACGTTCCTTGGTGTGCCCTGCATCACGCTCAACGACCATGCCGAGCACCAGGAAACCGTCACCGTGGGCACCAATGTCCTCGTGGGCAACGACCGACAGCGGCTGCATAGCGCCTTGGCCACACTGCTTGCCGGCAAGTGGAAGCACGGGACACTGCCCGAGCGCTGGGATGGCCGCACGGCTGAGCGCATAGTCCAGATACTGACCACCGCCAACTGACAAGCCTTCTTATACTGTTATTTTTTGGATGGCGTTACAACTATAATGACAATGAAACAACACACACTACGTAGCACACTGGTACTGGCCGCAATCCTTTCGTTCAGCAACTTGGCCCATGTCAACGCAGGCCAACTGGCTGCCGTGTTGAAGTCTTCGTACTGGATACAGAACGACAGCACGCTATGGAGCTGGGGACGAAACTTCGAACACCAGCTGGGCCACACCTCCTATCTTGAGCACACCAAGCCAACAAAGGTACCGGGCCTGAACCATATCAAGAAGATTATTCCCGGCGAGAACTGCGCCTTCATCCTCAAGGACGACGGCACACTGTGGGGCTTCGGCTTCTGCGGCACCACCGGCCAGCTGGGCTTAGGCTCAACGGAGATTTCCTCGCCCACCCGTGTTCCCGTGGGCGATGCAGAACTCATCAAGCAGGTGGTTAACGAGAACTACCACACGCTGGCCATTACCTCCTACCACCGTCTCTACTGCTGGGGCATCAACGACCACCAGCAACTCTCGCTCGACAAGACCATCACCAGCATCTCCAAGCCTCGTCGCCTGATGAGCCACGAGGAGTTCAGCCGTGCCGCCGTTGGCCGCAACCACTCGCTGGCCATCACGCGCGACGGTCGCCTCTATGCCTGGGGCGACAACAGCCATGGCCAGCTCTGCGACGGCACTACCACACTTTCCGCCGAGCCGCTCCAGGTGGCCACCAGCGTGAAGACCGTCGTGGCCGCTCGCGACATTACGATCATCATCAAGCGCGACGGCAATATGTGGGTCAACACCGATGCTGAGCACTCCGAGCCGATTATGGGCAATGTCAAGGGTGCCTACATAGCCGATTCCATCTATGTTATCACCAACGACGCCACGTTGTGGAAACTTGTCGACAACGAGCCAGTCAAGGTGATCGACAACGTGCGCAAGGTATCGACAGCAGGCAGCATGGCCTTTGTTGTCAAGACCGACAACACACTGTGGGACTGCAGCGGCTCCACGCCCGTTCTGGTGCTTACCAACGTCTCGACGGTGTCCACCAGTGGCGAGCACACCCTGGCCCTTCAGCGCGACGGGTCGCTCTACGCCTGGGGGCGCAACGACCAGGCCCAGCTGGGCGACAACCGCCACGTGTCGCTCACTTCGCCCCTTTTCATCCTCAAGGATGCCAAGCCGGAGCCAGAAGTAGTCGAGGAAGATGAGTTTGCCGCCGACGAAGACGTGGTCTACGACGATGCCGACGTGAACAAGGATGGCATCATCGACGTTGGCGACGTCATGGCCGTCATCAATGCCATGTCGCGCACGAAGTAGCGCCAACAACCAGAATTTACAGCCACTCAACATGCCACAATCCCCAATGAACACCGTGACAATAGCCGACAGCAAGCTGCGCAAGGCAGCAGCCGAAGGCATGGATGCCTTTCTCAGGACAGTCATCGATGCCATCAACGAGAGCATACATGGCGAGCTGACTGCCGAGACCATGGCCCAGCTCAACGCCAGCCAAGTGACCTTGCTGGCCTGGGACACGCTCCATGGCGAAGTGATGGATGGCGGCTTCGTGCAGCTCATCCACAATGGCTACGGCCCTTTCATCTTCAAGAATCCCCTGGCCAAGGTTCTCAAGCTGTGGGGGCTTCGCGACTTGTCGAAGCTCATCTACGACGGCCACCGGCTGTGGCTCGACTACGGCGAGGAACTTGAGCGCGACTGCACCGAGGAGCAGTTCATGGCCCTCTTTGAGCGCTTTCCCCAGTTCGACACCCTCGACGATGCCTTTGTGGAGCACGAGGAGGAGTGGACAGCCCAGCTTGCCCGCTACGTCGACGAGCATATAGAACAATTTGTGGATAAAATCAACGCCGATGAATAAGCAACAGGAACAGTTGAGGAAGAACAGTCCGGTGCAGATACGTAACAGGAAAGCATCGTTCGAGTATTTCTTTATCGAGACGCTCACCGCTGGCATCGTGCTCACCGGAACAGAAATCAAGTCTATTCGCGCGGGCAAGGCCAGCCTGGCCGACTCCTATTGCCTCATTATCAACGGCGAGCTGTGGGTGCGCGGCATGAGCGTGTCGCCTTATTTCTACGGTTCCTATAACAACCATGAGATGAAGCGCGACCGCAAGCTACTGCTCACTCGCCGTGAAATCAGTCGCCTACAAAGTGCCACCAAGCAGACGGGCTACACCATCGTGCCCCTGCTGGTGTTTATCGACGACCATGGCCGTGCCAAGGTCGACATAGCCCTGTGCAAGGGTAAGAAGGCTTTTGACAAGCGCCAGTCGCTTAAGGAAAAAGAAGACCGCCGCGAGATGGATCGTGCCTTCAAGCGTTTCTGACTGCAGCGCACACCAATTGTAACCCACCATCAATGCCACCATGACAGCTATCCAGGATATTATCAAGCGTCGCATACTGGTGCTCGACGGAGCCATGGGAACGCTCATTCAGAGCTATGGCCTCACTGAGTCCGACTTCCGCGGACAGCTCGATATACCCGCTGAGCTGGCCATGCTCCAGATGCAGGGCAACAACGACATGCTCTGCCTCACCCGTCCCGATGTGGTGCTCGACATCCACCGCCGCTATCTCCGTTCCGGAGCCGACATTCTCACCACCAACACCTTCAGCGCCCAAGCCATCAGCCAGTCCGACTATCGCCTTGAGGGGCTTGCAGCGCAGATGGCCCTTGCCGGTGCCCGCCTGGCCCGACAGGCTGCCGACGAATACTCCACAGCTGAGTGGCCACGCTTCGTGGCGGGCAGCATCGGCCCCACCAACAAGACTTGCTCCATGTCGCCCGACGTGACCAACCCCGCCCTGCGCGACCTCACCTACGACCAGCTTTTCACGGCCTACTCCGAACAGGTCGAAGCTTTGATCGAGGGTGGGGTAGACGCGTTGCTCATAGAGACCATCTTCGACACGCTCAACGCCAAGTGCGCCATCGATGCCTCCATGAGCGTCATGGCCCGCCGTGGCTTGGAGCTGCCCATCATGCTCAGCGTCACGGTGAGCGACCTGGCCGGGCGTACACTCAGCGGCCAGACGCTCACGGCCTTTCTGGCCAGCATCTCCTCCTATCCCATCTTCTCCGTAGGCCTCAACTGCTCGTTTGGCGCCCGCCAGATGAAGCCATTCTTGGAGGAACTTTCCCACACTGCACCTTATTATATATCTTGCTACCCCAACGCCGGACTGCCCAACGAGCTGGGACTCTACGACGAGACCGCCCAGAGCATGGCTCCTCAGATGGAAGAGATTATGGAGCAGCAGCTGGTCAATATTGTTGGCGGCTGTTGCGGCACCGACGACGAGTTCATCCGCCTGTTTGCCCAGGCAGCCCGTCGCTGTCGCCCCCACGTGCCAGTCCAGCGCCCCAGTGCCCTGTGGCTCAGCGGCCTCGAACGGCTCAGCGTGGCTACCCCTTCGCTACGGCCTACCGGTGTGGCAGACATGCCGCAGGCCATCGCCGATGGCTCGCAGCTTCCCCCGACATTCATCAATGTTGGCGAGCGCTGCAACGTGGCTGGCTCGCGTAAGTTTCTCCGGCTCATCCGTGAGCACCACTACGACGAGGCTGTAGCCATAGCCCGCCACCAGGTGGAGGCCGGCGCACTGATGATCGATGTCAACATGGACGACGGACTGCTCGATGCCCGTGCCGAAATGGTGAACTTCCTCAACCGCATCGCCGTAGAGCCCGACATCGCCCGTGTGCCGGTGATGATCGACTCCAGCGACTGGCAGACCGTTGTCTCAGGACTGAAGTGCCTGCAGGGCAAGTGTGTGGTCAACTCCATTTCCCTGAAAGAGGGCGAGGAGGCTTTTCTCAGCCACGCCCGCGACGTGGTGCGCTTTGGTGCCGCCGTCGTGGTGATGTGCTTCGACGAGCAGGGGCAGGCCACCACCTATGAGCGGCGCATTGCCATAGCCCAGCGCGCCTATAGGCTACTCACCGAGCAGGTAGGCATGAGTCCCTACGACATCATCTTCGACCCTAACGTGCTGGCCGTGGCAACAGGCATGGAGGAGCACAATAGCCAGGCCCTCGACTTCATTCGTGCCACGGCCTGGATACGCACCCACCTACCTGGTGCCCATGTCAGCGGAGGTGTCAGCAACCTGTCGTTTGCCTTCCGTGGCAACAATGCCATCCGCGAGGCCATGCACACCGTGTTTCTCCACCACGCCATAGCCAGTGGCATGGACTTCGGCATCGTCAATCCTTCCACCATGCGCTCCTACGACGAGCTGCCTGCCCAGCTGCTCACAGCCATCGAAGATGTGTTGCTCTGTCGGCATGCCGACGCTGCCGAGCGGCTCGTCGAGCTGGCCAATGCCATGGCGGCTAACACCGCCACTGCCGCTGCCGATGGCCCATCGAGTGACGCCGCAGCCCCGACGGACGAGGCATGGTCCAACAAGCCCGTCGCCGACCGCCTCGTCGAGGCGCTGGTGCGCGGCGTGGCCGACCACCTTGAGGCCGACCTCCACGAGGCGCTGTCCAGCTACCCCCGTGCCGTCGACATCATTGAGGGACCGCTCATGGCTGGCATGAACAAGGTAGGCCAGCTCTTTGGGCAGGGCAAGATGTTCCTGCCACAGGTGGTGAAGACCGCCCGCACCATGAAGCAGGCCGTCACCATTCTCCAGCCCTACATCAACAGCGAGCAGGGCCAGGCTGGCGGACGCCGTGCAGGCAAGGTGCTGCTGGCTACGGTCAAGGGCGACGTCAACGACATAGGCAAAAACATTGTGGCCGTCATCATGGCCTGCAACAACTACGAGGTTGTCGACATGGGTGTCATGGTGCCTGCCGACCAGATAGTAAGGAAGGCCATCGAGGAGCATGTCGACATCATAGGCATCTCTGGCCTCATCACGCCCAGCCTTGAGGAAATGGTCAACGTGGCCAAGGCACTGCGCCAGGCCGGCCTCACCATACCCATTATGATTGGCGGCGCCACCACCAGCGAGCTTCACGTAGCCCTAAAGATTGCCCCTGTCTATGGCGGCCCTGTGGTGTGGATGAAGGATGCCTCACAAAACGCCCTGGCCGCTGCCCGCCTGCTCGACGACCAGTCGGGCGTGCAGCGACAGCTCGACGCCAAGTATGCCAAGCTGCGCCACGACTACCACGACGAGCAGCAGCAACTGCTCTCGCTCGACGATGCCCGCAGGCTCAAGCCCGACTTCTTTGGCCACGAGGCCGACTAACTGTAGTATAACTAACAAAGCCTACATGATAAGTACAATTATTTTCGACCTGGGTGGTGTCATCATCACCCTTGACCCAGCCCAAGCCGTGAGCCGTTTCCAGGCACTGGGCCTGGCCGATGCCGAGCAGCGTCTCGACAGCTACACGCAGAGCGGCATCTTCGGCGACCTGGAGCGAGGAGCCATCAGCGCCGAGCAGTTTCGTAGCGGTCTGAGTGCCCTCACCGGCCACGAGCTTACCTTCGAGCAGTGCCGCCACGCCTGGCTGGGCTATTGCCGTGAGCTGCCACAACGCAATCTCGACGTGCTGGTGCGCCTCAGGAGCGAGGGCTATCGACTGCTGCTCCTTTCCAACACCAATCCTTTTATGATGTCGTGGGCCATGAGCAGCGACTTCGACGGCCAAGGCCACTCGCTGGCCTACTACATGGATGCCTGCTACCTAAGCTACCAGATGGGCGTGATGAAGCCCGACGAGTCTTTTTTCCACCGTGTGCTCCAGGCCGAGAAGTTGTTCCCTGGCGAGGCTCTCTTCGTCGACGACGGTCCGCGCAACGTGGCAGCTGCCAGCCAGATTGGCATCAACACGTTTTGCCCGGAAAATGGAGCCGACTGGACGCAGGAGATTTACGAGCACCTGAAATAGTAGAAATAAAGAACAATGATAATAGAAAAGACTATGGAAAAGAGAAATAATAACACGTCAAGATGGCTGATGTGCCTCCCTGTCTTGTTGTGCAGCCTGATGGTAGCCCTCGGTGCCCATGCCCAGCACAAGCGCGAGTTCCGTGGAGCTTGGATTCAGTGCGTCAATGGCCAGTTCCAGGGCATGTCAACGCAGACCATGCAGTCCACGCTACGCTATCAGCTCGACGAGCTGCGCCGCGATGGCGTCAACGCCATCATCTTCCAGGTGCGTCCCGAGTGCGATGCCCTCTACGCCAGCAAGATAGAGCCTTGGAGCCGATTCCTTACCGGCGTACAGGGTAAGGCCCCCAATCCCTACTGGGACCCCTTGGCCTGGATGGTTGACGAGTGCCACAAGCGTGGCATGGAGCTTCACGCCTGGATCAATCCCTACCGCGCTAAGACCAAGACCACCACACTGCTGGCCAATACCCACATAGCTGTTCGCCAACCCTCGAGCTGCTTCGACTACGACGGTCTGAAGCTGCTCAACCCCGCACTCTCCACCAACCGCGACTACATCTGCCAGGTGGTGAGCGACATCGTCACGCGCTACGACATCGACGGCCTCCACATCGACGACTATTTCTATCCCTATCCCGTGGCCGGAAAAGCCATTCCCGACGAAGCCGACTTCCGCCGCCAGAACAACGGCATCAACAACATCGGCGACTGGCGGCGCTACAATGTCAGTCTGTTCATAGAGCAGCTCTACAACACCGTCCACCAGCTCAAGCCCTGGGTGAAGGTGGGCATATCGCCCTTCGGCATCTACCGCAACAAGCGCAACTCGCCCATAGGCAGCGACACCAACGGCCTGCAGAACTACGACGACCTCTACGCCGACGTGCTCATGTGGATTAACAATGGGTGGCTCGACTACTGCGTGCCGCAGATATACTGGGAGATAGGCCACAAGGCGGCCGACTACCTGACGCTCATACGCTGGTGGAACCAGCACGCTGGTGCCCGCCACCTCTACATTGGCGAGGACATAGAGCGCACGGTGAAAGCCACCGACCCCAACAACCCCCATAGCAATCAGATGCCGGCCAAGTTTCGCCTCCACGACGAGCTGTCCAACGTCGGCGGCACCGTGCTTTGGTATGCCAAGGCCGCCGTCGACGACACTGGCAAGTACGGCACCATGCTCCGCAACCATTATTGGCGCTACCCGGCGCTTACGCCCACCATGCCCTATCTCGGGGCCAAGGCGCCGGGCAAGGTGCGCAAGCTGAAGCCCGTATGGACATCGGATGGCTACATGCTCTTCTGGACTGCTCCCAAGCACAAGGACTGGAAGAACGAGCCTGTGCGCTATGTGGTCTATCGCTTTGCCAAGGGCGAGAAGGTCGACACCAACGATGCCTCCCACATCGTTGCCATCACTTCCAACTGCTACTACAAGCTGCCCTACGACCAGGGTCGCGAGAAGTACACCTACGCCGTCACCGCCCTTGGCCGTCTGCAGGATGAGAGCAAGGTGCGCAAGAAGAGCGTCAAGCTGTAATCTCCCTTTCATGAACCGACTATGCCCTGCCATTGCCTTCGTCGTGGTCTGCATGCTGCTCTTCTCGGGGTGTGCAGAGACGAAGTACGTGCCTCAGGGCAGTTACCTACTTGACCGCGTGCAGGTGGTGGTGGCCGACGACACGCTGCCGTCGGCCACAGATGGGCAGCCGTCTGCCAACGGCCAGCGCTCGTCGCGTGCCGCTCGCCGACAGCTGGCCCGCCGCCTGCGCGACTATTCGCGCCAGCGTGTCAACACGCGCTGGTTCGGCGCCGTCAAGCTTCCCCTTCGCGTCTATTCCATGTCTGGCCGCGACAGCACCCGCTGGCTCAACCGCACGCTCAAGTCCATGGGCCAGGCACCTGTTGTGTTCGACTCGCTCAAGGCCATCCAGTCGGTGGCCGACATCAACGGCGTGCTTCGCAGCGAGGGGTACTTTGGCGCCTATACCACTGTGGAGCTGCTTCCACACGGTCGCAAGATGAGCGTGCGCTACGTGTCACATCCCGGCCAGCCCTACCACATCAGGCGCGTCAGCTACGAGATTGGCGATACCACCATCCTGCGCCTGCTGTCGCTCACCGACAGTGCCAACTGGGGGCTTAAGCCTGGGCAGCAGCTCTCCGTCAATCGTCTCGACTCCGAGCGCAAGCGCATCACCAAGCTGCTCTCCGACCTGGGCTACCATCGCTTCCACAAGGAGTACATCACCTTCCTGGCCGACACCGTGGCCCATTCGCGTCAGTGCGACCTCACGCTGCGCCTCTCGCCCTATATGCCTCCGGGCGGCGAGGTGCCCATGCTCCATCCGCGCTATCGTGTGGGACGGGTGAGCTATGGCAGCGGCACGCCTTCCGACACGCTGCTCCACCTGCGGCGGGCGGTGCTGGAAGAGTGTACCCATCTCACCTCAGGCACCTACTTCTCGGCCACCGACCTGCGCGACACCTACAACCACTTTGGCCGCTTGGGAGCGGTGAAGTACACCGACATCTCCTTGCGCGAGCGCCCCGACACGACGCTGGTCGACTGCGACATTCGCCTCCAGATGAACAAGCCATCGACGCTGAGTTTCCAGCCCGAGGGCACCAACACCGCCGGCGACTTGGGCGCTGCCGCCTCGCTGACCTACAACAACCGCAACCTCTTCCGAGGCTCCGAGCAGCTCAGCGTGGAACTGCGCGGAGCCTACGAGGCCATACGCGGACTGGAGGGCTACCGCAACCAGGACTTCATAGAGTACAGTGTCGAAAGCCGCCTCACCTTTCCACGCTTCCTCATCCCCTTTGCCAGCCGCCAGCGTACTGGCCGCACACAGGGAGCCACGAGCGAGGTGTCGGTGCTATACGACCTTCAGAACCGTCCTGAGTTCCATCGACGCCTGCTTTCCGGTGCCTGGCGCTACAAGTGGACTACCACCAGCCGCCGTAGCAACTACCAGGTCGACGTGCTCGACCTCAACTATGTGTTCATGCCCTGGATCAGCGAGACCTTCCGCTCACAGTACCTCGACAACGAGAACAGTCGTAACGCCATTCTGCGCTACAACTACGAAGACCTGTTCATCACCAAGCTTGGATTTGGCTATACCTATAATAATGGTAGCATAGCCTTCAAGGCCAACGTCGAGACCTCGGGCAACGTGCTCCGACTGGCCTCTTCGGTGTTTGGCGCCGACAAGGACGACCGAGGCCACTACCGCCTGTTCAACATAGCCTACGCCCAATATGCCAAGGCCGACATCGACCTCACGCGGAGCCTCCCCTTGGACGATGCCTCGCAGGTGGTGCTCCACGTGGGCTTCGGCATAGCCTATCCCTACGGCAACTCCACGGTGCTTCCCTTTGAGAAGCGCTATTTCTCCGGCGGTGCCAACAGCGTCAGGGGATGGAGCGTTCGCTCGCTTGGCCCAGGCCGCTTCAAGGGCCACGACGGCAACATAGACTTCATCAACCAGACGGGCGACATGAAGCTCGACCTCAATGCCGAGTTCCGCACCCACCTGTTCTGGAAGCTGGGCGGTGCCCTGTTCATCGATGCTGGCAACATCTGGACCCTGCGCAACTACAAGGAGCAGCCCGGCGGCCAGTTCAGCCTTAGCCATGCGCTGAGCGACCTGGCTGTGAGCTACGGCCTGGGCCTACGCTTCAACTTCGACTACTTCATCGTGCGCTTCGACTTAGGCATGAAGGCTGTCAACCCGGCCTACGAGGAAACCGACGACGAGCACTATCCCCTGTTCCATCCCCGCTTCAGTCGCGACTACGCTTTTCACTTCGCGGTAGGCCTTCCATTTTGACCATCAGTCGCCCCTCGCGCCTCACCAGCGGTATGCTGAAGCGGCACCCACTCACTATATGGCCAGCCTTGCCTATGCTGTCGCGCAGCAAGAAGTTGTCCACCTCAAGGCTTACCACGCAGCTCGTGTCGCTCGTGGCCTGATAGTCGTCCACGCTCACGCTGGCACCCTGCTCCTGCTCTCTGAGCAGGTCGACGTCGGCCTGGTAGACATTAGAGGCGGCAAAGGCCAGCCACTTCCTGCTTTCGGGGGTGGCGTATTTCGCCGCACGCTCAAAGTCGTAGTTAAAATAGGCTTCGCCCCACTTCGTCGCCACGCGCTCCGATGCCTCGCGGCCCTCGCCCTGGGTATCGTCGCACGACAGCAGCAACAGCGCCATCGCGCAAAGTAAGAATGTTCGCATAAGCATTAATTTTTTGAAAATATTGGGCAAAGATAATCATTTAGTTTGGTTAACCCGCTATTTTTTCTTACTTTTGCAAAAAATAACAACAAATCATGCTACAATTCCTTTCCTTCGGCAGTGGCAGCAGTGGCAACTGCTACTATTTGGCCACCGACGGCGACGCCCTCATCGTCGATGTGGGCGTAGGCCTGCGCGGGCTGAAGAAGCACGCCCGCGACTACGGCGTAAGCCTGTCCGACGTGCGCCATGTGCTCATTACCCACGACCATGCCGACCACATCAAGTCGGTGGGAAGCCTGAGCCATGAGTTTCAGCTGCCCGTCTACGCCACCGAGGCCGTCCATGCCGGCATAGTGCGCAACTACTGCGTGCAGCGCAAGATAGCCCCCGACCACAAGTTCATTGTTGAGAAAGGTCGCCCGCTCACCTTGGGCAGCTTCAGGGTCACGCCCTTCGACGTGCCCCACGACTCGTCGGACAACGTGGGCTACTTCATAGAGGCCGACTCCAAAGCCTTCTGCATCATCACCGACGCAGGCACCATAACCCCGGAGATGCAGCCCTATATAGCCCGGGCCAACTACCTCGTGCTCGAGGCCAACCACGACCCAGAGATGCTTGCCCACGGACCCTATCCGCAGTATCTCAAGGAGCGCATACTCAGCGAGCGCGGCCACCTGAGCAACATTGCCTGCGGCACGGCCATTGCCGAGAACATGGGCGAGCAGCTGAGCCACGTCTGGCTCTGTCACCTCAGCGAGGAGAACAACCATCCCGAACTGGCGCGCAAGACCGTCGATACCATTCTCCGCCAGCACGGCATCATTCCTGGCGTCGACCTGCAGTTAGACGTGCTGCGACGCTCCATGCCCACCGGCATCTTCGAACTCTAAACCAACACACCCCACACCATGCACAACTTTCGCCATCACAGCCAGCGGGCCACGCTGATAGTGGCCGCCATTCTGCTGTCGCTATCGACCAAGGGCCAGGTGGCCGGTGCCCTGCGCAGCTACAACGACGGGCGGGCGGGCCTCCAGCGCCAGCAGCAGTACCTGCCCAGTGGCTCCGACTTCGTCTGTGTCAACGGCACCAACCGTTTCACACGCGCCCTCTACGGCGGCCCCACCGAGTGGCGCTTAGAGACCAGCGACCGACCCGTATTCGCCCTCTACAAGAACCGGCGCGAGAGCCGCAACGTGCGGTTCCGCCTCTTGGGCGACAACTGGCAGGTGGCCCTCGACTCCACTGACTATTGCGAGGCTCGCTACGGCGAGGCTCGCCGCAGCTATGTGCTGCGCGACAGTCGCTTTGGCCCTACAGGCCAGGTGGAGCTGACCGTGGTAGCCACCCCCGACGGCGATGAGGCCCTTTGGCGCTTTGTAGCCACGGGCTTTGGCAGCCAGTCGCCGGCGTTACGGCTGCAGGCCGTGGTGAGCGCCATCACCGCCCGCAACTTCAGCCGCAACGGCGACATCGGTGCCGACAAGCCCGGGGGATTTGAGGCTCAGCAGCAGCTCCACACCAGTCTCTACACCCTGGCCGACACCACCATCTGCCGTGCCCGAAGCCTCGACCTGCTGCCACCAGCCACCGACGATGCCGCCACCTTCAGGCAGGCCCTTCAGGCAGGCCGACAACTGGCCTCGCGTCTGAGCTTCGTCACCCCCGATGCCTACATCAACACCCTCGGCGGTGCTCTTGCCGTGGCTGCCGACGGCGACTGGGACGGTACCACCTTCCTCCACGGATGTATAGGCTGGCGTATGCCCTTAGCCGGGTGGCGTGCCGCCTACGCCGGCGACGTGCTGGGGTGGGGCGACCGCGCCCGACGCCACTTCACGGCCTACGCCCGCAGCCAGGTAACCAGCGTGCCGCCCACGAAGCCCCATCCCACGCAGGACCCCAAGCAGCAGATGGCTCGCGCAGAGAAGGCCTGGGGCACTCAGATGTACTCCGATGGCTACATCTGCCGCAACCCGGAGCGCAACAACCAGATGCACCACTACGACATGAACCTCAACTACATCGACGAGCTGCTATGGCACTTCCAGTACGATGCCGACACGGCCTACATGCGCCAGCTGTGGCCCACCATCAAGCGCCACTTGGCCTGGGAGAAGCGCAACTTCGACCCCGATGGCGACCACCTCTACGATGCCTACTGCTGCATCTGGGCCAGCGATGCCCTCTACTACAGCGGCGGGGCCGTGACCCACAGCTCGGCCTACAACTACCGTGGCCACCTGCTTGCCGCGCGCATAGCCTCACTGCTTGGCGACGACCCCAAGCCATACGCCACCGAGGCTGCGGCCATACTCCAGGCTATGAACCGCCGGCTGTGGCTGCCAGCCACACCCTCCATGCCAGGCCACTGGGCCGAGTACGAGGAGGGCTTGGGGCTGCGCCGCCTGCATGGCTCCGCCGCCGTGTGGAGCGTCTACACGCCCATCGACTGCGGGGCTTGCTCTGCAGAGCAAGCCTGGCAGGCCACAGACTACGTCACCACCCACATCCCCCACATCCCCATCGAGTCGCCCGCGCCCTTGCCCGCCACTGTGCCCGGCGGTTTTGCCGACGGGAGCGCGCCCGCTGCCACTGTGCCCGGCGGTTTTGCCGCCGGGAGCGCGTCGTCGGCCGCCCCCGCCCCCGACAGCGGCTACGCCACCATCAGCACCTCCGACTGGATGCCCTACTCGTGGAGCATCAACAACGTAGCGCCCGCCGAGGTCATGCACACCGCCCTGGCCTACTTCGAGGCCGGGCGTGCCGACGAGGGCTTTCGCCTGCTTAAGTCGTCGGTGCTCGACAACATGTACTTCGGACAGTCGCCGGCCAACTTTGGGCAGCTCAGCCACTACGATGCCGCCCGGGGCGAGTGCTACCGCGACTTCGGCGACGTGATAGGAATAGCCAGCCGCGCCCTGGTGCAGGGACTCTTCGGCATTGTGCCACAGGCGCTCTACGGTCGCTGCATCATACGCCCCGCCTTCCCCGCCGACTGGGACAGCGTGAGCGTGTCGACTCCCTATCTGAACTATACCTACGTCCGTAGTGCCGACGGCACGGCCAGGCTCAGCGTGAGCCAGCACTTTGCCCAGCCGCTCACCATTGTGGTGCGCCAGAACCTGGGCCAAGGCCGCTACACCGACATCGTGGGCTCGGCCGACGGCTCGCAGGTCATCACCTGGCAGTTGCCAGCCTCCACCGCCGCCCCCGTCGTCACCACCGC
>Ga0247608_10003012_pt1 | contig 20118 bp, 41 predicted proteins | sample 176DNAGHGlowgp2_FD_193490 | JGI IMG/M metagenome (GOLD analysis project Ga0247608, IMG submission 193490) | Sheep rumen microbial communities from Palmerston North, Manawatu-Wanganui, New Zealand - 1766 DNA GHGlow gp2 | ecosystem: Host-associated > Mammals > Digestive system > Stomach > Rumen ...
GATTTATGATTAAAGATTATTTTAACGGTGGAAATTTGATTGAATGTTTTTGTATTACACCATCAATCAATTTTAATTGGATGCACAAGACAACTACAACTCCAATGTCTTGGGAATTGAATTTTTCATGGTTTTTTTGGTATTTTTCAGTTGGTAATGTTAAAGTAAATTTGAAGAAAGCAGATTATTAATATATTAATATGGAAGATATAAATAATAAAAGTTATGAAGACCGTATAAAAGATATAAAAGATAATTTATATCTCGGTGGCGGTATTGGACAAGCAAATGTATTGCTTGATATTATGATGAGTCCTTTTGGTAGTAAAGAATTTGGATATGCAGATATAGATCCTACACACGTTCTTATTAGTGTTGCACAACAAATTAAACAATTGATTCGTACAGTTAAAGATGGCGGTATAATGCCAATTAAATTATTTGAAGCTGTCGAGTTAGGAAGGGCTCATTATCCTTATGCATGCCTCGATAATGATTTGAAATTTTGTGTTAAATATTATGGAGAAGATACATGGAAAGATATTCTTTATGTATTTCCTTATATAAATAGTACAACTGCATTTGATATTGCTTTTAAATACGATACAATTCATCAAACAGAAATTTAATTATGACAATAGACGAATTATTTAATATGCCTATTTTTCAAATGAAAGAATGGCTTACAGAGAATTATAGAGATCCAGTAGGAACATATAAAGGTGAGTATTGGTTTACAGATATTAAAGAATGTTTTGGTGTTGAATTTCCAGAAGGTTGTGGATGGCGTATAATACCATGTATGTCAACATATAGAAATAAAGATGATTCTGCACTTGAAAAAATCAAAACAAACTATTATGATACTCTTAATGTTGCTGTTACAAAAGTATCTAAGTATGGTGAATGCTTGACTTATATGTTGAGTGGTAACTTTACACGACACGATGAACGAAAGAAATATGCAGACGGAAAGACACATTTTGGATTTACAGAATATATCGATAGAACATATAAGTTCAATTTGATTGCAATATCTGCTAATGAAGGATATGGTAATCATTCAGTAAGTTCACATGTATATATTGGTGGTCCTGATATTGTAAATAATTCTGAAATTGGAGTTTATTATCAATTACATTCTAATGATTATAACAATAACTGGATGAATAAATATCCATTTATTGATGTTAATTATTCAATTGAATATAAGAGTACTCCTGTTTTAAGAAGTGTTGATAAGAACAAGCATTCATTAAATGAATATGCTAATAAAATTGAGGAATATGCTAAGAAGGTTCAAAAAATTGGATTGAAAGCATATAATGATAATAAATCAATTATAGATGATGCTGACTTTATTAAAAAGTGTAAGACTGTGCATTTAAAGTCAAAAGAGATTTTTGATTTGTGGCTTGTTCTTTATATTGAGAATCAAAATGTTACATTCGATGATGTTATTGGTATGTGTCGTCTTTCAGAAAGTAAAGAAAACATTGTCATAGAATATGTAGATAAATGTAAATGTAATCATATTGAAAAGAATTGGGATGATAAATGGACAATAACTGAGCATCCAAGTTATAGCTGTTATCATTTATGTTTGCTTTATGGAAAGAATTCATTTACAATAACGTCAGGATTCAATGGATATCTTAAAGATCTAGAAAAGACTCGTACAATGTACAAGTCATTAGATGGCTATAAAGATACAGTTAAATATGCTAAGACTGCTTATCAGGTAAACTATAAGTTAATGGCTCAAGAATTTGAAAATAAACTTGTAGATATTTATAATGATATATATAATAAGATTGAGTCAGCAAAGGATGAATATCTTAAGAAATCAAAAGAAATCTATAATGATATTCATGAGAAATATCCTGGTGTTAATGATATTGATGTTGGTATCTTGGAAGACAATCCTGACATTGTAGATAATATTTATAAGGCATTTGAAAAAACCGCATCAACGCTTATGAAGAAGATTGATTCTAAACATAAGTTAAACATTTCAAATACAGTAAAGAAAACTAGTAAAAACGAAGAAGATAATACTGAATTTCTTAATCTTTGTAAAAAAATGTTCGATGCCGCTCCTGACTTAAAGAAAATTATCTATTATAGTGTTGGTAAAGCTTACGATGCTCCATATGAAATTTATGAACATGATATAGATTGTGCAGGTATTAATGATGATGCAATTTATGATTATGAAGAGAAATATGGAGAAGGTTCATTTGATGAATGGTTAGATGAATTTGAAAGATTAGTTCCATGTGGTCCATCTGATTATCATTCAATTGGTTCTGATTTATATCCTGGAGAAGACTATAATATGTTTATAAATAGAAAACTTAAATTTGATGAAGAAACAGAATATGTAGGATAAATTAAAATTTTATTAACATGAGAAATAGTTTGTATAATACAAAGGTAAAGTTGATTCGTGATATTTTTGATGCGATTATAAATGATGGTTATATTGAGACAAAAGAAGATGCTATAAGCGTATATACAAAGGATAAATTCAATCATCAGATTTTTGTCCGAAAACTTGATATTAATAAATCTTTTAAAGATTTTGACAAGGATGTTTTCATTGATTCTGTAGCAATTACTAATGATGATTATCATTTTGATAGTTGTTGTGATGCTGATGTACGTGTAGCTATCCAGGATCGTAATATTGGTAAACGTGTCGTATGTTGGATTAATGAATTGAATTATAAAGTACTACAGGGTCTTCATGATCATATTTTGGAAACATATGAACCAGATATTGATATTAAGGAATATAATAAACTAATTAAAGAACGTAATAATGAAGGTAGTTTTAGTGGTCCTAAGGTAACTGTATCTAGGGAATCATTGGATTATATTTTGGCAAAGTTTAAAAACGAAATTATTGATAAGAAGTAATATGAGTTGGAACATAAGTGATTTAGATAAGAATAAGACTGAGCAATCTATAGCTAATGAAGAAGAACGACTTATTCAATGTAAGCTAAAATGGAATCAGTTGGAAAATGAAGCTAATAGATATTATGAAGAATCAGAAAACAAAAGAGATGAATATCACAAGAAATTAAATTCTTTATTAAAGTCTATTGAATCTGGAGAAAAATTTGTAAATGAATGTAAGAAACATTTAAATGATTTCAATTAATATGCAATTAATTAGAGCAAATTTAAATTATAAACCACAAAGTTGGGTAACTATTTGTGGTACATGTGGATCTGAAATCCAATTTACTATGAAAGACACACATTTATATGTTTATGGGGTAGATTGTAAAAGAGAATATTATATACAATGTCCGTACTGTGGTGTATGGATTAAGACAAATGTAAAACCTATTATACATGATCCGTTGAATAAATCATTTTAAATAAATAATATATATGGGAATTAGTTGGGAAAACAAATTAAATTTTAAAGATCGTAATGGTGTTGATCTTAAATATGGAGATAAAGTCCTTGTAAGAGGATGGAATAAATTTTCTGTAGCTCAGATTATTGGATTCACTAATAATTTCGTAGTATTAGTTTATTGTGTTGGTTGTGGACAGAATTTTTGTAGAGCACCACATAATGTTATAAAAGTAAAAAATATTGAATCATGGAAATACTTGTAATTTGTTGGTTAATATTTAGTACTATTGTTATAAGTGCCAATGTTTATGTTGTTTATTTATTACTTAATTCACGAAAACTAAATAAACAGGTTACAGAAATGAATGATGTTATAATGACAATTAGTGAATTAAATACTTCTAAACAGTTTAGGATTAAGGATCTTAAAGATGATACCTATCGTGGTTGGCAAATCAGGACTTTAATTGATGAAGAAAAAAATGCTATTTTGGAGTTACAATTATTGAATTAAAATTGAATTTTTCTCATAATGTTCTATATTAATATTGTAAATATGTAATTTACAAAATTTCATTATTGTAATTAATTAAAGCATTAAGATATGAGAAATTCAATTCACTACAATGAGGTAAATGAAGTAATGAACTGTAAAGCTTCTGTAAAGAACCAGATTCTTCCAGGTATGGGTGCTACAATGTATTGTGGTTCAGATCGATACCCAATGGTTGTTGTAGAGGTTGTATCTCCTAAGAATATTAAAGTGGCTCATGTTTACGATTTGGATGCAAATTCATTTAGTGAGAACAATAATATTCATATGATGCCCAAAGATGCTTTTGAGAAATATAAGAACATGAAAGATTGGGAACCTTGTTGTGGACAGACGTGGGGAGTTAAACTTCCTTATAATCTTCGTAAGAATGGTCGATGGATGCCTAAGGGAAAGGGTATGTGGGAGACCTGTTCAATTCATATTGGATATGCAGATAGTTATAGAGATCCTTGTTTCTAAAGGATCCTATTTTTATTAATTTATAATATGAAAGCAAAAGTAATTGAAACTGGAGAAATAATAGATGTTAAATATTGGGGTTCACCATCATATGCAACATTTGATTGTAATAGTAAAATTAAAGAAATATATGATGAAGATGAATTAGAGTTTGAACCAGGTCCTAAAATGGTATCACTTGATAAAGTTTGCGAATTCCTTAAAAATGTAATTGATGACAATATTATTGAACAATTAAAAAAAGAATTTGAATAATGGAAGGTTTAACATTAAGAGAACTTATTAATCGTCTTGAGAAGCTTTCTCATAATGGATTAAATGATGGAATGTCAGTAGAGATTTCAGATCCAGACTTTGGTGATTATGTTATCAAAGGAGCTTTTATTGATCAGTTTAATGATGGTGAAACGTTTGATGAGTCAGATTATTCTTATGAATATATTAAATTAGTTATAGGTTAAGTTATGATTACAATAATAGTTGATGATTATAAGCATCCAACAGATCCTTATATGTGTTCAATAAAACGACCAAATGTTGATGTATTTTTAGAAGGTTTTAAACAACTTTGTAATAAAACAGGAATGCATAAGGTTGATGTTAATGGGTTTAAGGCAACTGGTCCTATACCAACAGTATTAAATTTTGATGATGGTACTTCTGTAGGTGTATTGAGAATGTTTCAGGAAATTGGATTTGATTTTGATAATAAGTAATTATGGTAACAAGAGAAGAAGTTAAACAGGTTCGTAATTTTTTGAATAGAGCATGTCCGGATAAGCCAATAACTCTTCCGGCATCATTATTGAATGCTATTGATAGTATGTGTGCAGATTATGAGTTTCAATATTCTAGAAGTTATTAAAAATTATGACAGTAAAAGAATTTAAAAATGTACTATATTACTTTTGTAATAAATGGTCACAAGATGAATGTAATTTAGTATTCAATGGTTCATATTTTGACTCATCAAAATGGCAATTTAGTTTTGGTGAGCATATGTGGAATAAGTGGATAGATGCTTGTGAATATCATGGTGGATCACTAAATTGTATTACTTGGTATATTCTTGAAGGAATGGATAATAAGTGTTTAGAGAAAATTATAAATAGAGTAGAAGAGATTTATGGAAGAGAAACAAATTAGTACAGAGTATATTACAAAATTTAAGAATGCACTTCATAAACGTATTGTAGAGTTTAAGTATAGCAAAAAGAATGGAGAAATCAGGACCGCTCATGGTACATTGAATATTGATTTGATGAGTAAAGAAAATGCTCCAAAAGGTGGAGATACTAAAACTGGTCCAGATAACCAAATTCGTTATTATGACACTGATTCTAATGGATGGCGTTCATTTTTGATAGAGAATTTCATTGATTGGATTGATTAAATTTAAATAATATGTATAACGAAATTAAACAAAACATTATTAATAACATTCTTAATGAAAGATATCTTTATACATTTGGGTGTAGGAAAGAATCAATGGTAGATAATATCATTAAAAACAGTATTTTTACATCAAAATATGATTATGATAATGATATACTAACAATGGATTTAGGTGATAATGTAATAATTGATTTTAAGATTGATTGGGGTACTACTTCTTATTCAACAACCAGTTTGCCACAATATAAAATTACGAATATTAGATAAAATGGAGAACGAATTTTTAATTAAGCTTTTGAATACACATACACCATCTGGTTATGAGCGTCTATGTGGAATAGATCAATTACAAATATATGTAAATACTGCTAATATTACAAATGTTGATAAGATTTGGAATCAATATTTTCAAAAGGGATATGATGGTGAAGATGCTTTGAATGTATTTATTTCTGCACATTATGATGAGAATGCATTGCAAGTTGTTAATATCACTAAGGAAGGAATGCTTCATGTAACTAATCTTGGTGGTCTAGACAGGAAAACTATTGAAGGGTCTTGGGTATATGTTATCTCAGATAATTGGGATGAGAATGATACTACAACAAAGAAATTGATTCCTGGTGTAATTGGTAAGAAGCCTATACATAAAGAAACAAAAGATGAACGAGAAAAGATTGATGAATATGATAAGATTCTTGTAGATATTGGTGCAACTAATGCAGATGATGTAAAGGAGCTTGGTATTCATGTTGGTTCAGTAATCGTATTCAAGAAGGAAGTCAATTGTCATTTTGGTAAAGATGAGAAGAAGATAGTGGCAAATGCTCTTGATGATAAGATTGGAATATATTGTGTAACAGAGGCATTTAACCAGATTAATGAAGATTATCTTAAAGAACATAAGATTTGTCTTACTCTTGGTTGGTTGACTCAGGAAGAAGTTGGTTTACGTGGAGCTACTATAGCAGGTAAATTAGATCCAGATATTTCTATTGATGTTGATGTCACATTTGATACTTCTAAATGCACGGCAATTTCAAAGGAGAAATGTGGTGATATTGAACTTGGTAAAGGTGTAGTTCTAGAATATGGTCCTCATGGTCAATATGTTCTTATGAATGATTTGAAGGATATTGCTAATAAATTTGCTATTTCATATCAGGAAGCAGTATCAAAGCCTGGTGGAAACAACTGCCATGCAATTCAGATGAATGCTAAAAATTGTGCAACTGCTCACCTTGGAATCCCACAACGTAATATGCATACACAAGTAGAGATGTGTCATTGGGATGATGTACTTAATTGTATTGATTTGATTAAGAATTATATAGAAACGCTTTAATTTAATTACACATATTTTTTTAATAAGTTTACCCAGGAATTGAATTTTTCCTGGGTTTTACTATTTTATTATTGTCATTAAATAATATAAATATGGATAAGAAATTTGGAATTGTTCTTATTAAGAATGAAGTTGAAATTATTCTTAATGAATGTAAGATTAAGCATATAATTGATTTTGATAATGGAGATATTATTATTGCTTGTAGAAGCAAATATGACGCTCAAAATGCTTATATTAATCTTAAGTCTAGATATTTCAACAAAAAGTATTGGGAGTATACTTCTGAGATTTTTATTAAGAATGATTATATTGTTCATATTAGATTATATTAAATATTATGGCAAAGAAAATTATTTCTGATGAGCAGAAGAGAATCAATGAGGTAAAACACCTTTATGAGAATCAGAGTAAGAAGATATTCAACTATTCTCTAGATGATTTCGATATCATTGGAGGAAACTGGCAGCATAAAGATTGGAATGTTTGGATGAAGGGAGATCCTAATGGAGATTATTCAAAAACAGAGAAAATTGTCCTTAAATATATTGAGGAATGTAAGAAGCCTTATGGAAAGCGAGATCTTTCACAGTTTCATTTGGTAGAGGATTAATTATCAATATCATGGATGAGACTTTATTAAGATTACAGCTTTTGATTTCAGATCAAATAATGAATCTGCAAAAATATCATGGAAGTATAGAGAATGCAGATACATATAAAGAGGCATACATGGAGACTCTTAAGCTAATTAAATTACTTCGAGATAATCCAAATATCAAATTGGTTTGTCATGAAGGTAAATTCTGGACACAAGAAAAGATAGATAAGAAATATTATAAAGATATGTTTTAATATGGATAGAATTTTAAGTTATTTACCCGAATATGTACATGTACGATTTGGATGGGAACAAGAACCAGAATATTATGGTGCATATATTGTAACCAAATATGAAGTCATTAAAATTCCTAAGATTTGGTTAAAGCATGGTGAGCGTGGTAATTATAATGAATGGTCTATTAAAGAGACATATAAGAAAAAACTAGCAAGAGAATTTGGTGAAGAATATCTTCATAAAACAGAAAGACTTGAAGTTCTTGAATGGAATCAACTTGAATCAGTATGTTATATCTTGAAGCATGCCGACAAAATTGGATTTGACTTGTTAGATAGGATTTCACAAGTAAAAGATGTAGATATAAAATATGTTAATACTTCTGCAATATGAGAAATGATAAGATAAATGGATTGGAACATGGATATACACCTGAGGAAATGCAAAATATTAGAGAAAATTTCCAAAAAGGATTTGGCACACCTTATGCATTGATGTATGGAAATGTAAATGATCTATGTTGTAAGAAGGAATCTGTTATGAAAAATTTCATCAAGGTTGGTGATTATTTTTATCATTTTATACTTAAAAATCAAGCAAAGAAAATTGGTCTTAAAGAGGGATTTGTTAAAATATTGATAACATATTGTCGTGCTGATGTAGTATTTTTTACTTATCCAGATTCAAATGATCCACGAAAAGAATATCATTTTGATTTAGGATCTGAATTTTGCAAGAAACTTATTCCTTTAAAGATTCATTATTGTAGATTGTCAATTAAACCACAAAATAGATTCCTATTTCAATTGGAATTTTCTCCAAGACTTGCGGGTAAACATATTGAAATATATGATGATAATAATGTTCGTTTACCTGATATTATTATTGGAAATGATGGTAAAGAAATAAAAACTGGATAATATGAATAAGCTTAAAGCGATTTGGAAGATTATAAAATCAGAACATTTTTATTTAATCACTTCTGATAAACAGTTGTTATGTAGTGATATTTATAGTAAGAATTCTGATAAGGTAACTATATCTAAAATGATTCATTTAGAATGGATGGCATTTTGGAAAGGAGTATTTGTTAGTAATGTAAAAGACGGAGAAAAGTATGTATAAGTTGAATGAATTTGATGTATTAGATATCGTTGATACTGCTGTAGAATTCGGTGCTAATGCTCTTAATGGACAAAAGAATACAATGACACTGCAAATAGCTTCATTTTGGTTAGAAGGTTATATTGAAGGACGTAAGCATGAAATTACTGAAGATGATATTAAGTCACTTCGTGCAACAATTAAAAACTATTTCTTTATTTAATACTATTTAATATGCATATAGACGGTAAAGTATTTTTTTCAACTGGTAAAACTGAAGCCGAAAAAGCTTGGGATTGGCTTCAACATAGTAAAGGCACATTATATAATTTTGCTGCTGATTATGTAGTATATAGAGATCCTGAACATGTAATATTTTGGTATGGGACATTTGATGAAGGTATTACTTCAAATAAATTATTAACAAAAGAAGAATTTATCAAAGAGTTCGAACATATTGAGCTCGCTGAGGATTGGGGAATGTTATGATTATGAATACGGAATTAATTTTTTCTATATTAATTTTTATTGTACCTATTTTAATTTTGTCAACGTTAATGTTTATTGTTGACTATCATTCATCGATAAATAAAAAGAAGCGTACAAATGATAGTTTAGTTAATCACATTGCAGAAGATTTTCATAATGATATAGGAGTAAAGATATATGAGTAAGATAGCTTTGTTACTTTCAGGTGGTGTTGATTCTTCAGTTGCGCTACAGATGCTTTGTAGAGCTGGAGAGAAGCCTGATTGTTATTATATACATATTGGTCCAGATGAGGATGATTCTTATAGTTGTACTTCAGAGGAGGATATTGAGATGGCCTCTGCAGTAGCTAAGAAGTATGATTGTAAGTTTGATATTATTGATCTACATAAGGATTATTGGGATGGTGTTGTCAAGTATACTATGGAAACTATTAAGAAAGGATATACACCAAATCCTGATGTGATGTGTAACACATTAATTAAGTTTGGTGCATTCTATAAGAAGGTAGGATATAAGTATGATTATATTGCAACTGGTCATTATGCTACTAAAGTGGCTTATGCAACAGGTAATTGTAAAGATGCTCCAAGTTGGGTTGCTCCTGATTTTTTTAATCCATCTGAAGTTGAGTGGTGGATTTGCCCTGCTAAAGATCCTGTTAAAGATCAGGTAGATTTTATTGCAAATATTAATACTTTTATTGTACCTATTCGTAAACTAATATTTCCTGTTGGTAATCTAATGAAGGATGAGGTTCGAAAGATTGCTGAGGAGAATCATCTTATCAATGCAAAGCGTAAGGATTCACAAGGTATTTGTTTCTTAGGAAAGATCAATTATAATGATTATATTAAGAAGTATCTTGGTGAGAAGGATGGAGATATTGTTGACATTGATACATGTAAGGTTCTTGGTAAGCATCATGGATATTGGTTCCACACAATTGGACAACGTAAGGGATTAGGACTTTCTGGTGGTCCATGGTTTGTAGTTGGTAAAGATATTAAGAAAAATATTGTTTATGTATCTAAAGATCAGGATAGGAATGCAGTATCTGAATTCATTATTGGAAATGTTAATTGGCTAACTAGAAATCTTATTGATGATTATAATAAACTTGATGAGAAGGATAGTGATATAATTTGTAACATTACATTTAAGATTCGTCATACACCAGAGACATATTCTGGTAAGTTGAAGTATATTTATAGTGATGATAGATTGATGATTATTCCAGATAATCCAATCACTGTTGCTCCTGGTCAATATTGTATTCTTTATGATGATATGTATTATCATTGTTATGGTTGTGGTGAAATAGTAATATAATATATTTAAATTAATAAGAGATATATGAATACAGTAAATATTAATGGAAAAACTTATACTGCACCTGATGGTTGTAGTGTATCAGTAATAAATAATAAAGTTTATTTTAATGGTAAGCTTGCCGAAGATTTCAATGATTGGAAAGAGAAAAACATTGAAATTAAAATTGAAGGCAATTGTAATGAGGTGAAAGCAGATGCCGGAAATATTACTATTGAAGGTAATGTTGAAGGAGATGTTTCTACAGATGCAGGTAATATTAAGGTTCGTGGTGATATAAGAGGCAATGTTTCTACAGATGCAGGTAATATTTCTTCACATCATATTTTTGGTAATGCAAATACAGATTGTGGAAATATTAATGGACATAAGACATATAATTTTAAAACTAAAGATCCAAATTTAAAATGGTTTAGTAAATTTTTTAAAGACATATTTGATTAATGATGGTAAATTTTATATGTGAAAAATTGAGACTAAGAATTCGCGAATTCTTAGTCTCATTTATATACAAATTTATCATAGTCTTCTGCTAAATAATCTAACCTATATCTGAATATCCTACTATTTGGACAATTATGATTATAAGGGAAATTTGACCAATAAGTGGGTTTTTTGGAGAATTTGTCAGGAATCCATGGGCATCTACCATTTTCTGGCCACCAAAACATACAATTCCAACAAATTTTGAAAGTCTTATCAATACCCAATTTAGATTTCGGAACTAACTCACTTTTCTTTAATTTTGTTGCCATTATACAGATATAATACCAGGTTGTGGTAACCATCGATTATATTTCTTATGTAATGGTTTACTAGATTGAGCCTGAGATGCACAAGCATCCCCAAATTTAATTTCTTGCTGTTTATCATATAGTTTATAGTAGAAGCCACAAAAGTTTCCCTCGCTATATTCTTTATAGTTAAACAATACTAAATCTTTCTTATATTGTTCACATAATTCCAAGTCATGCTTAGTTCCCATAGAATATCCATCCCAAATAGCTAAACAAATATCACAATTTTTGATTATATCTTCATTACGGATAAATCCAGCTTTCTTTCCATATTTTGACCAGTCAGGCCTGAATACTTGTAATTCTATCTTATTTGTACCTGCAAACTCAGCTCCGAAAGAATCTATACCTCGTGCTCCACCAGAGATAATCTTGGTTGGCTTTCCAAAAATATATACAAAACAATTGAATAAAGTCTCTACAAACATTTGATCAGATATAGAGCGACTACCAACAATAGCAACTTTCATCTCATCATCATTTGTATTTTTATTTATTATATACTTTTGATTGTTCTCAAATGTATAAATTTCGATATTTCCATCCTCTTTATTGTCAATATAAAATCTATGATCCATTTTTTATCCTGTTTATAATATTTTGATTAATTTCTTGTGATAGTTGTTCAATTATTGCTTCAGATAACATATCTTCTGGCTTTCTATTAATTGTTAACAATTCCATAATAATGACAAATTTGTCCTATAAAATCATAAAGAAATTATAGGACAATATTTATTTACTCACTTTTAACTTCTACAGGAGCAGTACCATTCTCATTAGCTTTTGCAGGATCTAATAGTTGAATACGATCACAAATGATATTATGCTTACCTGCATTATCCCAAATTTCTTGTGTCAACTCAGCATATTCATCACGAATATCTTTGAAATAATCGTTGATAGCAATAACATATTTCCATTCTTTATAACCTGTAAACTTAAGCTCACCTAATGTACGAAGTGTTCCATCAAACATAGGATAACCTACTGTCTTAGGATTTCTTGTAGGATTCCAGAACTCATACATAGTAATCATTCCTACAGTGAATTGCCATGTTATTGATTGTTTGTCTAAGAAATAACGAATAGCTTCAGCAGCTTCCTTATATCCCTTTGTGCCTAATTTGAACTCATACTTTTGAATTTTCTCATTAAGTTCATCCGCCTCTTTAACAATTTCTTTTTCAATCTCAAGTACTTCTTCTAAGTTCTTAGAGTCAATCAATCTCTTATAGATCTCTAACTCCTTTTGCTTTTCTAATTGATTCATTAAGTTTAAATATATATATTTATTTTGTTAAATGAATAACAATATTCCTCCGATAATTATTGCATATATCAAACCATGCCAAAACATCCTTTTAAAACAATAAGACATATACTTACGTGATGTAATATCTATAACTAAAAGATAATTGTCATGATTATCAGGTCCTACATGCTTGATATCTAATGATATATAATCATATAGACGTTCAATTTTGAATAATGAACTTATTAGACTCATTTGTCGATAAATCCAATTCTTCACATATTCTTCATTGTTTGTCTGGTAATCATCAATTTCTAATATTACTGAAGACACATCTATACGTCCATTGATATCTAAATTTGGATTTATTATTCCATATAACCTGCCCAACCAGTCTTTGCTTAGTTCACATTTTAAATATTTTGTAATCACAGTATTGAATTGCCTGCTATATAAAGTATCAGATATCAATCGTTTATCTTTAATATATGTTGTAATGCTTTGAAAGAATTCAATAATCTTATATATCAAAAAATTTGATAAGAATTTCTGCATGGATATAATACAATAAAATTTATTTTTATTAAATATAATTAAAAAATAGAAATTTTAACATATTTTATTCAATTAAAAAATGAAATTTTTATTGTTTTTATTGAATTTTTTAAAAAATAATCTATTTTTATAATGGTCGTAAGGTATAAAAGTACAAAATTTGTTGTGTATATAATAAATATTTAATATAAAGATTAAAATATGAAGAAATTTTCAGAATTTAATGAAGCTAAAAAAGCCGAAGAACTTAACATTCAAGATGACACAATTAATTATGCTAATGTTGAAGACTTGAAAAGTTATTTGACAATTGCTAACAAATATTTGTCTCCTGAAACAAAAGAGATTATTGACTGGTTGATTGTCAATAATAAGACTTATCTTCATGACTTGGATCCAAAGGGAACAGCTGAAAATGCTTTGGCTGCATTCTATAATCGTGGTGTTCCAAATGATGAGGACCTAAAGGAACTTTATAAGTGTATTGGTAAGGTCAAGCTTGCGGATCGTTTGCTTGAGATTCCTGTTTTCCAGACAAAGGAACAGTTCCAGGATATTATTTCTAAGAAGATTTCACCAGATGAAGTACTTCTTGATTTGAAGACTGAGAAAGGACGTAATAAGATTGTACAACAATATACTCCTCTTATCCATAAGGTTATTCGTCAGTGGATTGGTAAGTCTAACCTTGGTGTTGATGACTTACTTTCAGTTGCATATGAAGGAATTACTTATGCAATGAATAAGTTTGGTAAACGTAAGGTTCGTGATGAGAATGGTAAATGGGTAGAGGCAGAGAAGGATGACAAGACAGCTAAGTATTCATTTACACAGTTTGCTGCATATTGTATTGATAATAGTATTAGAGAGGAAATCAAGCATGCATCTCACTTGGTTAGAGTACCTGCTTCTCAACAGTCTAAGGAACGTCAGGAGAAGGGTCATAACACAAAGAAATATGCCGTAAGTGGTGATGTTGGAATTGGAAAGGGCGATGGTGGAAATACACGTACATTGTTTGATATTCTTGATACTGGTGAGAACGGATATAAGGGTGTGAATAGTGAAGACTTGGATAAGCTTTGGGAATTTGTTTACAAGAAGCTTGGTGAAAACTTTAAGGAACGTGACCTTGAGATTTTCTATTCTGCATTTGGTTTGAATGGACATAAGAAGATTAAGGGTAAGGAACTTGCTAAGAAATACGGAATTGGTGAGTCTGCTATCACTCCAATCAAAAAGAAGATTATCAAGTTTATCAAGGATGACAAGGCAATGTGGGCAGCATTCAATGAGATTCTTGATATTGTCGGTGAGGCTAAGCAAGATAAATACAACGAAGATGATCAGTATTTTGAGGAGCACTCAACAAGAGGCATTAAAATAAATATAAGTGAAGATGAATAATGAAGGATTTAGTAACAAGAATTAATGAAGGCTATAAAGATGTAGAATTCACAGTAGCTTTTAATGGTGCAAAAGATAATGAAGATGTTCCATTTTCTGTAAAAGTTTTAGTTGATTCTAAACATAAAGATGCTTTTAAAAAGTATTTAGAAGAAGAAAAAGGCGATTCAGTATATATGGCTGAAGACTGGGATGGAAATCCTATTGGTGAAGATTAATAAATAAATTTAACTAAATAATGAAAGATATTGTAACAAAGATAACTGAAGATAAATTTAGTAAATATGCTGAATGGTGGTTAGTTAAATGTAAGAAAGAACATCAAACAAAACATCAGACATTTAAGGTTGGTGAAGAATATGAAGCTTCAAAAATCAATGATAATTGGTGGCTAATTGATACTGTTGGCGTCAATAAAGATGATTTTGCTAAATGTTTTGATAAGATTGAAGAAATAAATCCTAAAGAAGTTGAATGAGAAGCCTTCAACAATTCATATTAGAAGAATATAATGATTATCGTGTTAAAAATCTAGAAGTTCCTTATATTGTTAACCCTAAGAATGATTATATAGTATTCAAGATACCAGAAATATGGTCTGAAGACGATTTCCAGATATATTTACAAGACAGGTATTTGAATGATATGCCTGGTGGAGAAGATCATACTGAAGATTTCTTTGGAAAGAATGCAGAGAATATTTTTGATGTTATTTTTGAATATGAGAAATATGAGAAATCAGAAGAGACAAATGAAAAGGATTTTGTAGATTTTGATACTAATTATGATAATAAAATAAAAGATGATACAAAGTTTGTTTATGTTAAATTAGAAAAACTAAGATATATTATCAAGTTTGATGAATTTGACTTAAAAGATGAATCTGTAGAAGATATACATAATACATTAATAGAGATATTCAAACAATGTGAATCATCAAAAGAAAATGAATGGCCTTTGGAAATAATACTTGATGAAGATAATATTAAATATAAATAAGAAATTGGGGAATCTTTTTAGATTCCCCAAATTTTATGCTACCTTAACAAATAATTCATAAAGTGCCTCTAAGAAATCAGGAGCAGCAATTTCAGTTCCATTAATTGTTATTGTTTTACCTGAATTTGTTTCCATGATTTCAGCAAATTCATCAGCATTGAATTCATAATCAGTTACTTCAACTTCGTCTCTAGAACGCTTGACGATATATTCATTGATTTCTTGATTATACTTACTAACCAATTCATTCAACTCTTTTGTCTCTTCTTCTGTCTTTTCCTCCTTTTGTTGAAGCTCCCTGAATCTATCTTCAGTAATACCATCTGTAAATTCCTTTACATCATCATTAAATACCTTATTGATTTTATTGAATTCAATACGCATTTGCATTATTTTAATCTTCAAATCCTTTGATAGTGCGTTATCACCATCTTTAAATTGAATCTTTGACACAAAATTATAACGAATTATTGCATCATCAGTTGTCATTTTTATCATGATTTTTTCAAAAATATATATATTTTTTTATTAAACTATTTCTAAATCATCAAGATTCTCATCAGGTGATTTTTGAGGTTCTTGATTATTATTCACCATCTCATCTTCAATATGGAATGTCAACTCTTTATAAGTCTTTGGATATATGAATGATAACATATATGTATTAAGTCTAGACATCTCATTAAATCCTTCATTATTAGAAGACTTATTATGTAACATTGCTTCTAAATCTACCATTGAACGACCATACATAGCCTTCAATACATTCATATCATCCTTGAATATTGGGAATAACTCTGAAATAGCAGTTATAGTACCAAGTCTTGTCTCAATCATATTATTTCGAATAATACTTCCTGTAGCTGCTCTATAGTTAATCTCTGTAACTGGCATGATAACTATTTTCTTGGCATTAGCAATCCAATGAGGAATTGTCCTTACATCTTCAAATGTTCGTACTGTTGAATAAGGGAAACTTTCTACAATTTCTCTAGTATAAATCTTTGACCATACATTGAATTTTATGAGATTATCTTTGAACAATGCTATCTCTGCCACAGATGGATTATTCTCAATAACTGCTTTTTGAGGAGCTGTATTATTGATTTTCTCTCCATTTGCTTGATTGAATAAAATACCATATTCAACTATATCTGCCTCTTCATTAATAATATCATGTACTGCTCTGTTGACAAAGTCTTTATGCATATAATAGTCATCTGCATCTAAGAACATGAAATATTCTCCAGTTGCATGATCTATACCAAACTTACGGGCACCTCCACATCCAAGATTCACATCAGGTTCTATAAACCTAAAATCAATCTTCTCATTCCCATATTTATCTACAAAATTTTTAGCTATCTCATAACTTCTATCTATAGACTTATCATTAATAAGAAGATACTCTACTTCTACATCGTCATCAACAATTTGTTGGTTAATACTGTTAATGGCATCTAATATAAAGTTCTGTGCATTATAAAATGTTGTTATTATACTTACTTTCATGATTTATAATAAAATTTATTTGTTTAATATAAGTATAGTATTTTCACTTAAACGATCTAATACATAAAACTTTTTATTTTTTGATTTACCTTCATTATAAGGAATTGCTGTTCCAAATTTCTCTTTAAGCTTTCCAGAATAAACAGTACAGAATTCTCCTGGCTTACACTTACCATTATCTTTGACAATAACCTTTCCAACCAAGTTCACTCTTATCCATTCTATTCTTTTTGAACGCTTCACATACGTCTTTTCCTTATCGAGATATTTGTTCTCAATCTTAATATAATGCTCCCAAGGATATGTCCTAATATAATTCATCTCATTATATTGATCATATTGTTTAGCACCAACAGCTAAACGCTCCTTCTTTAAATATAAATCTCCATATTCATTACATAAATAAGAGAATTTCCACTCATCTGGATCATCTGAGGTATCTTCCGCACAAACGGTAGTAACACCAACTATGAAATTATTATCATGTGCAGCAACAATCATTCCAGGTTTTTCTTTATCAAATGTAACAAATCGACCTAAACGTTGCTTGTTATCTGGAACATTTGCCCATTCATACATCTCAGTATATCCAAATTCTTGAATATTGTTTTCGTTCATTATTCAGCAAAGAATATATTTTTGAAATCTGCATAATACTTATTATAATAAGCAGAATCATTATTTACCTTGCGCTCATAATTCGATAAATCTTTACCTTCATTGACTATTTCTTGACGAGTCTTTATAAATTGTACAGGTAGTCCAGTTGAATAAGAAGATAATAAATCATAAATAACATCTTCATCAACATCATTAGAATATTGTACAGTCATAACAGGATCTACTAAAGCATTCTCTATAGCAATCTCTGCTCCTAACTCTTTATCTAATACATTATCGCAAGGATTTTGACGTGCTATGCCAATTGAAATGACATATTTAAATTGTTTAACACCGCAGACAGGCACTTTATATACCAAAGCAGCAAAGGTAGTAGCACAATCTACCCCATGCTTATCATAAAGGCGTCCATTAATTCTCACAGATTTTACACATTGACGATCTGCATCAATGTCAGAATATACATATTGTTCAACTAATTTCTTTCTTAGGAAATCTAACATATGTCTCTATAAAAATTAAATATATTTATTTATATTGTTAATAATAATATAGTTATATAATTAAAATTTTAACAAATTTTTATATAAAATATATATTTTTAATAAAAGAAAAGATTTAAAGTTAATATATGTATACAAAAGATGGATTTCATAAAGCACTAGAACAAAAGTTAGGTGATGATGTATTATCTTTTAGTATGGCGAAATTAAGTAATTATGTTGAAACACTAGAATACACTATAAAAGAATTACAACAAGAAGTCAAAAAATTAAAAGGAGAAGCTTAAGCTTCTCCTTTATTAGTGCTTAACATCTTGACTACCAAATCCAGAATCTCCTCTTAATGAGTTTGACATTATTGCATTATATTCATCTTCTGTTGTCTCAATATATTCATTATGGAAAACTGGAATAAGCATCATTTGTGTAAGTTTATCTCCACAATACACAATATTCTCTTTGTCTTCTAATGTCTCTTTTGTATATGCCATTGAAAGGTGAACAAATCCAGAATAGTCTTCATCTACTAAAACTGCTCTAACATCCCAGCCTCTATTTCCCATTCCAGACTTATTTACATAAAGTCCTGCAACACCAATCTTAAGCATTCTCAATAAATCAACAGCATGAGTTGGATTAGGACCGGTGATATCACTAAGTACAGTATCTAAAGCAACTTTGATTCCGGAATTAATAAACAATGTATCATTACAACGAACCTTAATACCAACCTTATCGTTTGCAATATCATAAACCATTACATTATCTACAAAATAATAAACACCTTGAATCATTGATGTCTGCTTAATATCCTCTAAAGCAGGATCATAAAGTGCTAAGAACAAATGAATCAAATTAGGAATCTGATAATCTGGTATGTTTGGTTTTTGCTCTTTTAATACCATATTAAAATATTCCAATAACTGCTGGATATCTTCTGTAGATTTCTTATAAGATTTCTCAAATGCACTTAATGCTCTATTAATTTGTACATCTGTATTTAAATTAGGAATATAATAATCTGAACCTGCAGATACGAAAGAATTAGTTGGTTTAATACCAAATGCATTATAAATTTTCATTAACAACCTTTTAATATTTTTATATTTATTAATATAGTAATGTATTATACATTTTTATTTTTATATAAAGAAATTTTAATTATAATATATGTATACAAAAGATGGATTTCATAAAGCACTAGAACAAAAGTTAGGTGATGATGCATATATCCTATTAGCAGGTGGAGGAACAAAGAAGCTAGCTGATCTACTTACTGCTGCATCACTTGGCACTAACGGAAACAGTACAACTATATCTGTGACTGTTGGAGGTACAACAAAGTCAGGTAGTGTTACTGTGCCTTATGCTAGTGCTGCAGGTAAATGGACTACTGCAAGGACATTGACTATTGGTAGCACAGGAAAATCTGTTGATGGTAGTGGTAATGTATCTTGGTCTTTAGATGAAATTGGTGTATATAGTAAAACTACTTCTGATGGTAGATATCTTCAATTATCTGGTGGTACAATGACAGGCAACATATCATTTAGTAATAGTGGTACAGGATTTAGG
>Ga0247608_10003014_pt1 | contig 20112 bp, 14 predicted proteins | sample 176DNAGHGlowgp2_FD_193490 | JGI IMG/M metagenome (GOLD analysis project Ga0247608, IMG submission 193490) | Sheep rumen microbial communities from Palmerston North, Manawatu-Wanganui, New Zealand - 1766 DNA GHGlow gp2 | ecosystem: Host-associated > Mammals > Digestive system > Stomach > Rumen ...
CGCTCTATGGCGGGCGAGGAGTTCATCATCAGGCTCACTTTCTCCTCAAGGGTAAGTCGGGAGAGCAGGTCGTCGACGCGCTGTTCCACGGGCAGACTGGGGTCCTTGTAAGGCAGGGACTCCTGAGCCGTCGTGACCGTTGTTACAGTCAACATGGCCAAGAATAGCATGAGGTGTATTGTCTTCGTCATATTTGTTCTTATGGTTGGTAGGCTCTCCAGGTTAGGCTGGAGCGTTGGTTAGTGGTTTTTTGACAGAATGGATTGCAAAGTTAGTGTATTTTTATGAAAAACAAGAAAAACCACCTCCATTTTTCCTTTTTTTTAGCATACGGCCCGTCTCTCGCTGTGAGACGGGCCGTGTGGCAGCTAAAGGGTGGGCAGCAGCACCACGCCGGTTTGCTTCTTGCCGTCCATCATCACCTTCATGGGTCTGTTGAAGCGCACGTGGCGCACGAAGTCGGTCTCGTCGACGGCGGGCATCTGGTCGAGCAGGTCCTGTCGGTAGAGGCCATCGCCGGTGTAGGCGTTGATGGTGAAGTAGCCTACGCCGAAAGAGGTGAGGTTCTGGAAGAAGTGGGTGCCCTGCGAGGGGTCTACGTGGTAGTTTTTCAGACCTGTCTCCACGATGACGCGCGCCGCCGAGATGTGGGGCCACTTGACGGGTATGCCCAGCCAGGAGTCGCTCGACCCCCAGCGCCCGGGGCCTATGAGCACGTAGGAGCTACCGGTGTCCATGCCACAGTCTGTCTGCCGGTAGTCACCATTGAGAAAACGCTGGTTGATGGTCTCTATGTCGCGGGCTATGGTGGGGTTGTTGGCTGCGGTAAAGTCGTCGCCAGCCTTGACGTAGACCACGTCGACCACGTCCTCGGATATGCCGTGGCCCAGGGAGTTGTAAGAGCGGAGCAGGCACTGCTCGTCGGGAATGAGCTGCAGGTCTTCGTCGAGCACCTGCTTGGAGTCGACAATGGGGCGTATCTGTAGCAAGAACAGCTCGCCGACGTTTTGTGGCGTGGTGGGCGAGAGATGGTTGGGTAGGTTGCACGCGAACTCTATCTCTACAGGACGACGCATCTCCTCTGAACCATACTTCTGAACCATCTGTAACAGCTCTGGCAAGGGGAACACGCCCTGTTGCAGCACGCCGCAGAAGGTGATGACCTTGCGACCGCCCTCGTAGATGCCGGGGCGCATGACCTGGTCGACGGGGTCGAAGGTGGAGGCGATGTAGCTGAGCGAGCCGTCCTGGTCGGCCTGCTTCACGCGTACCTTTTTTATATTAAAGCCGTCGTCGACCTTGAAGTCGTCGCCCACGTGCGACATGTCGAGCGCGTAGAAGCGTGTCTGCGTGTCGCGCAGTGCCGTTTCCAGCTCGCTGGTCTGGAGCACCTGCGTGGGGTGGTAGGGCGACACGCGCAGCGTCTGGCCGCCGTCGACGATATACTTGCCCAGTCCTAAGGCGAGGGAGGCTATGCCCTCCTCGGTGGTTTCCTCGCCTATGGGATAGTAGTTGAGCGAGCGCAGCACGCCGGAGAAGGTGGGGTAGTAAAGGTCGCCGTACTGCTGGCCCACCACCTCTTGTAGTATGACGGCCATCTTCTCCTGGTCGATTACGTTTTGCGTGGCCAGCATGTAGGCCTTGGAGTCGCGGTAGTAGACCGAGGCGTAGACACCCTTGATGGCGCAGGCCAGCATGCGGAGCATCTCGTACTTGTCGTCTAAATAGGGTATCATGTAGGTGGAGTAGATGCCGGCGAAAGGCTGGTAGTGGCTGTCTTCGAGTAGCGACGACGAGCGCACGGCTATAGGCGACTTCACGGCGTCGAAGAAGGTGAAGAAGTCGGCAATGAGCGTGTCGGGCAGCTGTGCGCGCAGGAAGTGGCGGAGTATCTCGTCGTCGGGTGCGTCGCTCAAGGCTATGGGGTAGAGGTTGTTCTTCTCCATGAACTCGTCGAAGAAGTCGGTGCAGAGTACCACCGTCTTGGGTATCGTCACCTGGGCGTTAGGGAACTGGTTGAGCTCTGGGTGGCGCTTGATGATGCGGTCGAGGAAAGCCAGTCCGCGCCCCTTGCCGCCAAGCGACCCTTCGCCTATGCGGGCGAAGTGGGCGTAGCGGTCGAACTTTAGCCGGTCGAACACGGCCACCACGCCGATGTTCTTCATGCGGCGGTATTGCACGATGGCATCGAAGATGATTTGCCGGTGGGCGTCGACATCCTGTAGCCGGTGCCAGGTGACGGTCTTGAGGAATGCCGACACGGGGAAGATGGCTCTGGCCGTAAGCCAGCGGCTCATGTGGTTGCGGCGTATGTGGCGTGCCAGCGAGTCGGCGGGTATCTTGAAGATGTTGTCCTGAAGCTCCTTCAGGCTCGACACGCGGGCCACCTCCTGCTTGGTCAGAGGGTCGCGGAAGATGAAGTCGCCAAAGCCCATGTGCTCTTCCATGAGGCGGTGCAGGTCGACGTTCATCTTTGTCGAGTTCTTGTCTATGAAGTGGTAGCCCGCAGCCTTGGCCTTGCTGCGGTTGGCCGTCTCCTTTGAGTCGAGGATGAGCGGCACATACTCGTCGCGACGCCTAATCTCGGCCAGCAGCTTTAGCCCGGCTTCGGGGTCGCCGTCCTCGACATGGCTCAGCCGACCGTGGGTGGCGTGCATGGGAAAGCGGGTGTCGGAGATGACGCCCAGCGTGTTCTCGTGGTACTTGTCGTAGAGGGCCATGGCCTCCTCGTAGTTGGTGGCCAGCACCACCTTGGGGCGGCCGCGCTTGCGCTGGGCGGCGGCGTGGGGGTTGAGGGCTTCGGTGGAGAAGCGTTTCGACTGGGCCAGGATGTAGTTGTAGAGGTTGGGCAGCATCGACGAGTAGAAGCGTATGTTGTCTTCCACGAGGAGTATCATCTGCACGCCAGCCTCCTTGATGTCGTGCTCAATGTTCATCTTGTCCTCGAGTAGCTTGATGATGGACAGGATGAGGTTGGTGTTGCCCAACCAGCAGAATACGTAGTCGAACACCGACATGTCTTCGTTCTCGATGCGCTTGGTGATGCCGTGGCTGAAGGGCGTGAGCACCACGCAGGGTATGGCTGGATGGGCAGCCTTCACCTCGCGCGCCACGGTGAAAGCGTCGTTGTCGGCATTGCCGGGCATACAGATCACCAGGTCGATGTCGGTGGTACGCAGTACCTCGTTGGCCGCCTCGGTAGTCGACACCTGGGTAAAGGTGGGGGGGTAGCGCAGGCCCAGCTCCATGTACTCGTCGAAGATTTTCTCGTCTACGCGGCCGTCGTCCTCAAGCATGAAGGCATCGTAGGGATTGGCTACTATCAAAACGTTGAAGATGCGCCGTGTCATGAGGTTGACAAACGACACATCCTTCAGATAGAATTTGTCCCATTGCTGGGGTATCTTGTTGTTTTCTTCCATAGGTCTTAGGGTAGGGGGGACTCACTGCCCGCCGAGGCGTTCAAAGTAGACGATGACCTCGTCCCAGGTTTTGAACGCGTCGCTGCCATAGGCTATGACCGTGGCCATGGGCTCGGGGCCGCTGGCGGCAGTAGTGCCGGGCACGGCGGCGGTCTCTATGAGGTAGTCGCCGTAGAGCAGGTGGCGTTGGTTGGTGAACACGGTGTGCCCCCAGGCCGGCACGCCCACGTGGCTGGCAAGCCAGGTAGCCACCTCGGCATAGCGTGAGGTGAGGCTGTCGTTGGCGGGCGACACGAAGTAGAGCTGGTAGCGCTCGATGAGCAAGCGCACAGCCTTGACCATGGAAGGTGCTGGCTGTCCGTCGCGGCCACTGAGCGTCTCGATGCCCACATAGACAATGGGGCGCTCGCGTCGCTCCTGTCGGTCGTCAATCCAGCGTATGACGGGCACCACCGACTGCATGAACGAGTGGTCGTTGAGCCGGTGCTCGCCGTGGAAGGGAATGGCCTGGGTGTAGTGTTCGGCAAACAGCGGGCGCGTGTGCACCAGCGGGTCGGCATCGCCAAAGAGCCCAACCACATGTAGCTGTTCGTCTGGTTGGTCGGCGTGGGTGAAGTTTTGATCCGCTACCTGCCGGTAGGCTTTCACCATGGGCTTGTCGATGTAGAATTCCTGCACGCCGTCGCGTCGTGGGCTGAAAAACTGTTGCTTGCCAGTGAGTCCGTGCTCGCCCATGGTGTCGGCAATGCCAAAGGCTGGATTGACGAGGATGCGGTCGAAGCCGTAAAGCTGCTCGGCATACATGCCGCCCATCGACGTGCCGATGATGAGCGATGGGTGGTGCTCCTCGCATACCTTATATAATAAGGAAAGGGCATCGTGCGGGTTGACGGGCAGGTCGGGGGCCACAACGGTGGCCGAGGGGAGCACGGTGCGAAGGCGGGTAACCGTTCCCGACTGCCCACTGCTGCCAAAGCCGTGGACGTAGACAATGGTTTTCCCGCTCATAAGGTCTGGGAATTGCTTGACGTAGGGGTTCTGCTGTTCAGTCATGGCAAGCTGGAAGTTGGGGAACGGCGGGTGGTGGAGTCGGCGGAATTACCGCCGACTACTGGACGGCGTGTCTTCAAGATAGTATTTGGAGTAGGCAACGTAGTGTGCGGCATTGTCGGTCTGCCCAGGGCTTACGGGCTTGAGGTATTTTGCCGGCACGCCGCCCCAGATCTCGCGCGGCGGTATGCGCGTGTTCTGCAGCACCAGCGCCCCGGCTGCAACAATGGCCCCCTCGCCTATCTCGCATCCGTCGAGCAGCGTCGACCCCATGCCTATGAGGGCACCGTCGTGGATGGTGCAGGCATGGACGGTTACGTTGTGGCCTATGGTGACATCGCTGCCAATGTGGGTGGGGCCGGTGTCGTGGGTGACGTGTATGCAGGAGCAGTCTTGCACGTTGGTGCGGTCGCCGATGGTGATGGGAGCCACGTCGCCTCGCACCACGGCATTGAACCATACGGAACACTCGTCGCCCAGGGTGACGTCGCCAACGAGGGTGGCGTTCTCGCTGAAGTAGCAGTCGCGCCCCCATCGGGGAGCCATGCCGCGGTATGCTTTGATTAGTGCCATGGTTGTAGCCGTCTTAGAATTTGATGGTGCTCTGCACTGGTTCGCGCGACTCAGGGGCATCGCCCTGGCTCTTGTCGTAGTAGTCCTCGCCGTTGGCGCGGCTGTGGATGCTTTCCAGTATCTCTCGTGTGCGCTTGTGGGTTGGCGTTGACTCTACAGCCGAGATTACGTCGTCGTTGTCGAGGTCTTCGGGACGGAAGAGATAGATGTGCGGACGACGCTTGTAGCGCTTGTCGCTACCGTCGTTGCCGTAGTAGCGAGAGCGGCGTTCCTCGCGTTGCTGAGCTTTCTCCTGCTCCTCGGCCATGCGGCTTATCTCCTCCTCGGTGCGCCGGCGCACGTGTCCGCCCATGCCGTCGACGTTCTCTATGCCGAAGCCGGTGGCGAGGATGGTCACCTTCACCTTCTTGCCCAGCTCTGGGTCGACGGCCAGCCCCCACTTGATTTCGAAGTCGCCGAACTTGGCCATGAAGTCGTTCACGTCGTTCATCTCCTCCATCATGAGCGAGTCTTTGCCGTCCTTGGAGCCGGCAAAGGAGATGGAGAGCAGAATCTTCTTTGAATTGAACACGTCGTTGTCGTTGAGCAGTGGCGAGTTGAGGGCATCGTCGATGGCCTTCTTCACGCGGCCTTCGCCCTCGCCGTAGCCTGTCGACATGATGGCTACGCCGCCATCCTTGAGCACGGTCTTCACGTCGTTGAAGTCGAGGTTGATGAGTCCGTGTACGGTGATGATCTCTGCTATCGACTTGGCCGCCACGGAGAGCGTGTCATCGGCCTTGCCAAAGGCGTCGAGCACGGTGAGGTCGGGGTAAATCTCGCGCAGGCGCTCGTTGTTGATTACCAGCAGTGCGTCGACGTGCTCGGCCATGCGCTCCACGCCGTCGAGGGCTTGGTCTATCTTGCGGTCGCCTTCGAAGCGGAAGGGTATGGTGACTATGCCCACGGTGAGTATGCCCATTTCCTTCGACACGCGGGCTATGACTGGGGCGGCGCCAGTGCCGGTGCCTCCGCCCATGCCAGCGGTGATGAAGGTCATGCGGGTGCCGTCGGAGAGCATGTTCTTGATGTCGTCAAGACTCTCCTCGGCGGCCTGGCGGGCCTTCTCGGGCTTGTTGCCAGCGCCAAGGCCCTCGCGCCCCAGCTGAAGGTGCACGGGCACGGGCGAGTCGTTGAGTGCCTGGTTGTCGGTGTTGCAGAGCACGAAGGTCACGTCGTGTATGCCTTCGCGGTACATGTGGTTCACGGCGTTGCCGCCTCCGCCTCCAACGCCAATGACTTTGATAATGCTGTGTTCCTTTTCGGGCTCGCCGAAGTCGAGGATATCTAATGTGTTGTCTGCCATGATGTGTTTTGTTTTTATGGGTGGTGGGTTGTGGATGGATAGTGATAGTTGTGTCGCTTATTCCTCTTCGACGATGATTTTCCCGAACTTGCGCATGCCCTTGACGAACTTGTTCCACGGGCTGTTCTCGTGCTTGATGCGCTCTCTCTCGGCGGCCTCGGCCTCGGCTTGTTCACGGGCTATGCGCTCCTCCTCCTCGCGCTTGAGGCGGGCCTCCTCCTCGGCCTTCTGCCGCTCGGCCTCGGTGCGCACCACGCCAGTTGGAGTCTCAAATCCTTGGCGGGGCTTGCGGTTGTCGGCGGGGCTGGGTTGCGCTGGCTTGGGGGTAGCACTGCTGAAGAGGTCGCCGTTGGGGTCAATGGCCACTCCGGCGCAGTTGAACTCTCCCTTGATGAGCAGTCCGAGCACAGTGTTCATCATGCCGTTGTGCGCCTTGATGTCATCGTTGCCGCCGTTAATGGTCTGATTGACGAACTTGGCCAGCCGCACTTTGTCTATGTGCGTGTGGTTGATGAATGCCTTTTCGATGTTCTTCATGTTGGCACCGCCGCCTGTGATGATGATGCCGCCGAGCAGCTTGTCGGAGAACTCAGAGGGAATTTGGTACCACGCGTTCTCGATAATCTCTTCCAAGCGCCCTTCCACGATTTCTATGAAGCGTCGGCTCTCTACAGAGTGTGAGGAGTCGATGGGGTAGGTTAGAGAGTTGTCAATCTCGCTGTTCTCGGTGTAGGCCGAGGCATACTTGAGCTTCATGGCCTCGGCGTCGCGCTCTTCCATGCGCAGCGAGGTGGCTATATCCTTGGTGATGTTGGCTCCGCCCAAAGGGATGACGGCCAGGTGGCGCAGCAGGTTCTTGGAGTAGACGGATACGGTGGTGGTGTCGGCACCTATGTCGACCAGTGCGCAGCCCGACCGCTTCTCTGCTTCGGTGAGCACGCTTTCGGCCAGCGCCAGCGGGGCGGTGTAGATTTCGGCTATGCTTATCTTCGCCGTCTCGAAACAGATGTTCAGGTTTTTCCAGAACGTCTTTCGCTGGAGTATGTTCAGGAAGTTTCCCTCCAGGTGTGTGGCCTGTATGCCCACGGGGTCGAGCTGGTACTGGGTGTCTACCTTGTACTCCTGCTCTGCGGCATCGAGTATCACTTGGTCGGGATACTGCATGTTGCGGTTTCCTTCCATCAGGTCCACCACCATGTTCTGAGTGATGATGGTGTCGTGGGGCAGGTCGCGCGTGATGACGTTGCGTACCGAGCGCACTGACTGTCCGCCCACGCCCACGTAGACTTGGGTGATTTGCCTCTTCAGTGCTGCCTCCATCTTCTTGATGATGCTGGTGATGCACTGTGCTGTCTTGTCAATGTTGTAGACCACGCCCTTGCGGATGAAGAGCGAGCTGTCTTCCTTCACCACGGACAGCACGGTGATGCTGCCGTCAAGATTCTTTTGGCCGGCTATGCCGGTCATCTTCGATGAGCCAAGCTCGATTGCTACGATAAAGTCCTTTGCTGCCACCATATTTGTAAGTATTATGTCTTAATGGAGTTATGTGAGTTATGTGTGTTGTTGGATTAGTCAGAGTCTTCTGTGCCGTTTCTTGCAGATAATCTGGTTGTCGAACTCAACGCTGATGCGCTCGTACTTGTTCCAGCCCACCACGCTAAGGCCATATTGGTAGAACTTGCGTAGACGGGTAAGCTTGCCGGCTATGTTCTCAGGCGAGCCAAGGTAGGCAATGTGCTCGCCTACGCGGGGCACCATCTCTATCGACCCGTCGAAGAGCACGTTGAATTGCTCTATCTGGTTTTGCCAGAAGCGGTCGCCGGTGAGCGAGGCTGCCATGGGAGCCAACACTTGCCGCGCATACTTGCGGTCGATCCATCCCGTGGCTACGATGAGGTCGTTGGCATATTGCGTATAGGGCAGTATGTCGCCTCGGCTGTCGAGGTAGTAGTTGTCGCCGTTGTTGGCTATGACGCGAAGCACGGGCTGGCGCTGGGTAACGCTGATGTTGAGATGGCCCTCCTGCGTCTTGTAGCATTGCACCGTCTCCACAAAGGGGCTTCTGGCGAGCAGCTCTTCCATCTGGCGGGTATCCACCTCGTCCATTGACTTGCCCTTGGGGTAGAGCTGGTTGCGCTGCAGCATGAGCACCACCTCGTCGGGGGTGAGAAAGCCGTCGGTGATGCCTTCGGCTATCTCGACCTTCACGTCGGTGCACACGCTTGCTTTCACGTTGGGCTTGTTGAAGACGGTGATGGCCAGCACTAAGTAGGCTGCGATGGCTACATCGAGCACTACGACCAGCAGGTGTTTCCAGTTGAACGTCATCATGTTTCTTAGGAGGCTGAATGGTAATAGTCAGACGGAGGAAGTGGGCTTCTCCAGCTTCGCCTTGCTGGATAGGATCTTGGCCATCTGCGGCACGAGGTTGTCGAGGTCGCCGGCACCGAGCACGATGAGCACGTCGAAGGAGCGGTTGCTAACCAGCTGAAGCACGTCGTCCTTGCTTATGAGCTGTCGCTTCACGCCTGGTGCCAGGCGGTCGTAGATGAGCCTTGAGCTTACGCCCTCGATAGGTTTCTCGCGGGCGGGATAGATATCGGTCAGTATCACCTCGTCGAGCTGGCTCAGTGCGTCGGCAAACTCCTGGTAGAAGTCTCTGGTGCGTGTATAGAGGTGGGGCTGGAAGATGGCGGTGATGTGTCGGTCGGCGTATAGCTGGCGTATGCTGCGAGCGCTTTGGTAGATTTCCTTGGGGTGGTGGGCGTAGTCGCTAAGGAACACCAGCTGTGGTGTCTTGATTTTGAAGTCGAACCTGCGGTCTACCCCCCCGAAGGTCTGCATGCCGTAGCGCAGCTCCTCTGCCGTGCAGCCGTTGAGCTGTGCCATGGCCATGGCAGCGATGGCGTTTTCGATGTTGATGGGCACAGGCTGCCCCAGGCTTACGTTGCTCACAGTCTCAATAGGTGACACGAAGTCGAATGTTATCTCGCCGCCGCCAATGCGTATGTTGTCGGCGTGGAAGGTGCCCTCGTTGAGCGCGTAGTCGTAGCGGCGTACGCCATCCTGGAGGCGTTCCTCCATCTCCAGTCCCCTGTGCACGATGAGTGCGCCGCCAGGCTCGATGAGTGAAGTGTAGTGAGCGAAGCTCTCGAGGTATGCCTCCTTGGTGCCGTAGATGTCGAGGTGGTCGGGGTCGGTGGCCGTGATGACTGTCATCCAGGGGTTGAGCCAGTGGAATGACCTGTCAAACTCGTCGGCCTCGATGACCACGAACTCAGAGTCGGAGAGTATGTAGTTCGTGCCATAGTTCTTCGATATGCCTCCGAGGAAGGCGTTGCAGTCGAGGTGGCTTTGGTGCATGATGTGTGCGCACATGGTCGACGTGGTGGTCTTGCCGTGGGTGCCTGCTACGCAGAGTCCGCGCATCTGTCGGGTGAGCGTTCCGAGCACCTGGGCCCGCTTCTGTATGTCGAAGCCTTGGCTCTTAAAGAAGGCCAGCTCCTTATGGTCGGCAGGTATGGCGGGTGTGTAGACCACGAGGCACGACTCCGGCTTCCGGCAGGCGTGTGGTATCTCGTCCACGTTCTCCTCATAGTGGAGCAACATACCTTCCTGCTCGAGCTGCCGGGTGAGGCTGGAGGGGGTCTTGTCGTAGCCAGCTACCACCAGCCCACGCTTGAGGAAGTATCGTGCAATGGCGCTCATGCCTATTCCACCGGCGCCTACGAAGTAGACGGCGCGTAGCTCTGTGCGCTTGTTGGCCGCGGCCTGGCCTGTGTTGTTGCTTGTCTGTATGTTCATTGTGTTCTTTTCTGTGGCTTAGACGTTGGTGTGGCCCTCTGCGAGGGCAATGACCTCGCGGGCTATGATTTGTGCCGAGTTGGGCAGGGCCAGCTTGAGCACGTTGGTGCTTAGCGTGTGTAGCTTGTCATCGTCGGTGACGGTGCGGATGGCCAGTGGCAGCAGTGCGTCGATAGCCTCGCTGTCCTTAACGTAGAGGGCTGCGCCGCGCGTTGAGAGTGCCAGTGCGTTCTTCGTCTGGTGGTCTTCGGCCACGTTGGGGCTGGGCACGAGCACCACGGGCTTGCCCAACAGGCAGAACTCGCTGATGGAGCCTGCGCCGGCGCGGCTGATGACCAGGTCGGCGGCCTTGTAGGCACTGCCCATGTCGGTGATGAAGTCGGTCACTTTCAGGTTGGCCAGCTCATGGCCCTTGAGCCTCTGGCCTATCTCGGCGCTGTAGTACTTGCCTGTCTGCCAGATGAACTGCACGCCGCTCTGTTCCACCATGTCGAGGTGCTGAAGCACGCTCTCGTTGATGGTGCGCGCGCCAAGGCTCCCGCCCACGAGCAGCACGGTCTTGAGCTTTGGGTCGAGTCCCAGGCTGCGGATGGCATCCTCGCGTGTGATGGTGGTGTCGAGCAGTGCTTGCCTGACGGGGTTTCCCGTGAGCATGATCTTCTCGGCGGGGAAGAAGCGCTCCATGCCCTCGTAGGCCACGCATATCTTGCTGGCCACCTTGCCAAGCATCTTGTTGGTCTTGCCGGCAAAGGAGTTCTGCTCCTGTATGAGGCAAGGGATGTGCTTGCGGGCTGCAGCCGACAGGGTGGGGTAGCTGGCGTAGCCGCCCACGCCTACGGCCACCTGAGGACGAAAGTCGCGCAGGATGCGCCTCACCATGCGGTCGCTCTTCCACATCTTGAAGGGCAGTGTGATGTTTTTCCACAGGTGGGAGCGGTCGAAGCCACAGATGGGCAGCCCCTTGATGTCGTAGCCAGCGGCTGGCACGCGCTGCATCTCCATTCGTCCCAGGGCGCCTACGAACAGTATGCTGGCATTGGGGCGTAGTTCTCTCACGGCGTTGGCAATGGATATGGCAGGAAAGATGTGGCCTCCCGTTCCGCCGCCACTGACGACCACCCTCAGAGGCTGTGTGCTCTGGGTTGGTTTGCTGTTGTTGACCTGTTGCATGACTAAAGCCACTTTTTAGGGTGCAAAATTACTAATTATATTTGTCTTTCAGACAGTTTCTTTACTTTTTTTATGTTAAGCTGAGGCCGTGGCCACTTTCGTTGCGCGCTCTTTTTTCTTCTTGGCCCAGCGGCTCACGCTGAGTATGGCGCCTATGTAGGCTCCGTTGATGATGGTCGAGGTACCACCTTTCGAGATGAGCGGCAACGGTTGGCCGGTGACGGGCGCCAGACCCACGGCCACGAGCATGTTGAAAACGGCCTGTACCACCAGCAGCAGGGCAAGGCCCATGGCCAGCAGGGCCGGGAAATTGTTCTCGCACTGGCTGGCTATGCGTGCCGCCCGGAAGAGCAGTATGACATAGAGGAAAGCCACGAAGGCGGCACCGACGATGCCCATTTCTTCGATGATGATGGCGTAGATGAAGTCGGAGAAGGCTTGTGGCAGGTAGTCGCGCTCTACGGAGTTGCCTGGGCCTTTGCCAATGATTCCCGACGAGACAATGGCTATGCTTGCGTGCACCGTCTGCATGTCCTTGTCCAGGTTGACGCTGTCAACGGGCGTTTCCTTGAAAGTCATGAACTTCTCTATCCTGCCGCGCCAAGTACTGGCGCGGTGGAACATCTTGTCAACCACTCCCGGATCTTTTTCCACCTCCTCGGTGGTATAGGTCTTGGTGTTCCTGTCATCGTTGCCAGTATCTTTTCCTGCCACCATGATGAATATGAGTATAGCGAGCACGCCTCCTCCCACCAGAGTCATCAGCTTGCCAAGCTGTGCCATGGGCACACGCCCGATGAACATCATCAGCAGTACGACAAACGAGAGGAGCACGGCCGTCGACAGGTTCTCAATCATAATGAGGAAAATCATCGGTACGGCTATCCAGAGTATGTAATGGAAGGCAGTGGGGTCGGCACCGTCGTCGCGCTGCATGGCACTGAGAATCTGGGCGGTGTAGAGCACGATGGTGCCCTTGGCAATCTCCGATGGCTGGAAGGTGAGTCCGGCAATGGCTATGACACGGTTGGCTCCGTTGATGCTCTCGCCACCCACAAGCACCCACAGCAGGGTGAAGCCCGACAGGATGAGCAGGGGCAGGGTCATGGCCTTGAAGTACTTGCAGGGAACGTTGAGCGTCAACACTGCCGCAGCAAAGCCAAAGACGATAGTACTGGCGTGGAACACGATGGGCTTAACGTAGTTCTGCGTCTTGTAGGTCAGGTTGCTCGAGGCAGAGAATACCTCGACCAGGCTGATCATGCAGAGGAAGAAGAAAACCATCCAGATGACTTTGTCGCCCTTGAATATGTTGCTGAGTTTCTTGTTCATTGTCGTTGGTAATGGGCTTGGTGGCATTAATGGGCTTGGTGGGGCTATGTGGAGCCTACAGGTTTCTCACCAGAGTCTTGAACTGCTCCCCCCTGTCTTCCATGTTGTGGAACAGGTCGAACGAGGCGCAGCAGGGCGAGAGTAGCACCGTCTCGCCGGGCTTGGCCAGCTCGTAGCACGCTGCCACGCAGTCGGCCATGGAGTGGGTGTCGCGCACAGGAATGCCCAGGCTGTCGAAGTTGTCGTGCAGCTTCTGGTTGTCGGCTCCTAAGTACACCAGTGCCGAGCACTTCTCTCTCACCAAGGGCAGTATGGGGCTGTAGTCGTTGCCCTTGTCCTTGCCGCCGATGATGAGCACCACCTTGGTTTTCATCGACTCCAGGGCATACCAGCAGGCATCTACGTTGGTGGCCTTCGAGTCGTTGACGTAGCGCACGCCGCGCACGTTGCACACGTGCTCCAGCCGGTGCTCCACGCCGGGGAAGTCGCTCAGGGCCTTGCGTATGCTCTCTTTCTTGATGCCGGCAATGTTGGCAGCCAGGCCGGCGGCCAGCGAGTTGTACACATTGTGGCGGCCGGTGAGGCTCAGACTCTCCTGCTCCATGTTGAAGGGCGTGGGATACTCCAGCTTATACTGCCCCTCCTCGATGTAGCCTATCACGCCGTTCTTCTTCACGTCGGAGAAGGGGCAGCGTATGCCCTTGATGTCGTACTTCTTCAACTCGCGGCTGATGATGGGGTCGTCGGCCCAGTAGATGAAGGCATCCTCCGGTGTCTGGTTCTGTATGATGCGCATCTTGGCGTCGGTATACTTCTGCATGGAGTTGTCGTAGCGGTCGAGGTGGTCGGGCGTGATGTTGAGCAGTATGGCTATGTTGGCGCGGAACTCATACATGTTGTCCAACTGGAACGACGACAGCTCGATGATGTAGTACTCATGCGGGTCCTCGGCCACCTGTAGGGCCAGCGAGCGGCCTATGTTGCCGGCCAGCCCGGCATCGTAGCCAGCCTGGCGGAAGATGTGGTAGATGAGCGAGGTGGTGGTGGTCTTGCCGTTGGAGCCGGTTATGCACACCATCTTCGAGTGGGTGTAGCGCCCGGCGAACTCTATCTCGCTGATGATGGGTATGCCCTGGCTTATGGCCTGCCTCACCATGGGGGCTGTGTCGGGTATGCCGGGGCTTTTGATGATCTCGCTGGCCGAGAGCACCTTCTCTGCCGTGTGCTGACCCTCCTCCCAGGCTATCTGGTGGTCGAACAATTGCTTCTTGTATTTCTCGGAGATGGTCGACATGTCAGACACAAACACGTCGAAGCCCTGCTTCTTGGCCAGCACGGCTGCTCCGGCGCCGCTCTCGCCGGCTCCTAAGACTACTATTCTCTTCATGTGCTTACTCTGTGTGTTGTTTGGTTATCTTATCTTGAGGGTTATGATGGTCATGGCGGCCAGTATAATGGTGATGATCCAGAAGCGGAACGTAATCTTCGACTCATGGAACTGTCTCTTTGGCCACCCTCGGAGTATGTAGTGCGAGGTGGGGTCGAGCTGTGAGTCGAGCCGCCGGAAATTGTCGTGGATGGGAGTGGCGCGGAACACGCGCACGCGCTTCCCCTTGCGTTTCATCAGCTTGAACCACTGGGTCTGTATGATCACGCTGAGGCTCTCGACGAAGAAGATGCCGCACAGGATGGGCAGCAGCAGCTCCTTGTGGATGATGACGGCACAGACACCAATGATGCCTCCGATGGTGAGCGAGCCAGTGTCGCCCATGAACACCTGGGCCGGATAGGCGTTGTACCACAGGAATCCGATCATGGCTCCGGTGAAGGCGCAGAGAAACACCACCAGCTCCTCGCTGTGCGGTATGTACATGATGTCGAAGTAGGAGGCGTAGCCTATGTGTCCCGACACGTAGGCCAGTATGCCGAGCACCACGCCGATGATGGCCGAGTTGCCGGCGCACATGCCGTCCATGCCGTCGTTGAGGTTGGCCCCGTTAGACACGGCTGTCACCACGAGGATGGTCATCAGCACGAAAAACACCCAGCCCGCGGCCACCTTGTGCTTGCCGCAGAAGGCCATCACGCCCGAATAGTCGAGGTTGTGGTTCTTGATGAAAGGTATGGTGGTCTTGAGCGACTTCACGGCCTCGCTCTTGTGCTTGACCACCACCTCCTGGTTCTGGCGCTCCACGTTGATGTTCTCGCGCACCACGGCATCGGGACTCAGCCAGAGCGTGAGGCCCACGATGAAGCCTATCGAGATCTGGCCTACTATCTTGTACTTGCCCTTGAGGCCATCCTTGTTCCGGCGGAAAATCTTGATGTAGTCGTCGAGGAATCCGAGGAACCCGAGCCACAGGGTGGTGACCACCATGAGTATGATGTAGATGTTGCGTATGCGGCAGAGCAGCAGCACTGGCACCAGTATCGACACGATGATGATGACGCCGCCCATGGTGGGCACGCCCTTCTTCTGGGTGCCGAAGGGGTCGATGGTGGGGTCGCGCTCGGTCTCGAATATCTTCTTGCGCCTCATGTACTTGATGAAGTACATGCCGAACCAGGCCGAGATGATTAGCGAGAATATGAGCGTAAGCAGCGCGCGAAATGAGATGTAGGTCCAGAGGTGGCTGCCTGGTATGTCGTATTGCTCAAGTAGTCGGAACAGATAGTACAGCATGGCTTGCAGTTTTGTTATTTCGGTGTTTACTATGTTTTGCCTTTTCCCTCGCAGCTTCTCAGAAGCACTCGCGCACCACCTCGCGGTCGTCGAAGTGGTGTTTCACGCCGCGTATCTCCTGATAGTCCTCATGCCCCTTGCCGGCAATGAGTATCACGTCGCCTTTCTGAGCCATCATCACTGCCGTGCGGATGGCCTCGCGGCGGTCGACGATGGCCAGCACGCGCTTCATCTGCTTCTTGTCCAGGCCGGCCAGCATGTCGTTGATGATGTCCTGAGGCTCCTCGAAGCGGGGGTTGTCGCTGGTGATGATTACGCGGTCGCTCTGGCGCACGGCCTCCTGGGCCATCAGCGGTCGCTTGCCCTTGTCGCGGTTGCCGCCGGCACCGCACACGGTGATGACCTTCCCCTTACCGCCGAGCACCTCGTGGATGGCGCTGAGCACGTTCTCCAGGGCATCGGGCGTGTGGGCATAGTCCACGATGGCAGTGACACCCTCTTCCGAGCGTATGGGTTCCAGGCGGCCGGCCACGCTCTTGAGTGTGCTCATCGTTACGAGCACTTCCTCGGGCTGCTTGCCCAGCATGATGGCTGCGCCGTAGACGCAGAGCAGGTTGCTCACGTTGAACTTCCCAATAAACTGCACGCCCACCTCACGGCCATTGATTTCGAGATACATGCCTTCGAAATGGCACTCGATGATGCGTGCGCGGAAGTCGGCCATCTGTCTCATTGAGTAGGTCTTCACCTGGGCCTTGGTGTTCTGCACCATGTAGCTTCCGTTCTTGTCGTCGGCATTGGTGATGGCGAAGGCTTCCTTGGGCAGCGCGTCGAAGAAAGCCTTCTTGGCGTCGCGGTAGTTCTCAACGGTCTTGTGGTAGTCTAAGTGGTCGCGGGTGAGGTTGGTGAACAGCCCGCCTGCAAAGGTCAGGCCGCCGATGCGCTTCTGGGCGATGGCGTGGCTCGAACACTCCATGAACACATACTCGCACCTGGCATCTACCATGCGGTGGAGCAGCTCGTTGAGTTCTATGGCATCGGGCGTGGTGTGGCTGGCTGCCACGGCGTCGCCCTCTATGTAGTTGCATACGGTGGACAGCAGCCCGCAGCGGTGGCCCAGCTTGCGGAACATATTATATAATAAGGTGGCGATGGTGGTCTTGCCGTTGGTGCCTGTCACGCCCACAAGCTTGAGCTTGGCCGATGGGTCGCCGTGGAAGAGCGTGGCTACGGGGCCTACGGCGTCCTCGGTGCTGGCCACCTGCACGTAGGTCACGCCTGGCGATTGCTCCTCTGGCATGTCCTCGCACAGCACGGCAGCTGCTCCCTGCTCCACGGCCTTGGCTATGAAGCGGTGGCCGTCGACCTGTGTGCCTTTCATGGCCACGAACAGGCAGCCAGGCCCTACTTGGCGAGAGTCTATCCTTACGTCGCTCACCTCTCTGTCGAGGTCGCCGGCCACGGCCAGCGGCTCCACCCTCTTGAGTATGTCACTTAGCTTCATCTTTCTACTTGATTTGCGTTGTTTCGTTATTGCAGTGTTCTGTTATTCGGTTTCACCAGTCCTTTTGCCCAGGCCTTAGGCTCATATCTCGAGCCTTAGCTCGCACACCATGCCGTGGGTTACGGGCTTGCCGGCAGCCAGGCTCTGAGTCTTCACGCGTCCGCGCCCGCTGAGCTGCACCTTCACGCCGCAGCTTTCCATCATGTAGACGGCATCGCGCGCGCCCATGCCCGTGACGTCGGGCACCACGCCGTCGGCTGTCTTCACCGGTGTGAGTTCCACACGGTCGCCCTGCCTGGTGGCGCGGCCCCATATCGGGTTGCCGTGGGCGTAGGTGCCGTCCCAGTCGGAGTTGGTCTTCACGCCGAGCTGGTCGAGCACGTAGTCGGCGGCCAGCACGTCGCCGGCCTTAACCTCGGGCAGAACCAGCGAGGTGGTGTCGCGTGCATCGTTGGCATGGCGCTTGAGTAGCTTCGACATCACTCCCTCGGCAATGTTGTGGAACACCTTTCCGCTCATGCTGCCGCCCGATGCGGGCAGGCCCGACTTCTTCAGGCATACGATGCAGCTGTACTTAGGCTTGTTGGCGGGGAAGTAGCCAGCAAAGGAGAGCCAATAGTCCACGGTGCCGCTCTTGTAGCCGGCGCGTCCCTTCGACATCTGTGCCGTGCCCGTCTTTCCCGCCACGCGGAACATCTTGGAGCCGGCCTTGCGGCCCAGGCCCTGCGACACCACGTGCTCCAGTATGGTCTGCATGGTCTTGATGGTGGATGGCTTGGCTATGCGCTCCTTCACCACCTCGGGCTCAAACTCCTTGATGGTCTCCCCTTCCTTCACTATGCGCTTCACGAAGCGCGGCCTTACCAGCTTGCCATCGTTGGCAATGGCGTTGTAGAAGGCGAGCGTGTTGATGGGGGCTATCTGCGTGACGTAGCCTATGCTCATCCAGGGCAGGTCGGTGAGGCTCCAGTTGGTGAACTGTCCTCGCTTGTTGCGCTGGGGCGTGCGTATGAGTGGTGGCTGGTAGCCGGTGATGTCGAGGTCGAGGTCCTGGCCTATGCCCACGCGTCGCAGGCCGTTGACGAAGTCCTCGGGGCGGTTGCGGTAGTGCTTGTCTATGAGGTAGCTCACGCCGATGTTGCTGCTCACCTCGAGCGCGCGTGCCACGTTGATGTCGCCGTAGCCGCCCTTGCGCCAGTTGTGGTCTTTCATCAGCCGCTTGTGCATCTCCATGATGCCGCAGCCGGTGTGTATGATGTTGGTGGTGTCGATGACGCCGTCGTCGAGGGCTACCAGGAACGAAGCCACCTTGAACACCGACCCCGGCTCGCAGCGGAAGTTGACGGCGTGGTTGTACATCTCGCGGTACTGCCCATCTTCGCAGTGGTCGATGTTGACTATGGCCTTCACGTCGCCCGTGGCCACCTCCATGAGTATGGCCACGCCGCGGGCACCGCCTATCTCCTTGAGTTCGTCGATGACGGCGCGCTCGCACAGGTCTTGCATGTTCACGTCGATGGTGGTCACCACGTCGGCGCCAGCCTCGGCGGGCTTCACGATGAGGTTGAGGCGGCGGTTGAGCACCTTCTGGGTGCGCTTCACGCCCATGGTGCCGCGTAGTATGCTGTCGCACATCAGCTCAAGGCCGAAGCGGGCACTGTCCTTGGTGTAGATGCGCCCCGTCGAGGTGCGCTTCTTCTCGGAGCCAATGTTGCCCACGGTGCGCTGGGCCAGCGAGCCGAAGGGCCGGCGGCGCGAGATAAGCTCCTCGCCGATGAAGCCGCCCCGGTTGGTGGGCAGGTTGAACATGGGCAGCTCCAACAGCTCACGGTAGGTGGTGTAGTCGATACGCTTGGGCCACACGGCCCAGTGGCGCGCGCCGCGGCTACCGTCGGCAAGCTGCTTGTAGCGCCCTTTCTCTATGCGCTCGCGGAACTGGTCGGCCGTCCACTGTGGAAAAGCCTTGTGCAGGCCGTCGCACACGCTGTCCATCTTGACTGTCCACAGCGAGTCGAGCTTGCGGGCCTTGGCCGTGTCGGCGGGCACGCCCTTCTGCTTGCCGGGCTGGAAGTCGATGTAGATGCGGTATTCGGGTATGCTCGTAGCCATGAGCTGCCCGTCGCAGCTCAGTATGTTGCCACGGGCTGGAGTCATGGGGATGCTGTCGCGCTTCTGGCGGCCCGCCACCTCGGTCCAGTAGTCTTTCTTGACCGTCATCAGGTAGAGGGCGCGTCCAACGATGGCCACGCACGCCAGTGTGAGCAGCACGGCGATGGCCATGTAGCGCGGTATGACTTTGCTCTTCTCAAACTTGCTCATCTTCTCCTTCTTTTCTCTGTGTGCCTGGTGGCTTTGCCGCCGCGCCCGCCCTTCCTCTACTGCGACCGGCGGTTTTGCCGCAGGGAGCGCGTGCGTGGCTCAGTCCTCGGGTACATTAATTATATATGGTGGTCTCTCTGATGGCTTGAGCAGGCTGTCGCTGTTGTTGCGCAGCATTTCCAGCACGTGGCTCTCGCGGCATCGCTCGGTGAGTATGCTCGAGCTGGAGAGCGACTTGTACTTCGCGTCCACCAGCTCCCGCTCCATCTTGTCTATCTGTATCATGTCCTGCTGGCACTGGTAGCGTATGGCCACGTAGGCCACGGTGAGCACCACGATGAGCACGAACAGCCATATCTGGCTGCGCACCATCTCGGCCGTGAGTATGTCGCCGCCGAGGATTTTGCGCAGCGTGAGCGCTCCCACGGGCGTGGAGTCGCTCTCGTGAACCCTCTCGGCTATCTTCTTCAGTGCCGAGCGGGCTTTCTGCTCCTGGGCCTTCAGCTCCTGGCGCAGCGACTCCTCGCCAGCGGTCTCTGCGGCCTTCTTGTCGCTGGTGTCGCCGGTGTCGCCGGTGGGCGATGCCGTGGCCGTGGCCTGTGTCGCCTTGGGCTGTGCGCCAGTGTCGGTGGTCATGTCTGGTTCTGTCATCTTGCTCTTCTATCCACTGTGCCCAGCGGTCTTGCCGCCGGGATTACTCTTCACTCTTTACTCTTTCCGCCACGCGCAGCTTGGCACTGCGGCTGCGCGGATTGCGGGCTTGCTCCTCGTCGGTGGGCCTCACCACCTTGCCGCCTATCTGTCGGAAGGGAGCCTTAACCCTGCCGAAGAAGTCCTGGAAGGTCTTGCCCTCGGGGTTGCCGGTCTTCATCACGTTTTTCACCATGCGGTCTTCCAGCGAGTGGTA
>Ga0247608_10003015_pt1 | contig 20112 bp, 13 predicted proteins | sample 176DNAGHGlowgp2_FD_193490 | JGI IMG/M metagenome (GOLD analysis project Ga0247608, IMG submission 193490) | Sheep rumen microbial communities from Palmerston North, Manawatu-Wanganui, New Zealand - 1766 DNA GHGlow gp2 | ecosystem: Host-associated > Mammals > Digestive system > Stomach > Rumen ...
AGTACAAGACGGAAGCCGCCGTCCGCGCCGCCGGCAAGATGGGCGTCGAGGGCAAGGACTACGTAGTCCAGGACGGCGACATTATGCACTTCCTCTTTAACGTTTAGCCTTGACAGCTAACTTATTGTCTCACAGTCACTTGTATACTATTTCTCGTTCATTTTTTGAACGAGAAATGTTGTATAATACGCTATGAGTCAATAATTTAGTTGTCAAGCCTCAAAGGGGAAAAGCGTATCTTTGCCTCATGAAAAGAGAATGTTGGCTCATTTTATTGACGCTCATGCTGCAGACGGACCCCGTCAAGGCAATAAACCTTCAGGCAGATACGCTCCGGGTGCTCTTCTGGAACCTGGAAAACTTTTTTGACAACCGGGCCGATTCCACCAGCGTCTCGGAGGGGGAGTTCTCCTCCTTCGGGGAGCGTCATTGGAGCCGCCGCAAGTTCGAGACCAAAAGCCGGGCCATTGCCAAGGGCATCCTCTGGGCGGCGTCGCAGGAGGGCGGGCTGCCGGACGTGATAGGCCTGGCCGAGGTGGAAAACTACTACGTCCTGTGGCACCTGCTGCGAAGGACGGCGCTCCGGAAACTGGATTACAGCATTGTCCACTTCGACTCTCCGGACCCCCGGGGCATAGACGTGGCCCTTCTTTACCGCACATCCCGCCTCCAAAAGGCCGATGCCAAGCCTTGCCATCTGTATAACTCGGATTCCACCGTCATGGCCACCCGGGACATCCTGCTTTTCGTGGGCCGGCAGAAGGAGGAAAAGACGGTCTTCCTGGTGAACCACCACCCGTCCAAATACGGAGGAGCCGCCATTTCTGAACCCCGGCGGGAAGTGGCCGTCCGCCGTCTGGCCTTCCTGGCCGATTCCCTCCGCCAGGAAGGCATCACCCGCATCGTGGCCATGGGAGACTTCAACGACACCCCGGCCAATCCGGTGTACAAACTACTGGAGCCGGGCTTAAAGAACCTGGCCGATCCGCTGCATCGGCAAGGAAAGGGGACCATCAAATACGAAGGGGCCTGGGAGCTGATAGACATGTTTTTCGTTAGCGGAGAATGCCGGACGGAAGGAATGAAAATCCTTCAAATCCCCTTCTTGCAAACTCCGGACAAGGGCCATGCCGGCACCAAACCCCTCAGGACTTACTCCGGCCCCCGCTACCTGGGCGGCGTGTCGGACCATTGTCCCATTTGGATAAATTTACTATCTTTGTAGGACGCACATAAAATACACCAGATATGAAAGCCAAAATCCAAGAAAAATTCGAAGCCCTCTTTGGAGAGGAAGGCATCCTTTATGCATCGGCCGGCCGCATCAACCTGATCGGCGAACACACGGACTATAACGGAGGTTACGTGTTCCCCGGCGCCATCAATTTCGGCATCATGGCCGCCATCAAGCCCAACGGGACCAATACGGTCAAGCTATTCGCCTTAGACATGGACGAATACGTAGAGTTTGAAATCGGCCCCGAAACGGCCCCGGACAAGCATTGGTCCAAATATATCTTCGGCGTGTGCCAGGAGATTCTCAAACGTGGCGGCAAGGTGGAAGGCTTCAACGCCGTCTTTGCCGGAGACGTCCCGAATGGCGCCGGACTCAGCTCGTCGGCCGCCCTGGAGAGCACCTTCGCCTTCGCCCTCAACGACCTTTTCAACCAGGGCAAATTCGACAAATTCGAGCTGGCCAAGATAGGTCAGAGCACAGAGCACAACTACTGCGGCGTCAAATGCGGCATCATGGACCAGTTCGCCTCCCTCTTCGGCAAGGAAGGCTCCCTGATCCGCCTCAACTGCAAAACCGGCGAGTACAAGTATTTTCCCTTCCATCCCAAGGGCTACAAGCTGGTGCTCATTGACACCTGCGTAAAGCACCTTCTGGCCGACAGCGCCTACAACAAGCGCCGGGAATCCTGCGAAAGGGCCGCGGCCGCCATCCGCAAGAACCACCCCGAGGTGGAATTCCTCTCGGATGCCAAGCGCCTCTGGTTGGACGAGGTCCGCTCAGAAATCTCCGAGGAAGACTTCCTGAGGGCCGAATACGTGATTGGAGAGGTGCAGCGCGTGCTGGATGTCTGCGACGCCCTCGAGCGTGACGACTACGAGACCGTGGGAGAGATGATGTACCAGACGCATTTCGGCCTCAGCCATCTGTACGAGGTCTCCTGTGAGGAACTGGATTTCCTGAACAAACTGGCCCGCAAGTGCGAGGTGACCGGTTCCCGCGTGATGGGCGGCGGTTTTGGCGGCTGCACCATCAACCTGGTGAAGGAGGAGTTTTACGACCGCTTCATCGAAACCGCCGTGGAGAAGTTCACGGAGAAATTCGGTCACGCGCCCAAGATTTACAACGTAATTATCAGCGATGGCGCTCGCAAACTGTAGTCATTGTGGCAAGCAGACGGAGGTAGAGCTCCGTCAGAGCATCAACACCGCCCTTGATCCGCAGCTCAAAGCCCGGGTCAAGGACGGCTCTTTATTTGTCTGGGAGTGCCCTTATTGCGGCCATCGCAACCTGGCCAAGTACCAGACCCTCTACCACGACCCTGACGGCAAGATGATGGTCTGGCTCCTTCCCGGAGACGAGCAGCCTCCGCAGGCCGTAGAGGAAGCCGTAAAGGAGCTGGACGGCTATACCCTCCGCCGTGTGAGGGAGGTGGGAGACCTCATCGAAAAGGTGAACATCCACGACGCCGGCCTGGAAGATACGGTGCTGGAGATGTGCAAATGGGTCACCCGCCAGGAGTTGGGCGCCAAAAACCCCGAAGCCGCCACCGCTCCGCTCCGTTTTCTGAGGATGGAAGGGGCCGACAACGACCTGGTGCTGGCTCTTCCCCTCGATGGCCAGATGCAGGTGTTGAACGTGGGTTTCAACGTGTACGAAGACGCCCGCGGCATCCTTCTGCGCAATCCTTCCGTGCGTCCTGCCACCGGCTTTGCCCAGGTGGACCAGGCCTGGATTGAACAGTTTTTCCGCTAAAGATTAAAGGAAAGAACCAGCGAGACGGAGTAGGGCTTTATCTGCTCCGTTTCGTTGTAGACATTGCCGCCCAGCCAGGAGAAAGAGACGCCCAGGGTGGTATCTACGGCCAGGAAGAAGATTTGGCCCAGGTCTGCGGTGAGGTCTGCACCGGCGCTCCACAGGAAATCCTTCCCCAGGCCGGTAAAATCTCCGTGCGGAGTAAGGACGAATTTTCGGATATAGCCCAGCACTGGAACGTAAAGGTCTCCGAAATACAGGGGAACGGCATAGTCGATGCTAGCCTTCCACTGCGTGCGGTATTGGGCCGACAGGAAGGAGGACACTTCCGAATCGAACCCTCTTGGAAGCACGTTGGCCCGGTAATCTCCGAAGGGCGCATGGCCCAGCTGGTGCTGCACGGTGGCCGTGAGCATGATGCCCTGCGTACGCAGGATGCCGGGCACGTAAGCGTAGGCATGGCCGTAGAGCACCGGCTTGAAGGCCTCCGTCATTCCGGGGCGGAAGGCGGCGCCGCCCTCCAGACCCAGGCCCCAACGGGGGTAAATCTGAGATTCCGCCCTCGGAAGCATCACATAGCCGCGGGCCGATGCGCTAAGCTGCTGCATGAACAGATTCCGGGCCTTGTCGGCCCCTGCGAACACCCGGGGAGAATCCGAAAGGGGACTGCGGGTAAATTTGACGCTGCCCAGGCTGTAGATGTTGTTGGAGAAACTGTAGCGGAGCTGGGGAACAAAGCCGACATTCAGGCCGTATCGGCTGAAGTTCAGGGGGACATAGGCCCTCAGGGAGCCGGTCAGAAGCGGCGTAGAACGGAGGGAGACAGCGTTTCCATAGCTCACCTGGTCTCCTTCCTGCGTTTCCGTGAGGGTGTACTGGCGGGCCAGGCGGTCTCCGTAGTCTATCTGGGCTTCCAGCACCGGATATTGTCCGGCGTAGGTGAGTTTTGTGTGGAGGGCCGTCCGCCAGCCTTCGGCCTTGTCCGGATTGGGATGGAAGGCAATGCCGGCCTGGCCGTAGAAGGTGCCCAGCGTGTTCTGGAACATGCCGATAGCGCCCGGAGAAAGCGTCTCGTATGAATACTCGAAGGAGCCGGCCATCACATCGTCCACATCCACGTACAGCGGCAGCCAGGTGTGAAGCCGCAGCGGGTGGGCCAATTTGTAATAGCGTTTGGGCTCCGAGAGCGGAATCTCCTTTTTCAGGTCCGGAGCCGGGCCCAGGGCACGCTCCTGAGCGGTAATGGCGTCCTCGACAACATACTGATGAAGCTCATCGTGGCGCACTTCACGGGGCTTGAGTGCGCCGATGGGAATGCGGAACAGTTTCCCTCCGGTCAGCGTCTGGGAAATGCCGTAGTAATACTGGTCGTCAGAGGTAAGATCCGTGATGCCATAACGTGTATTGGTTATCTGCATCAGCTTTCCCTCTGCCGGGAAGTACTGGTAGAGTTCGTTCACGCCCGTGCGGTCCGACACCCACTCCACGCAGTTGTCACCGCCGCCCAGGTTCACGATTTTCTGGTGGGTGGGAGGCAGCACCGTGCTCCACGCTTCTCCATGGGCCGATATCCGGTACAGCCCGTATCCGTCGTCCGTTACGCCCAGGCAGTAAAGGTCTTCTCCCAGCCAGGCTGTCTCCGTGAGCTGAACCCCCTGCGGAGCCTGCCTGCGCCGGACAATGCTTCCGTCCCGGGCCGATATTTCCGTCAGGTAAGTCTCTCCCGTCACGGCATAGTCCACCGTGGCCAGCGTTTCACCGTCGGCGGAAGGGACCGGATTGTACATCCGCGTCCCGTGGGTGAGGGTGTGTACTTTCTGCGTTGCCAAATCCAGGTAACACACTACGGAACTTCCGGAGAGCGTCCAGCGCGGATGAGGGCGGGTCTCGCTCCAGTAGAGGCGCCCGTGTACGGGGTCGTGAAACAGCGAGGAGGAGTGGCCGGCATAGGTGCGCAGCACCTTCTCCTTTCCTTGGGAGATGCGTACCAGCTGCGTGTTGTGCAAATAGCCCTCCCGGATAAGATAAATGTCTTTATCTATCCATACAGGGGTGGAGTAATCCAGCGGAAAGTCCGTTTCGGGGGTGAGCTGCTCCATTTCCACGAAGGGGGCGCGGGCCATGTCATCGGCCTTCCAGATGTCATGGAAAGTTTGCATGATGTCCCGGAAGCCGTCTTCTTCGTTTTTCCGGCCGGCGTCTTTCAGGACTTTCGAAAAATTATAGGGGGCGAAAAGCCAGGGCTTCCGTACCTTGATATCCAGTCCCCGGTCGGTGTAATCCGGCATATTGTACAGATAGCGCGTACCGGCCATCAAGACATACCCGGCCTTGTAATAGTCCGGCGTAAGGCGTTTGTAGGAGCCTTTGCTCCAGAGCGTCAGGTTTCTCCAGTCTCCCTGGTCCAGCGCCACGCGCATATAGTTCAGGAAGTCCGCCGTGCGGGCTCGGGTGCCGTTGGCCAGTCCCGTTTCTGCGGCCACGGCGTCTCCTTCTCCGCGGGTGCTGGTAAGATAAACGGCCCAGGCAAACGGCGCGGAGCCCTGGCCGATGGCATAAGAAAGCCCCTTGAAGAAGCCGGCGTCTTCCATTTTTTCCAACTGCGCCTGGTGGCGGGGCTCATGGGCCGCCAGCTGGATGGGCCAGCTCACGGGGTCCGAATTGTAAGCGGGAGGGAGGGTGTAGAGGTCCATCCTGGTGGGCGCCCAGGCCACGGAACCGTTGGAATACATATTGTGCGTATGCAGCACCACCGGCATCTTCCGGTTCCATTTTCCGCTTTGGGGCGTATGGCCCAGAGAACGTCCCATCGGCTCCCGGAACGCCTCCAACAGGCGGGCATACACACGCGCCAGGGAATCGGCCCCTTCGGGATAAATAACCTTGTAATAAGGGCTCTCCATGCTGTACCAGCGCAGGTTACCCGGATCTTCTCCGGGGGTGTAGAATTGGGCGCGGGCCGCCAGAGAGGCAACCAGCAGGAGGGTTAAAACCGTCAGACTCTTGCGCATAATGTACAAAAATAAGTAAAAAACCGTAAATTTGTACATTATGAAAGTAAGAATCAGACTCTTGTGCCTTCTTGCCCTGGCCCTTTCCTGCGGACCCCGCGGGAACAAGGCGGCCCAGGCGCCCGCCACACGCAACTTTCCCATGGCCGAAGTGCCCACCATGCTCACGGAACCCGCAGAGCGGGCCGTCTGGCTGGCACAGCATTTCTGGGACCGTTTCACCGACACGCAGAAACTGTATCCCTGCGACTCGCTCACGGTAAACGGTGTGCCCCTGGAGCCCCTGGAAGGCCAGGTGGGGCTGTTTGCCTCCCTCCTTCAGCAGATTCCGCTGCCGGAAGGGGAGAAGGCCATGGCGAGTGCCTTCCACCGCTTGGAGGCCTTCCAGGAGGCGCAGCCTCAAGGGAATGTGTTCACGCAGACATCGGCCCTTATTTCCCGTTATTTCTTCGACCCCAATTCCCCTGTCCGCAGCGAAGACCTGTACCTTCCCTTCGTGACCCTGCTGGCAGAGTCTCCGCTTACGCCTCAGAACTTGAAGCCGGGCTACGCCTGGGATATAAAAACCTGTTCCATGAACCGCACAGGCACCCCTGCGGCCGATTTCACCTTCGTGGACACCGCCGGCCGCCGCAGCAGCCTTTATGGCATCCGGGCGGAATGGACGCTCCTTATCTTCGGCAATCCGGACTGCAGCGCCTGCCGGGAGCTCATGGAAGCCATGGAGGAAAGTGCGGAGATATCGGCCCTTCAAGACCAAGGCCGGCTCAAGGTGGTGGACGTGTACATAGACGAAGACATTGCCCTCTGGAAAGAGCGCATGGAGGATTATCCGAGCCATTGGATTAATGGCTACGACCCCTCCTTCACCATCCGGCAAGACCGCCTGTACGCCGTACGGGCCGTGCCTTCCTTGTATCTGCTGGATGCCGGCAAAACGGTGGTGCTCAAGGACGCCCCGGCAGAGCGGGTGCTGGAGCTGCTCTCCTCCCTGTAGAACTTCTCATGTCCGGCTGTTGCAAAGACAGCGAAAAATATGTAAGTTTGCATAGCCATGCAACAGTATTTAGACCTCCTCAGACATATCCGCACCCACGGCGTGATGAAGGAAGACCGCACCGGAACGGGCACCCAGAGCGTGTTCGGCTATCAGATGCGCTTCAACCTGGCCGATGGCTTTCCCCTGCTCACCACCAAGAAGGTACATCTCAAGTCCATCATCCATGAGCTCCTGTGGTTCATAGCCGGAGACACCAACGTGAAGTACCTCCGGGACCACGGCGTCACCATCTGGGACGAGTGGGCCGATGCCAACGGAGACCTGGGCCCCGTGTACGGGCACCAGTGGCGCTCCTGGCCCGCCCCGGACGGCCGCAGCATAGACCAGCTGGCGCAGGTGGTGGAAACCATCCGCCGGAACCCGGACTCCCGCCGCATGCTGGTGAGCGCCTGGAACCCCGCCGAGGTGGACAAGATGGCCCTGCCGCCCTGCCACTGCCTCTTCCAGTTCTACGTGGCCGATGGCAAACTCTCCTGCCAACTGTACCAGCGCAGCGCCGACGTGTTCCTGGGTGTTCCCTTCAACATCGCCTCCTACGCCCTGCTCACGCTCATGATAGCGCAAGTGTGCGGCCTGCAGCCCGGAGAATTTATCCATACCACGGGAGACACCCATATCTACCGCAACCATTTCGAGCAGGTGGCCCTCCAGCTCAGCCGTACTCCGCGCCCGCTTCCCGTCATGAAACTGAATCCGGAGGTAAAGTCCCTCTTCGACTTCCGATATGAAGATTTTACCCTGGAAGGCTATGACCCGTGGCCGGCCATCAAGGCCCCGGTAGCGGTTTAAGCCACTCTGAACGAACCCCTTGTCATTCTGAACGAAGTGAAGAATCTCATGAAAAAGTGCATCATCGTAGCCGTGGCCGACAACTGGGGCATCGGCGTCAAAAACGCCCTCCCCTGGCATCTGAAGGAAGATTTGCAGTACTTCAAGGCCACCACCCGGGGCTATCCCGTCATCATGGGACGCACCACCTACTTTTCCATCGGCCGACCCCTTCCCGGGCGCAAGAACATTGTCCTGAACCTGGGCGGAGACCCCATCCCGGAGGTCACCTGCGTCTATTCCTTCGAGGAAGCCTATGCCGAGGCCGCCAAAACCGGCGCGGACAAGTGCTTTGTGATAGGCGGGGCCTCCGTCTATAAGGCCGCCCTGCCGGACATGGACCTGCTCTACATCACCCATGTGCATACGGAAGTGAAAGAGGCCGATACCTTCTTCCCCGTCATAGACCCGGCCGTGTGGGAGCGGGAAAGCACCTCCGAAACCCATACGGACCCGGAAACCGGATACCCATTCGAATTTGTTGTATATAAGAAAAAATAACCATGGCCATAACAAGTGAAATCTGGGGCAAGACCCCGGACGGAAAGGAAATCATCCTCTATACCATCAAGAACAGTTCCGGTGCCTATGTGCAGCTTTGCTCCGTGGGCGCCGCCATCGTCTCCATCGTGGTTCCGGACAAGGACGGAAAGCTGGAAGACGTGGTGCTGGGATACGACAATCCCCTATCATATTTCGCCGACGGCCCTTGCGCCGGCAAGGTTCCCGGCCGCTATGCCAACCGCATCGCCAAGGGCAAATTCACCCTGGACGGCGTAGAGTACACCCTGCCCATCAACAACGGTCCCAACCACCTGCACGGCGGCCCCCAGGGCTTCCAGAATAAGGTTTGGGAAAGCCGCGTGGAGGGAGACGCCGTAGAGTTCCTTTACTTCTCGGTCGACGGGGAGGAGGGCTATCCCGGCAACCTCAAGACGGTGGCCCACTACAGTTGGGGAGAAGACAATTCCCTCAAGCTTGTCCTCACGGCCCAGGCCGATGCCCCCACGGTGGTGAACCTCACCAACCATGTCTATTTCAACCTGGACGGGAAGGGCTCCGTGCTGGACCATCGGCTGGAACTCAACGCCTCCCAGTGGCTTCCTACGGACGAAACCCTCATCCCCACCGGAGAGGTGGCCGACGTGGCCGACACCCCCATGGACTTTGTGGAAGCCAAACGGATAGGCCGGGACATTTTCACCGATTTTCCGGCCCTCAAGTACGGGAAAGGCTACGACAACTGCTACCTGATTGACGGCGCCACGCCCGGCCAGCTGTGTACGGCCGCCGAGCTCTGGGGCGCCACCTCCGGCCGCCATCTGGAGGTGCTCACCACCCAGCCCGCCGTACAGGTTTATACCGGTAACTGGCTCAAAGGCTCTCCCAAGGGCAAGGGCGGTTATGAATATCAGGATTACGATGCCGTGGCCATCGAGTGCCAGCACTGCCCGGACTCCCCCAACCAGCCCGCCTTCCCCACCACCGTCCTCCGCCCCGGCGAGGTGCTTGAGGAGGCCATTATCTGGGCTTTCGACGCACGGTAAAGACACACAATGGCAAAAGTAGCGGAAGATACGCCCATGCTGCGGCATTACTTTGAGGTGAAAGCACAACACCCCGAGGCCTTGCTGCTGTACCGTGTGGGAGACTTTTACGAGATGTACTCGGACGACGCCGTTACGGCCGTACGGGTGCTGGGCCTGGTCCAGACCAAGAAATCCAACGGAGACAAGGGTCCCGTGGCCATGGCGGGCTTCCCGCATCATGCCCTGGAGAACTACCTCACCAAACTGGTGAGAGCCGGTTACAAGGTGGCCGTATGCGACCAGCTGGAAGACCCCAAGTTTGCCAAGAAACTGGTCAAGCGCGGTGTCACGGAAATTGTAACCCCCGGCATTTCCTTCGGGGAAAACATGCTGGAAACCAAGGAGAACAACTTCCTCTGCGGGCTCACCGTAGAGCGGAACCTGTGCGGAGCCGCTTTCCTGGATGTATCCACCGGCCAGTTCCAGGTGGCCCAGGGCAGCCTGGACTACATTGCCACCCTGGTGGGTTCCCTCAAGCCCAAGGAGCTGGTGGTCCAGCGGGGCTGTGAAAAGGGCCTGAAAGAACGCCTGGGAGACGTTTACACCACCTCCTTGGACGAGTGGGCCTTCGTGTACGATTCTTCCGTTGAGCGGCTCAAGCGCCAGATGGGCGTGGACAGCCTCAAGGGCTTTGCCATAGACCCTTACCCGCTGGGCGTGTGCAGCGCCGGGGCCCTCCTGGTCTATCTGGAGCAGACCCAGCACAGCGGGCTCAAGAACATTTGCACGATAGGCCGCATAGACGAGGCCAAGTTCGTGTGGATGGACAAGTTCACTCTCCGCAACCTGGAGGTGTTCCAAAGCGCTTCCGGGGCCGATGGCGTATCCCTGGTACAGACTTTGGACAAGTGTTCCAGCCCCATGGGCGCCCGCCTGCTGCGGCAGTGGCTGGCCATGCCCATCATGGACCTGAAGGAACTGAACGCCCGTTACGACACGGTCCAATACTTTACGGAAAATCCTCAGATTCTGCAGGATACCCAGATGGACCTGGGCAAATTGGGAGACCTGGAGCGCATCCTGGGCCGTATCGCCAACGGCCGGGCCTATCCCCGCGAGGTGATGCAGCTGGGCCGCGGCCTTTCGCTCACAAGCCCCATCAAAGAACGCCTGGCCGATGGGCCGGATGCCCTTAAAAAGCTCCTGGGTGGCCTCAAGGGCTGCGAAAAGCTGCTGGCCGATATTCTGAAAACCCTGGCTCCCGAGCCGGCCATTCAGCTGGGGAAGGGGCCCGTTATCGGCCAGGGCGTAGATGAAGAACTGGACGAGCTCCGAACCCTCAGCGCCGGCGGCAAGGATTACCTTCTGCAGATGCAGCAGCGGGAGGCGGAGCGCACGGGCATATCGTCCCTTAAAATTGCCTACAACAACGTTTTCGGCTATTATATCGAGGTTCGCAACACCTTCCGCGACAAGGTTCCGCCGGAGTGGATTCGCAAGCAGACCCTGGTAAATGCAGAGCGTTATATCACCGAAGAACTCAAACAATACGAAGAGAAAATTCTCACGGCCGAAGACCGTATCTACGCTATTGAGTCGCGCCTGTACGGGGAACTCATCGCCCGCATCCAGCAGCAGATTCCCGTCATCCAGGGCAACAGCCGTATCCTCTCTAAGCTGGATGTGCTGGCGGGCTTCGCGGAGCAGGCCGTAGAGCGCCATTACTGCCGCCCCCGGATGAACGACGGCAAGGCGCTGGACATCCGGGAAGGCCGGCATCCCGTCATAGAAACCCTCATGGCTCCCGGAGAGGAATACGTCCCCAACGACGTGTATCTGGATACGGACAGGCAGCAGATTATCATCCTCACGGGCCCCAACATGGCCGGTAAGAGCGCCCTGCTGCGCCAGACCGCCCTCATCGTGCTCATGGCCCAATGCGGCTCCTTCGTGCCCGCCACATCGGCCGATATCGGCTGGTTCGACAAGCTTTTCACCCGCGTAGGCGCCACGGACAACATCTCCCGCGGAGAGTCCACCTTCATGGTGGAGATGCTGGAGACAGCCATGATTCTGAACAACCTGAGCGCCCGGTCGCTGGTGCTTCTGGACGAAATTGGCCGGGGAACCTCCACCTTCGACGGCATGTCCATCGCCCGCGGCATCGTAGAGTATATCCACGAATACGGCAAGGGCGCCAAGACGCTCTTCGCCACCCATTATCACGAACTCAATGATCTGGAAGGCCTCTTCCCGCGCGTGAAAAACTTCCATGTGGCGGTGAAGGAGGTGGGCCGCGAGGTCATTTTCCTGCGCAAACTCCGCGAGGGAGGCACCGCCCACAGCTTCGGTATCCATGTGGCCCGCATGGCCGGCATGCCGCAGCCCGTGCTGGAAAGCGCGGAACGCACCCTGAAAGCCCTCGAAAACAGCGAGCGTCTGGAGGCGATAGGTGCCCTCACGCCCGTAAAACCCCATACGGTGAAAGAAGGCCGCATTGAGAAGGACGGCTCCCTGCAGCTGAGCATGTTCCAATTGGACGACCCTCTGCTGGAATCCCTCCGCGACCGTCTCAAATCCGTAGATCTCAATAATTTAACCCCGCTTCAAGCCTTCGACCTGCTCCGGGGCATGAAAGAAGAGCTTGGTATATGAAACGCGTTCTGGTCATAGCCTACTACTGGCCGCCGTCCGGCGGTTCCGGCGTGCAGCGCTGGGTGAAGTTTGTCAAATACCTGCCCTCGGAGGGCTGGGAGCCCGTTGTCTTTGCCCCCGACGGGGCCGATTACCCTTCGCTGGACCCTTCCTTCCAGAAAGAAGTTCCGGCCTCCGTTGAGGTCCTTCGCGGCCGCATCTGGGAGCCCTATGCGGCATATCGGAAGTTCACCGGTGCGGAGAGCACCCAGGTGACGGAAATCTCTTCCGGGAAAAAGAGCTGGAAGCAGAAGCTCTCCCTCTGGGTTCGGGCCAACTGCTTTGTGCCGGACCCTCGTGCGGGCTGGGTGAAGCCCTCCGTCAAGACTCTCCTCAAATACTTGGAAGAACGCCCTGTAGATGTGATTGTGACCACCGGGCCGCCGCATTCCGTCCACCTGATTGGCCAGAAGCTGCATCAGGCTACCGGCATTCCCTGGATTCCGGATTTCCGGGACCCATGGAGCCGGATGTACTACCTGCGGTACCTGCCCATGACCTTCGCCACCTGGCGCCGGCTCCGCCGCCTGGAACAGTCTGTGCTGGACAGCTGCTCCACCGTGCTTGCCTGTACGCCGCAGGTGCAGGAAGACTTCCGGGCCCAGACGCGCACCCCCGTCGCCTGCATCACCAACGGCTTTGACGAGGAAGATTTCACAGGCCCTGCCCCTCAGGGAGACGGCCTTTTCAATATCACCCATACCGGTCTTTTTGCGGCCGACGGCAACCCGCTGGAGCTTTGGAAGGTGCTGGGAAAACTGGCGGTTTCCGAACCCGGATTCCGGGAAGAGCTGCGCATCCGGCTGGTGGGAAAAGTGGACCGGGAGGTGCTGGAGGCCATATCGGCCGCCGGGCTTTCGGACAATGTGGTGCTGCTGGGGCCTTTGAATCATGCCGATGCCGTCCGCGAGCAGCGCAGCGCGTCCATCCTTCTTCTGCCCCTCCGCAACGACCCCCTGTATGCCCCCATTCTTCCCGGCAAGTTGTTCGAGTACTTGGCGGCCCGGCGTCCGGTGCTGGGAATCGGCCAGGAAGACGGCGCCATGGCGCAGGTTCTGTTTCAGGCGCGTGCCGGCATTACGGCCGACTGGGACAACCCGGCTCCGATGCGGGCGTTTGTGGCCACCGCCTGGCATCAGCACGGTGGCGGCGGCATCCCCGCCACCACCGGCGAAATCGGCCCTTATACGCGCCGCGCCACCACCCATGCCCTGGCGCAATTGCTGTCGCAGGTGAGTGGTACGTGTGTCGCAGGTCCCCAAAAATCGGCCGACCTGCAACGGAATACGCCCCAGAATGAAGATTAGCGTCGCAGGTCAGAGAAAAAACGGGGACCTGCAACGGAAACAGTCTGGACCGGTGACAAAAACATACCTAACCTGCAACGGAAATGGCTCGGACCTGCACCGGAGATAGACAATAAATAGAGTAGTATGACTGAGATTTGGAAGAAAATAGCCCTTGCCCTGGGCATCGTGGCCCTGTTTCTGGCCCTGAGTTACGGCTTTGTTCCGCAGGTTCTGGACGGCAAGATAGTGAACCAGAGCGACATTTCCGGCTATGTGGGCATGTCGCATGAGATGAGCGAGTGGAACAAGGCCCACCCGGACAATCCCACCTACTGGACAGACTCCATGTTCGGCGGCATGCCCACCACGGCCATCTCCACCCAGAACGGCGGAGACTACACGGAGCCGCTCTACAAGCTGCTCTTTGCAGGCAAGCGCCCGGCCCCGTGGATATTCGTAAGCCTGCTGGGCGCCTTCCTGCTGTTTCTTGCCCTGGGCGTCAGCTGGCCCGTGGCCGTGGGAGGCGCCATCGCCGTGGCCTTCTGCAGCTACAACTTCCAGATTATCCAGGTGGGCCACAACACCAAAATGCAGGCCATCGCCCTCATGCCCTGGGTGCTGGCGGCGCTGGTTTACACTTACCGTTCTTGTCATTCTGAGCGAAGCGAAGAATCTGTATGGAAAACGCTTCTGGGCGCTTCTCTCTTCGGCCTCACCCTCAGTTTCCAAATCAAGGCCAACCACCAGCAAATCTCTTACTATCTGGCCCTTGTGGTGCTCATCTATGCTCTGGTGGAGCTGGTCCATACCATCAAGACCAAGGCCTGGAAGCCCTTCCTGGTGGCATCGGCCCTGCTGCTGGTGCTGGGCGGCGCCGGTATCGCCACCAATGTTAACAAACTGCTTCCGCTGGCCAAATATACCCCCAACACCATGCGCGGCGGCTCCGAGCTTTCCAAGGAGGGCGCCAATGCCAAGGGCCTGGACCTGGACTATGCCACCTCCTGGAGCTATGGCTGGCAGGAACTGCCCAACCTGATGATTCCCAATTTCAACGGAGGGTCATCGGCCGGAGCGGTGAATCCGGACAAATCGGCCACCATCCAGCTGCTTAAACGGGCGGGGCAGAAGAACCTCAAGGAGACCGCCAAGAGCCTGCCGATGTACTGGGGCCCCCAGCCTTTCACCGCCGGGCCCATGTATATGGGTGCCATTACCGTTTTCCTCTTTGTGCTGGGCCTGTTTCTGTACAAAGGCCGGAACAAATGGTGGATTATAGCGGCCACCGTCCTGGCCGTCCTCATGGCGGTTGGGAGCCACTTTATGCCCTTTACAGCTTTCTGTTTCAAATACTTGCCCCTGTATAACAAGTTCCGTACGGTGTCCATGGCGCTGGTGGTTCTGCAAGTGACGCTGCCGGTGCTGGGCTTCCTTACGCTGGACGGTATCCTCCGGGAAAAATACGAGCCGAAGGCCTTCAAGAAGGGCCTGGCCTGGGCCTTCGGGCTCACCGGCGGCTTCTGCCTGCTCTCCTGGCTGGCTCCCGGCCTGTTCGGGAACTTTGAGGCGGCCTCCGACGCCCAAATGCAGGATGTGCTGGTGGAAGCGCTGGTGAAGGACCGCATCGCCCTCTTCAAGGCCGATGCCCTCCGCTCCCTGGCCCTGATTTCCGCCTCCGCGGGCCTTCTTTTATGGGCCTTCCTGCCCAAGGGGCAGACGGAGCACGCCAAGGCTTTCGCCGGCTTCGGTCGCCGCTCCGTGGCGGTTGTGCTTATCGGCCTGCTTGTCCTGGCCGATATGTTTGCTGCCGGCAAGCGTTACCTCAATGCCCGTCACTTCACCACCCCGCGGGACTTTGACAAAACCTTCGTCGCACGCCCGGTGGATGAGCTGATGAAGGCCGATACAGACCCGCAGTACCGCGTTCTGGACCTCACGGTGAATGTGTTCAATTCCTCCGTTCCCTCCTACCACCACAAGAACGTGGGCGGCTACTCCCCGGCCAAGCTCCAGCGGTATCAGGACCTCATTGAGCACTACCTGTCGGCCGAAATTAACGGTCTTTACAAGCAGCTGGGAGAGGCGGCCGAACTGGAAGACGTGGCCGATTGGATGGCTGCGAACACGCCGGTGCTGAACGCCTTGAACACCCGCTATGTGGTGCTGGACGGCGATTATCCGCCGCTTCAGAACCCCGCCGCCTTCGGTCCCGCCTGGTTTGTGGACTCCGTGGTGCAGGCCGCCACTCCCGACGAAGAAATTGCCCTCCTGGGCTCCATTGACCTGAAGCGCCAGGCCGTGGTCACCACCCCTGTCACCCTGAACGACTATTCTGTCATTCTGAGCGAAGCGAAGAATCTCCCGGAATCAGGAGACTACATCTCCATGACTTCCTACGCCCCCAACGAGCTGCACTACCGCTACTCGGCCTCCCGGGAGCGCCTGGCCGTCTTCTCCGAGGTGTATTACCCCAACGGCTGGCATGCCACCGTGGACGGGCAGCCCTTGGACCTCCTCCGGGCCGACTGGACCCTCCGCGCCGCCCTCCTTCCGGCCGGTGAGCACGAGGTGGTGATGACCTTCCTCCCGGACAGCTACCGCCAGGGTGCCACGGTGTCCCGCATCGCCTCCGTGGGCCTGCTGCTCTTGCTGGCGCTGGCCCTCGGCCTGTCATTCCTTCCCGCACGCCGTTCCAGGCTTGACAACTAAACGCCTGATAATCATAAACTTATAGTATATTTCTCGTTCGATTTTTGAACGAGAAATGTACTATAACACGCTGTGGGTCAATTGCTTAGTTGTAAAGGCCTTGGACTTACGTACCACACCCCGGGGGCTCTATTGGTTATGAAAAGGGGATTTCGTATTTTTGCAGGGCAAAATCTCAGGAATGAACAAGACCGAAATACTGCAATGGCTGCAGGAAGTGCAGCATCCCGCCAAGGAAGACCAGAGCGTCGTGGTCCTTGGCATGGTGGAAAAGATTGATATAGAGGAAAGCAAGGTGCATGTAACCCTGGCCTTTCCCAAACGGCCAGACCCGCTGAAAAATTATTTGGTAGGGGCCGTGGAGGCCTGCCTGTACAGGCATTTGCCCGGCGGTACAAGCATCGAGGTAGATACCGTGGTAAAAGAGGCGGCCAAGCCGGCGCACAAAGGAATCGAATTCAATCTGGAGCAGCTGCGGGAGGTAAGTCATATCATCGGCATAGCTTCCGGAAAGGGTGGCGTGGGCAAAAGCACCGTCACCGTGAACCTGGCCGTTGCCCTGGCCCGCTTAGGCTATAGAGTGGGTGTGGCCGATGCCGACGTTTATGGCCCCTCCATCCCCACCATGACCGGCACCGAGGGGGTAACCATTGAGATGTACGGAGAAAACGAGAACGACAACCTCTTTGTCCCCGTAGAGAAATACGGCGTCAAATGGCTCTCCGTGGGACACGTTTCCCAGGCCGGACAGGCCCTGATCTGGCGCGGGCCGATGGCCTCCACCGCCCTCAAGCAAATCATTCTCCAGACGCTTTGGGGCCCGCTGGACTTCCTCCTGATTGACATGCCTCCGGGAACCGGCGACATCCACATCTCCCTGATTGGCGACGTGCCCATGAGCGGTGCCGTCATTGTGACCACTCCGCAGGCGGTAGCCCTCTCGGATGTGCTCCGCGGCGTGAACATGTTCCGCAACCCGCAGGTGGACAAACCCATCTACGGCCTGGTGGAAAACATGTCCTGGTTCACCCCCGCAGCCCATCCTGAAGAGAAATACTACCTGTTCGGCAAGGACGGCGGGGCGCAGATGGCCGCCAACCTGGACATCCCCTTCCTGGGCCAGATACCCCTGGTGCAGGACATCCGCGAAGGGGCCGATGACGGCACCCCCGCAGCCCTGCTGGACCGTCCGGACAGCCAGGCCTTCCAGGAACTGGCCCGAAAACTCCTTTCCGCCCTTTAATCGGCCTTCAGGCTTGACAACTAAGTCATTGTAACTCAGCATAAAACAATACATTCCTCGTTCAAAAAACGAACGAGGAATGTACTATAAGCTATTGACTATCAGCCGATTGATTGTCAAGGGTAAAGCCTACTTGGCGTAGGTGATTTCGTTGATAATGTTGGTGGCGCCGCCCACTTTCTCCACCATCCACAGCACGTAGCGGATATCCACGCAGATGCAGCGCTGCAGGTCCGGCTCAAACATCACGTCGGAGCTCATGCTTTCCCAGTTGCCGTCAAAGGCCAGGCCGATCAGGTTGCCCTTGGCATCCAGCACGGGCGAGCCGGAGTTGCCGCCGGTGATGTCGTTGTTGGTGAGGAAGCAGGTGTGCAGGGTGCCGTCGGCATCGGCCCAGCGGCCATAGTCGCCGGCCTGCACCAGGGCCTTCACATCGGCCGGAAGGATGAATTCCGGATTGGTGGGGTCTTCCTTTTCCAAAAGGCCCTTGGCGGTAGTGAAATACTTGTACACCAGGCCGTCCTTGGGGCTATAAGGCAATACCTTGCCGTAGGTGAGGCGCATGGTGGAGTTGGCGTCCGGGTACATGGCCTGGCCTTTCTGCCACTCCATGAGGGCGGCGGCAAAGTGCTTGCGGCCCTGTTCATAAGCCTGGGGCGCGCGTCCGTAAACCACACCGTAGTGTTTCATGAGCACCGTAATGATGCTGGTGAACAGGCCCATGGCCGGATCTTTCATGAGGGCGTCTAAGCTGGTGGCGCCGGCCTGCAGCTTCTCATAAGAAGTGAAGACGCTGCCTTCAAACAGCTTCTGAACATATTCCGGAATGTCAAGGGTGGCAAAGTCGGAACCCAAGCCTTCCAGATAGTTCTCCGGCTTGGCATTCTGCCGATAGAATTCCAGCAGGGCCACGGCTTCTTTCTTGTCCAGGTCCACTACATAGTCGCGGTATTCTCCCTTCATGGCTTCTACGGCCTGCTTGACGGCGGCCAGGGTATCCACGCCCTCCGGAACACCGTTCTGGAAAAGAGAAAGTACGCCGGAAGCCAGGCCCACCAGCTCGATGCGGTAGGGAGCTTCGGTGAGAAGGGTGACGGCCCGGTTGGCCTCGGAGGTGTTCTCTACATGGCGGGCAATGTCGGCCACAGGGTCTCCGTAGAGGGCCTTGCGCTCAGGTGAAGCCTCAATCCAGGCCTTCAGGGCGGCCTCTTTCTGCTCTTCCCGGCCGATAATGTTCAGGTTCTCGAAGGCCAGCTCTTCGCCCTGCCACTTCTTCCAGCCGTTGGCGCTGCCGGCATACTTGTCGGCATACTTGAGCTGGACGGAAGGGTCGGCGCACATGGCTTCCCACATGATGTCCTGGCGCACGGTGCGGGCGTCAATGCGGATGCGGTTGGTGGCAATCATCTCCTTGAGCTGGGCGGCCGTCTGGTAGCGCTGGGTGCGTCCGGGGTAGCCCATGACCATGGCGTAGTCGTTCTCCTTCACGCCCTTCAGGGACACCTTCAGGCTGCGGGCGGGCTTGTAAGGGACATTTTCCTCACTGTATTCGGCAGGCATGTTGTCCTTGCCGGCATACACGCGGAACATGGAGAAGTCGCAAGTGTGGCGGGGCCACATCCAGTTGTCCGTCTCTCCGCCGAACTTACCCATGGAGGCGGCCGGAGCGGCCACAAAGCGCACGTCCGTATAGGTGCGGTACACAATCAGGTAATAGACATTGTTGTTATAGAAGGAAGTCACCTGGGCGCGGCAGCCGGGGTTGGACTCCTCCGCGGCCTTGCGCAGCTCTTCCTGCTTGTCGCGGCGGTTGTCGGCCTTCTCCACCACGGCGGTGACGTCCTCCATGGAAACCAGGAAGGTCACCGACAGGCCCGGGCAGGGGATTTCCTCTGCGTAGTTCTTGGCCCAGTAGCCGTCCATCAGGTAGTTGTGCTCGTCGGTGGACAGGCCCTGGATGCTGCTGTAACCGCAGTGGTGGTTGGTTACCAGCAGACCCTGGTCGCTGATCATCTCTCCGGTGCAGCCGCCGCCGAAATGCACGATGGCGTCCTTCAGGGAGGTCTTGTTGATGTTGTAAATCTCGTCGGGGCTCAGCTTGCAGCCGGCGGCCTTGAGGTCTTTCCCGTTGAGTTGTTTCAGGAGCGGCAGCAGCCACATTCCTTCATCGGCCATGGCGCTTACGGCAAGGGTAAGGCCGGCCAGAAAAGCAAGAATACGTTTCATATACTTAAGAATTTGTACAAAGTTACAAAAAAGAAAGAGATTCACCTGGGCAAGCGGTTGTATGCCCTGATTTTGCCCAGCATCCTTTCCGCCCATGCGGCGTCGCCGGCAATCTGGTAGCGGCAGTTTCCGTCGGGAGAAGCCGTAAACGTGGTGACAGCCTTGTCGGACAAGGTCACCGTACCCCTCGGAGAGAGCGTAAAGAGCGGGTCTCCTTCCACGGCGTTGATGACGGCCAGCGGGTCCCACATCTTTTGCCCGGTGTTGCAGTCACAGGTGAGATAGACTTGTTTGATAGGGTGGACATCCGTCCAGGATATGTCTGCGAGAACCTGTTCCGGGGTATATTCTACAGGGTCGCCCACTTCCATGGGCGTAAAGACGATATCGACATCCTGCGGCCAGAGCCGGAAGAAAGTCTGCGCAAAGGGGAGGCCCTGGGAAAAGTTGAAATCCGGTTCCACGGAATCCCCGAAAACGCCGCCCATCAGCTGAATCCTTCTGACCTTCCTGCGAACCAGATCCACGCCACTA
>Ga0247608_10003019_pt1 | contig 20094 bp, 15 predicted proteins | sample 176DNAGHGlowgp2_FD_193490 | JGI IMG/M metagenome (GOLD analysis project Ga0247608, IMG submission 193490) | Sheep rumen microbial communities from Palmerston North, Manawatu-Wanganui, New Zealand - 1766 DNA GHGlow gp2 | ecosystem: Host-associated > Mammals > Digestive system > Stomach > Rumen ...
GTTCTTCTTGTAACTTATTAAATTTTAAGAATTTCGATATTAATTATTTTACAATATTTATTGAATTTAAAATATTTTTTTATAACACACAAATATAACTAAAGCCCAATAATATATATAATCAAAAGCTTGAAGTTAAAGAAATATTTCTAAAAATTATTCAAAAATATTTAATTTAAATTTTAATTTGTGTCGATATGACGAAGAATTAAAAAAAGAAGCAATAAAATTATATTTTGAAGGTAACAGTTCAATGGTTGTTGTTAGAATTTTAAAAATAGGCATAACTACTTGTTTAAGATGTATGTGTAAAAGCTTATTCTAATAAAATAAAGCCGAAAAAATATAAAAATGAACGTGTTGAAGTTATAGAAATGGATGAATTATATACATTCTTTTATCTCTAAAAAAAAACGAGTTTTCGTAATGAATTTATTAGAAAGAATAACTAGAAAAGTAATTAGATTTGACATTTCTTTAGGAGTGTCACATTACTGTTCTTTTAATAAAAAATATTTTTTTAACATCGAAGATTAAAAGTTTTTTGAGTAACTTTTTTACAAAAAAGTTACTATTTTAAAAATTAATAAAATATATTTTTTTACATAAAACATACAATGAACCACACCTTTTCTTTTGATAAAAACCATAAACAATTCAAAAAATAATAGATTCTTTGCCAAAAGCAAAACAATATTATTCTGATGTTTATAATGGTTATTTTAATCTAAATTATAATTGTGGAAAATATAAATCTTTAAATAATAAAAGTCAAACTTATAATATTGGTGTAAAAGGTGTAAATTCAGATTTTAGAAAAAATATACCGTTTTTACAACGAAAATTTAAATGTTTTTCTAGATATTTAGAAACATTTAAAGTAGTTTTTACAGTATTTTGTTACATCTATAACAAATTTTCATCAATTAAAATAAAATTTTCAAATTTAAAGAAAAAATTATTTAAAAAATTTCATATAAAATACATAATTGGAACAACTTAAAATTATAAAATAATAAATAATTTTAATAATTTTTTATTTTATAATATCTTTAAAACTAAAAAAAGTAATAAAATAATAACAATAAACTTACAAACTAGAAACTAATAAAAAAAATATAAAAAAATAAACTTATATATTGAAAAAAATAAAAAATAAAAAATAAAAAAAATAAATAGTAGGAAATTGCAATACACTTTTCTCTTAATTGAGATATTCCAGCCGCACCTTCCGGTACGACTACCTTGTTACAACTTAGCTCCAATCATCAGTCCAACCTTCATTAATCTCAGTAACGATAATCAACTTCAGGTTTTACTAACTTTCATAGCTTGATGGGCGGTGTGTACAAGGTCCGAGAACGTATTCACCGTAACTTTGCTGATTTACGATTACTAGCGATTCCAACTTCATGAGGTCGAATTGCAGACCTCAATCCGAACTGAGGCGTATTTTAATGATTTAACATCTATTACTAGACATCAATTGTATACACCATTGTAGCACGTGTGTAGCCCTGGACATAAAGGCCGTGATGACCTGACCTCATCCTCTCCTTCCTCTCATTTTCATGAGCAGTCTGTCTAGAGTCCCCATCATTACATGCTGGTAACTAGACACAAGGGTTGCGCTCGTTTTGGGACTTAACCATACACCTCACGGCACGAGCTGACGACGGCCATGCAGCACCTTGCATTTTGTCCCGAAGGAACTTCTAATTTCTTAGAATGTCAAAAGCATTCTAGTCCAGGTAAGGTTTCACGCGTACTTACGAATTAAACCACATGCTCCACCGCTTGTGCGGACCCCCGTCAATTTCTTTGAGTTTCATCCTTGCGAACGTACTACCCAGGTGGATTACTTAATATTTTCACTCAAACCCTAATATGTCTCTTATAATAAATTATAAGATAAATACTAACGTCAAGTAATCATCGTTTACTGCATAGACTACTAGGGTATCTAATCCTATTTGCTCCCTATGCTTTCATGTTTCAGCGTCAATATACACATAGTAACCTGCCTACGCTGTTGGTATTCTTCATAATATCTATGCATTCCACTGCTACACTATGAATTCTAATTACTCCTTTGTAATTCAAGATATTCAGTTTCGATAACAGAACTAATGTTAAGCATTAGTATTTAATTATCGACATAAATATCAGCCTACACATCCTTTAAACCCAATAATTCCGAATAACGCACGCACCCTCCGTATTACCGCGGCTGCTGGCACAGAGTTAGCCGGTACATTTTCTTAATGTAGATCATTAAATTTCACAAAATTCTTATTGCTACAAAATAAAAGCAGTTTACAGTCTAAAAGACATTAATCCTGCACGCGACATGGCTGGTTCAAGCTTTCGCCCATTGACCAATATTCCCTACTGCTGCCTTCCGTAAAAGTTTGGCCCGTGTTTCAGTGCCAACGTGGTGAACCTTCTCTTAAAGCCACTATCTATCTTCGCCTTGGTGAGCCTTTACCTCTCCAACTAACTAATAGAATATACACCTATTTTATCTCGATAAATCTTTCATTGTAAATATTTCAATTTACAACATATAAGTTATTAATTCCAATTTCTTGAAGCTATTACTTAAGATAAGGTAAGTTATGTATATATTACTCACTCGTACGCCGGTCGTCATCAATATATTGCTATACCATGTTACCCCTCGACTTGCATGTATAAGGCCTGCCGCTAGCGTTAATTCTGAGCCAGAATCAAACTCTTCTTAGTACAAATTTATTTAATTCGCAAAACCTACCATTTATTTTTTCAAAGAACAAAAAATCTATAAGAGATCATCAGCTTATCACTCACTCCCTCTCTATACTTTATGTATAAAAGCAAAGTTTATATAAACCAAAATTTCCTAAATTTTTTTTTATTTTTTTTTATTTTTTTTTAAAAATGTTTGAAATTGTATTATAATCACTGTTTTTATTACTGAAAAATTTTTAAAATTATTTTTAGACTTTTCTAAATTATACATAAAAAATTATAATCTTAATGTAAATTTATTTTCTTATATTTATAGTGTGTTTCAACAAATAAACAAAGATATTTATGTAAAAGATGTTAAAAAATTTTTATTTTAAAGTCAAATGGTCGAAATTATAACTAAGAATTTAAAGAAAAAACAATAAGTTTATATTTTAAATGTAATATTTTTATCGCTGTTGCTGTAAATTAATAAATATGAATAAAATCAGTTTATGTTTATAAAAGCTTATTCTAATAAAATAAAGCCGAAAAATTATAAAAATGAAAGGAGTGTGACATTCGCGTCTTTTTTATTAATAAATAAATTTTTTACACATATATTTTAACTTAATTATATGTGTAAAAATTGTGTTATAAAAAAAAGGAAAAACAAAAGCAGGAAGTCAAAGATATATTTGTAAAAATTGTGGAAAAACTTTTATTTTAAAGTCAAATGGTCGAAATTATGACGAAGAATTTAAGAAAAAAGCAATAAAATTATATTTTGAAGGTAATAGTTCAATGGCAGTTGCAAGACATTTAAAAATTGGAATAAATACGTGTATAAGATGGAAAAAAGCTTATTCTAATAAAATAAAACAGAAAAATATAAAAATGAAGTGTTAAAGTTATAGAAATGGAGAATTATATACTCATATATCAAAAAAAACCGTGTTTTTTAATAGTTTTATTGGAAAGAATAAGTATAAAAAATGTTGGTTATAATATTCCTTTTGATAAAATTATGAAACAATTCAAAAAATGATTCTTCACCAAAAGTAGAACAATAATATTCTGACTGATATAATTTATATTTTAATCTAAATTATCATGGTTGAAAATATAAATCTTTAAATAATAAAAGTCAAACTTATAATATTTGTGTGAAAAATGGTTAAATTCATATTTTAGAAAATATATACCGTTTTTACAGCGAAAATATAAATGTTTTTCTAGATCTTTAGAAATGTATTAATTATTACACCTAAGGTTACTTTAAAAGTAACCAACCAGGACTTAGTCATGGACCATTATATAATAATATTAAATATTGTTGCCTACTTTTAAAGCCGGTTCGGCGATTGAGAACAAAGATCCAACTTTAAGTTGGAGAAAGTTTTCAAATTTAAAAAATATTAATTTAATAAATTTTATATAAAACACATAAATGAATCACTTCTGAATTTCTAACTCCGTAGTTCTTCCTTCAAAAGAAACATAATCTTTTATATTTTCATATTTTATTTCTGTTTTTTCTTTAGTTATTTTTTTATTTTTATCTAAACTAATAGTATATATATATCCATCTTTTAAATTTAAATAAAATGATTTATCTTTACTCTTTCCATATTTGTCATATTTTCCTTCTATATTATTTTCAAAACATTTTTTAATAATATTATTATTATCATATTTTTTTAATAATTTCATCTTTATTTTTACAAAACCAAATCCTGTGTGTTTTAAAATATTGTTAATATACTTATCAAAAATATTCTTTATATAAAAATATGATTTGTCAAATACAAAATATATATCATCGTTACGACCCCTATGATAATATAAATAACAATATATTTTAAATTTTTTATTTTCTATAAATTCAAAATAAAAGTAATCGTAATTTTTTTTTTCTTTTTCTAATTCTATTTCTCCAATTTTGTTAATATAAAAAAAATCGTCTACATTAGTATTTACTACATTTTTATTTTTTTTATCAATATTAAAAATCTTTAATTTTTTTAAAATTTCATCACAGCTATCTATATTATTAATTTTTTCTTCATCATTTACTTCTCTATTTAATAAAAATTTACAAAAATCTTTTATTTCTTTATTTTTTTCATCTATTAAATCATCTAAAGTTTTTTCATTTTTAAAATTTATTTTTTCTTTTACATTTGTTATTGATAACTCTTCATTTAAAATAGTTAATTTATCATTATTATATTCTATTTTTATATCTTTATTTAATAATATAAGTATTTTATTAATAATATTAACATTTTCATTAATATATTTTTTTAAATTATTTAAATAATTAATTGTAATTGAATAGTCATTATTATCTATCAAATTTTCTTCAGTTTTAGATATCTCATTAACTTTACATTTATCTTCGATTTTATCTTGTTTTAATTCTATTTTATTTAAATTATCTACGTTAGAATTAATTTGTTTTATTTTTATATTAGTATTATCAATTTCTTTTAAAAGCGAATCTTTAAAATTTTTTATTTTTTCGACAGAAGTAATAAAATTATTACAAGATTCTTCATTTGTGAAGTTAATATAATTTTTTACTTCATCTAATTTATAATCATTAATTTTTTTTTTAGACCTTTCATCTACCAAACTATTATATTTTTTTATATATCTTTCAACTTCTGTATTTTTAGATTTAATAAAATTTTCTAATTCTATTGTAACTTGTTGTTTTAAATTTTCTATATTTTCTTTATCTTGTATTTTATCATTATTTAATTCTTCAATATTTAAATTTGCAATTGAATTAAATTTTTTTAAAATTCCAATAATAAAACTATTTTTAATAACTTCATCACTTCTTATTTTATTTAATTCATCTTCTAAATTTTTTATATATTCTTGTAATTCTTTAACATTTTCAGAATTTGGATTTGTTATTTTTTTAAAATCTTGTATTTTTTTTGAAATCTCTTCTTTTTTACTATTTAATAAATCCTTTTTTGATAAATTTTTTAAATTTTGAATATTAGAATCATATAAATCTTTTAGTGTACCTAATTTAGTATTAATTTCTATATCAACTTTATCTTTGATTTTAATAAAATCATCAATATCTTTAATTTCATTATTTTCATCAATATTTTTAATCTGTTTCCCTTTGTGTTTGTTATTATATTCTGTAATTTTTTCTTTCAATTTTTTAATTAAAGTATTAATAAATGTTTTCTTTTTATCATTAAAGTCTTTTTTAAATGCTTCATATTTAGCTAGATTATCATTTATTTCTTTTTCAGTAAGTGATATTATATTAAAATTCTTATATTCAATATTTACAAAATGTACACCTAAAATATTTCTATTGTTATATTTTTCAATTTCAGTGAATAATTTTGAACTTTTTGTAGATAAATTAGAATTAAGTTTAGATAAAAATTCACCTTTAAAATTGATAATCTTTGAATTTATAATGTTTTCTTTTTCTTTATTTTTTATTTCATTTATTTCTTTTATTAAATTTTCTATTTTTACATCTAAATTAGCATAATCGTCAATATTATCTTTATAATTATCTAGCAAATTTTTTAATTGTTCAATTTCTTCTTTTAACTTTTTAATTATATTATTAATTTCATCTTTATTTTTTTTATTTTCAAGTTTTTTATTTTCTTTTTCAATTTTTACACATTCTTTTTTTTTATTATTTTCATCTGTTATTTTTACATCATCTTTATTTAAATCTAAAATATCATTATTTTTAAAATTTTTATCTTTATTACTATTACAACATCTCTTATTTTTATCTTTTACTAAATTATTTTTATATTTTTCTTTATGTATTTTATTTTTTTTACCACATGAAAATATATTAAATAAGCATAGATTAAAAATAAAAATTTTATAATCTAATTTTTTTTCAATATCATTAAAATATCTACTAGACATATTTTGTTACTTAAAATTAGAATTTAAAAATTGAAGTTTAAACTAGGAATTTTTTAATAAAAAAATAGAAAATATTTTTTACAATTTTTTATTTTTTTATATTTTTTTTATATAACTATAACTCGTAGATTATAAGTATAATTTTACTAATAATTAAGACTATATGGATAATATTATTGACATTATTAATGACGAAATAAAACGACAAAAATCTGTTATTAATCTTATTGCTTCTGAAAATTATGTATCAAAAGATATTTTAAAAGCTTTAGGTAGTGAATTAACAAATAAATATTGTGAAGGGTATCCTGGAAAAAGATTTTATTCTGGTTGTGAAAACTGTGATAAAATAGAAAATATAACAATAGAATTAGCTAAAAAACTATTTGACGTACAATATTGTAATGTTCAACCATATTCTGGAACCCAAGCAAATATGGCTGTTTATTTTTCTTTATTAAACATTGGTGATAAAATATTATCTTTAGGAATGGATTGTGGTGGGCATCTTTCTCATGGTTTTATTAGATCTTTTTCTGGAAATTTATATAAAAATTGTTACTATCAAGTTAATCCAAAAACAGAATGTGTTGATTTAAATATCGTTGAAGATATTACAAAAAAAGAAAAACCACAGTTAATAATTTGTGGAGCTTCTAGTTATAGTCAAGATTGGGATTATAAAGGTTTTAGAGAAATAGCTGATAAATATAATTGTATTTTAATGTGTGATATGGCTCATACTGCTGGAATAATAGCTAAAAATAGATTAAACAACCCTTTTAAATATTGTCATATTGTCACATCTACAACACAAAAAACATTAAGAGGACCTAGAGGTGGTATCATATTAATGGGAAAAGATTTTGAAAGTAATATTGTTCAAAAATATAAAAATAACGAAAAAATAGAAATGATGTCTAATATTATAAATAGAAATGTATTTCCAGGTATTCAAGGAGGACCACATATGAATAACATAGCTGCTAAAGGAATATGTTTTCAAGAAGCTTTAACCAATGACTTTACAACATATATTGATAATATTTTAAAAAACGCTAACAAATTATGTTCATTATTTATTAACAATGGATATCGTGTTATTTCTAATGGTACTAAAAATCATCTTTTTGTTGTAGATCTAGCATCTAAAAATATATTAGGTATTGATGCAGAAAGAGCTTTAGAAAAAGTTGGAATAATGGTAAATAGAGAAACAATACCTTTTGATAATAAAAACTTTAACAACTGCAACGGCATTAGAATAGGTGTTCCAGCAATAACAACATTGGGTTTTAAAGAAGAAGATATGGATACAATATTCTATTTTATAGATAAAACTCTAAAAAATATCAATAATGACAACATTCTAACCAAACTAAGTTTGGATATACGTTCTCATACGCCGAACCGGCTTAATATATAATGTTTTTATTGTTGCTTACTTTTAAAGTAAGTTGGTTACTTTTAAAGTAACAAACTTTTAGAAAAAGTTTCACAAAAACCAAACTAAGTTTGGATATACGTTCTCAGACGCCGAACCGGCTTTATTACTTGCTTACTTTTAAAGTAAGTCTCAATCTGTGAAGCGTCTATTATTTGGTTACTTTTTAAGTAACCAGGACTTAGTCTTGGTACTTTATTTATTATTTTTTTTACATCCAGAACATTTAAATTTTGCACAACATCTTTTTTTAACTTCATCACCATTATTACCATTACTACCTCCATTTCCTGTATTAGGATTTTGTGATGATGATGTATCTCCATTACGCTCTCCACCTTCAGGTTTATCATCATTTTTATCTTTATGTAAACTATTTAATTCGCTAAGTCTAGTATTTAAAGCTGTTTTTAATGAATTAATATTATCATCCAATCTTTTTTTTGTAAAATAATTAGTTATTTTTTTTTCTTTATCTTTATTGTTTTTTATTGCCTCAGTAATTAAATTATTAATATATGCTTCAACTTTTTCATTTTTTATTTTATTAGTTTCATCAATATAACCTGAAAAATTAGTATATTGCCAAGTTTTTATTTCTTCTATAAAATTACTTCTTTTCTGATATATATCACTAATTATTTTTTGAACATCTTTATCAACACCTAACAATTCTATTTTATCAGTTAATATTCCAATATAACTACTAAATAATTCTTCATTGCTTTTCAAAAACAACTTACAGAATTCTATATTTTTTAAATTATTTTTTAATTTTGTAAATTCTGTTTTCTTTTGATTTATATATTCATTCCCATCTTCAGAAGTAGCAAATTGTGGATCTACTTTAGATTTATTTTCTAATTCCTTCATTAAATTTTTTAAATCTTCAACACTTTGATTTTTATCTTTTGTTATAAATAAACCTTCTATCTTAATAGAATATTCACCAGCTGGTAAAATATTATCACTAGATTCTTCTTTTTTTCCAGAAATATCACACAATTCTATTTTAAAGTCATATATACTTTTTTCATCTTTATCTTTACCTGATTTATCATTTAATTTTTTTTCTATTAATTTTAAAATATGTTTACTTGATAGTTTTTTATAAAAAAAGTCTTCGTCTTCATTTATTTTACTTTCTAAAAACTCATGAATTGAATTATTTTTATCAGTTTTATAATCTGGTGCTTCTTCAGTATTAAGTGGTTTAAATAATGAAAATTTATAATTTTGTTCATTAAATAATTCTTTATATTTATCAAAAACATCATTTTTTAATGTAATTGTTATATTATTTTCTTGTGTAGAAGTTTGAATAATATCAGAATGACTAGGATCAGGTTTTTTTAAACATGTATCTTTTAATCCTTTAATTTTTTTATTTAATTCATTTTCAGTCATGTCTTTACCATTTAATTTAACTAATTCTTCTTTTAATTTAGTTAAATTATTACCTATAAAATATTCTTTATCATAAAAGTTATATTGATCTATGTTTATTTTAATTTTTTTTATTTCTTCTAGTTTTAAAGTTATTGATTTTAATGTTGCAATTAGGTTTTTTGCACTACTTACGATATTATCTCCTACAATATCAACGTAAACTTCTAATATTTTTTTATTTCCACACTCTGAATTTTTAAATTCTTCTTTAAATTTTTCTACTTTATAACTTTTTTTTGTTTTACTTTAATAATATATTTGCCCTTATCATAGATCAATTCATTTTTATTACCCAACTGAATACTCCCATTCTTATTTTCTATAATTATTTCTTCACATTTTGTTAAAAAAGTACTATTTACACATATAAAACTTGCTAAAAATCTTTTAGATATCATACTTGTTATATAAACAAAAACAAAAACAAAAACAAAAACAAAAACAAAAACAAAAACAAAAATTATATAAAAGATGATATTTATTCTTTTAATTTATTATTTATATTATTAACTAAATTTATGCAATTGTAGCTTATATAATATAAATCATATTTTTCAATGATTTTAGAAGTATTCCATTTAGATATGTCTGGTAATAAAATTAAAGATGTACAATTACTTATTAAGTAACAGCAGTTCGGCGTATGAGACTTACTTAAAAGTAAGCAACTAGATGTCTTTACATTTGTAAAGACGAATATATATAGTATTGTATATTACATCATATATTCTTTGTTTCGACTATCTGTCGAAACGTAAAAATTTTTGTCAAACTTTTTATAAAAAGTTTGTGAGGCGATTGAGAAGTAAGATCCAACTTTAAGTTGGTTACTTATAAAGTAACAGCCGGTTCGGCGTTTGAGAACGTAGATCCAACGTTACGTTGGGAAAGTAGTGTAAAATATATTAACTAAAAGGTGTGAATGTAGATAATGAAAATAGTATTTATAGATCTATTGAAGATAAGTTAAATGCTTCAGATTATGTTGTTGATGATACAACAAAAGATTCAAAGAAAATATTTAAAATTGACGATATATTATTGAATAAATATTTAGGTTTACCAATATTTTTAATTGTTGTTTTAAGTATTTTAGGTTTAAGTTTCTTTTGTGGACAAAGTTGTAGTAAACTTATTGAATTATGTATTTCTTATGTCTTGCAATATATTTCAAGTGTATATGTATTAAATAGTTTTGTTAATAATTCATTTTTTAATTGTTTTATAACATCAATAGAATCGATTTTAGAATGTTCTTCATTGATATTTTTTTTACATTTCTTTTTGTTGTTATTGGAAGAGAGTGGGTATATATCTAGAGGGGTGTTTTTAATAGATAAGATAATGAAAAAAATAGGTCTTAATGGTGGTAGTTTTATACCTTTGATAACTAATTTTGGATGTAATGTTCCTGGTATATTAGCTACAAGAACATTAAAAAATAAAACTGTAAAGTTAATAACTATTTTAATATCACCAATGATAAGTTGTCCTGCTAAATTACCTGTTTATGTAATGTTATCAGGTCTGTTTTTAACAGGTTTTAAACAATCATTATTCATATTACTAATATATATTACTGGTATTTTTATGGCTTTTTTGTTTAGTAAATTATTATCTAAATTTTTTTTAAATACTAATAATAATTTATTTATTATAGATATTCCAGAATATTGTTTTCCAAATATTAAAAACATTTTCAATATTTCTTTTTCTAAAATGAAACATTTTATAAAAACAGTTGGACCTTTTATAATTATATTTTCATTCTTAATTTGGTTTTTACAAAATTATCCTAAAAATTATAAAAACAAAAATCTTAAAAAACAAAATATTGAAGAAAGTATAAATAAAGAAAATAGTAATATTGAAAATATAAATAATGAAAATAATAATATAAATGATAATAATAAAGATGTTAATAGAGATAATAATGATAATAAAGATAATGATAAAGATAAAATTACAAACATAGACATAAATAAAGATAAAGTAGATAACAATAATGGTAAAATTATAAATATAGACATAGATAAGGATAAAAATAATGTAGATAACAATAAAGATAAAAATATAAATATAGACATAGATAAAGATAAAGATAATGATAAAGATAAAGATAAAGATAATGATAAAGATAATGATAAAGATAATGATAAAGATAATGATAAAGATAATGTAGACAATGATTATAAAGATAAATATATATATAAAATATCTAAGTATATAGAACCTATATTTAAACCATTAGGTTTCAGTTGGGAAATGGATATAGCTTTAATAGGAGGTATTTTTGCTAAAGAATCTATACCGTCAATATTAAGAACTATGTATACTGATAATAATAATAATTCAAATTTAAAATCAAATTTTAATCTACCAATAATAATGTCTTTTATTTTTTTTATATTGTTTTATTGCCCTTGTATTAATACTATTTTAGCTATTTTTAATGAAATTGGAATATTTTTTACAATATTTATAGTACTTTTTTATACATTGTTTTCTTTTATGTTTTCATTTTTAATGTATAAAATTTTTTCATTTTTTTATTTTTAATTAAATATAAATATAACCTTATAGTATATGGTATTTATACGTAAATTAATAAGTTTGAAAAAAACAATATTATTTTACTCTTTATTTTGTTTATAAAAATAAAAATATTGTATTCGCAGAAGATAAAACTGAAATGAGTGACGATAATGGTAGTAGTTATAGTCAAACAACTATATCTGAAGAATTAGGACTTTCTGATAATGAAGATTATAATGAATCTGATAATGATAAAAAATATAATAATAATAATAATAATAATCAGCAGGCTTATCAACAACCTTATCAACAACAACCAATGCCTATTATTCTTAATATGACACAACCATATTATCCTAATCAGAATAATTCTAGGTCTAAAAAACAGATAAATAAGAAGGTAAAGGCAAAAGTAAAGAAAAATAAAGAAAAATATTTAGATGAGTTAAAAGCAATAAATGATAAGATAATATTTTCTAATAATTATAATTTTGGTGATTTTAAAGATAACGTGAAATTATATAGAGCTTTTACTTTTAACTGGATAAGTCTTCAGACATTGATGCTTATTTCAAGAATTGCTAAGGATAAAAAGGATCATAAAGCTAAATTTAATGAAGGTAATAGGTCTACAATTATTAATTTCTTACAAGATGAATTTACTGAATTTAAAAAAGATACTGATGAAGAAGGTGATTATACTGGTGGAAGATCTGTGGGATTATTGTTAAAACTTGTTAGAATATTGACAAATGTAAAATGGGAATGGAAAAGTATAAAAAATAAACATTTTGCTGTTGGTTTTGAACTTGCACATTTAATAGGTCCTACATGTTTACTAGAATTTAACACAGGTTATGATAAACCTAATGTATTTGGTGGTGGTATTAAAATAGGTTTAACATGTGGACTTGGATGTTTCCTTACAGGTAAAGTAGGTAATTTATATATAAAAGTAGATTTACTTAGTTTATCACTTGTTTCAATGATTATATTACTTAGAAATGGTACATTAAAAAATGATGAAACTAATAAGAGAACAAGTAATAGTGTTTGGGGTAAAGAAAGTGTTAATAAATTATATAATAAATTTATAAAAAGTATGTGGACATTTAAAAGAGTTAATACCGGATGGTCTGGTAGTTTACAAGATAGTGCATGGGTTGATGTTATTGAATCTTTTAGTATAGGTTTAGGTTGGATATTTCCTAAAGTTAATTTATTCGAATATTAGTCCAAAATAAAGTCTATTTTTAATAATTGAAATAAAAAAAACAAAAACCTCGGTTCTTTATAAAATTAGTTTTTATAAGAATTATATATATAAATACATTTGTATTTATATCATAAATATATGCAGGATATAAATGTAGTATAAATATAATATTGAGTATAATATTAAATATAAAAAATATAAATATTGTTATAAAATATGTTTGAATCTTTAAAAAAAGGAATAAGTAAAGCTATTAGTAGCATAAAAGATTATGGGAAAATAACAGAATCAAATATTTCTACAACTGTAAAAGATATTAGAAAAATATTGATTCAATCTGATGTTAATTATAACCTAGCAAAGGAAATAACAGAGAAAATAAAAAAAGAAGCAATAGACACTAAACTTATAGCTTCATTAAATCCTCAACAGTTATTTTGTAAGATAGTTTATGATAATATCGTTGACATAATGTCATGTGGTGATCATAATATAAAATTTGCTCCAAATGGTAAAAAAACGTTAATTTTATTAGTAGGATTACAAGGTGCTGGTAAAACAACATTTTCTGCTAAATTAGCAAAATTTATAACTATAGAAAATAAAAAAAAACCTTTATTAGTAGCTTGTGATATATATAGACCTGCAGCAATAGAACAATTAGAAGTGTTAGCAACACAAAATAATATAGATTTCTATAAAGAACCTAATGAAAAAAATGTAAATAACATAATAAAAAATGCTATAAAAAAAGCAGATGAGAATGATAATGATGTTTTAATTATAGATACAGCTGGAAGACAATCTATAGATAAAAACATGATGGATGAATTAAAAAACATAACAAATACATTTGAAATAAATGAGTCGTTATTAGTTATAGATGGTATGATAGGTCAAATTTCTGTTGATATTGCTAAAGAATTTAATAACACAATAAACTTAACAGGTATAATATTATCTAAGATGGATGGAGATTCTAATGGAGGTGTGGCTTTATCAGTAACAGCACATATTAATAAACCAATAAAATTTATTAGTGTTGGAGAAAAAATAAATCAAATAGAAAGTTTTTATCCTGATAGAATTGCAAATAGAATATTAGGTAAAGGAGATATAGCTACATTATTAGAAAAAGCTGATAGAGTATTAAATGAAGAAGAAGATGATGATATCTTTATTTTTAAAAACAATTTTTCATTTAACGAAATGATTTTTTTCTTAAATAAAATAGAAAAAATAGGAGGAATAAGTAATATCGTATGTTTTTTACCTGATTCAGTAAAAGTAAATGATAACATGGTTAAAGAATGTGAATATTTTGTCAATAATGTAAAAATAATATGTAATTCAATGACACCAAATGAACGTAAATGTTATTCTAAATTAAACCTAAGCAGAAAAATAAGAATATCAAAAGGTAGTGGGAAAAAAATAGAAGACGTAGATAAAATAATAAAATTTCACGAAAGAATAAAACAAATGATGAAATTAGCAAATAATAAAAATTATTTAGAACAACTAAATATAAAAAAATAACCTACTTTTTAAAAAAGTAGCAAAAGTACCTTCTCAATCGGCGAAGCGCCTATTACTTAAAAAGTAATCAACCAACGTGACGTTGGATCCAAGATGTTTCTACATACGTAGAAACGAACACATAACTAATTTTTAATACATTATCTATTAAATTATATTAAGTATTCGTATTTACGAATGTAAATACATCCTGTTGCTTACTTTTAAAGTAAGTTGCCTACTTTTAAAGTAGGTCTCAATTGCAGAACCGGCTTAATATATTATCTATAAAATTATATTAAGTATTCGTATTTACGAATGTAAATACATCCTGTTGCTTACTTTTAAAGTAAGTTGCCTACTTTTAAAGTAGGTTCTTTGTTTCGACCATCTGTCGAAAGTTACTTTAAAAATAACCAACAAGGACTAAATCCTGGACCATTATATTATAATATTAAATATTGTTGCTTACTTTTTAAGTAAGTCCAACGTCACGTTGGTTTTTGATAAAACTTTTTTATAAAAAAGTTTTTTGATTTTAATTTTGATTTTGATAACAATAAATATGAATAAAAGAAATTTTTTAATAGCTATTTTTTTATTTTTTTTAAAGATTTTTACAACAAAATGTGAATCTAGAAAGATACAGTTAATAGTTGTTGTTAATAATAAAGTTTATAGATATTATACAAAATATATAGATACTAGTAAAGGATACAGATTATGGGGTGAAAAATTTGATACTGATTTTACTGTCAATGATAATAAGATAGATTTAAAAAATTTAGAACAGAAAATAAAAAATAATGAATTAGAATTAGTTGGTAAAAATAAATTTAGTGATGATATTAATAATCCTATTAAAAGTAATCTAAAAAATTATATAATTACAAGATATTATATATTTACAGATAATGAAAGAAAAATACATTATTGGAAAATATATGATGATTTAGAATCATCAGATAATAGAGTATTTGATATTCCAAGTTATAATATTAATAAAGAAGCAGATTATTATATTGAAATACCAAAAGATATAAATCATATTTTTGTATTTTTGGAAGATAAAAAAAATTTAGAACTTATAAAAAAAGGAGATATAAAACATATTTCATTTAAATATGATGGAAAACATTTATCTAAAAAAGAAGATTATATAGAATTATCTGAAAACATAAAATTATCAGATTATTTTACAAAAGATAAAAATTTAAAAATATCTAAATATTCTAAAAATAATCAAATTTGTAATTTTATTAATGATAAAATTTTAAAAAATGAAAAATTTAAAAATAATGTTGTAAAACTTAAAGATATTACAAAAGCTGGTAATGAAGAATTTAAATTTGAAGATATTGTAAATAAAGGAGGTTTTATTGATGAAGATTTTTATTTAAATGATAAAGATTTAAATTGTATTGATTATTCTGATAATGATAAGAAAAATATTGAACAAAAAGATATGTATTTAGATTGTAAGTTGAAGTTTAGGAAAAATGTAGATATAATATTTAATATTCCTAAAGGTACAAAATTAGATCAATGTTTAAAAATGAAACAAAAAGCTTTATTAGAATTAGATTCATTTAATCAAAAAGTTATTGAGAAAACGCTATTGGAAACAATATTAAAAATTTCAATTAATAAAAAGAAAGTGGATGGTTCAGAAAATTTACATTTATCTCATTTTTGGAAAGGTTATGAAGGTTTATGGGTTGAAAAATATGAAATAATAGATAAAAATGGTAATATTATTTCTACTGTTATTGGTCCGAATGATAATAATTATATAGATTTTAGTGATAAAGATAATATAGTATTTAAAATTTATCTAACACCAGGATCAGAGATATTAGAAGGTATTTTTGTACATTTACATTTTATAGCTCCTGATGGTAAATTTGTCTCTAGTCAATTATTAAAAAGTCCTAAAAATGAAAGTATTTCAAATAATCAAGTAGTTTTTTTAAATAATGTATTTTTAGATGACGATGATAGAGTTAATAATAATGATATAAATCACCAAAAAGAAAATTATTTGAAACAATTGAAAAAGATATTAAAAGAAGGATATTTTAATAAACAAAAAATATCATTGGATGAAGATTGTTATAAATTTGTTAAAGAGAAATCTAATAGTGCTAAAAAAAAATATGAATATATTGATATTGATTTAGATTTTTCTTGTGATCCTTATGACGTACAAATATTATTTACTGATAAAGCGATTAATAAATATATAAAAAATAATGAAGCAGATGAAGATCCAATTTATTATGGTAATGGTGATCAAAGAACCACTGATAATAAACCTTTTGATGATAATTATGAATACAATTATAAGTATGATTATCAACCAGTAACTGGAGATTTCGATAATTATTATGTTGATAAAACTTATAAAATAAAATCTTTTAAAAATGGATCAGTTAATAGTAGTGATTATATTGATTATGAAATATCTGATTACACAGAAACACAGAATGAATATAAAGAGACAAAAACTCCACAAATAGATAAAAATTTAGGTTATTGTGCTAAATGTATGAGTAAATGTTGTTGTTGCTGTAAACGTAACGTTTAATCTTCGAAACTTTCTGTAGAAAGTTTCACAAAGACTTCTACTTTCTAAGAAAGTACCAACGTGACGTTGGATCCAATATTATTGTTGGTTACTTTCAAAGTAACTTTTGACAGAAAGTCAAAACAAGAATATATGATGTATTTTAATAGATAATGTATTAATTTATTTATGTATTCGTTTCTACGAATGTAGAAACATCTAGTTGCTTATTTTTTAAGTAAGTTATGTATTCGTCTTTACGAATGTAAAGACATCTAGTTGCATACTTTTAAAGTATGAGGCGCTTCTCCGTTTGAGAAGGTATATCCAATCTTAGATTTGTGGTTACTTATTAAGTAACTTACTTAGAAAGTAAGCCGGTTCGGCGTTTGAGAACAAGTTGGTTACTTATTAAGTAACTTGGTTTTTATTCTATCTAGGACATTACCTTTAAAACCTTTTATATTAGATTTTACAAGACGTATTCTTTTATCGATACTAAAAGGTATTGTACAAAACGATTGAGTAGCTATTTTGTTACATTTTTTTTGATATTTTATATAATCATCTTTGTTAGATATCAAAGACTGTTTATAGTTGTAATCGAAGTCATCATCTGCATAAAAACCGTAGTTATTATCACTTTTACCATAATATAACATAGATAAGTTTGATGGAGTATTATAATCAGCCAACCAACAACTCCAAACTATATCGAAATTACCTTTTAATAAATTACTTATATAAGTATTCCAATCATCGAATGATAAAGTACATATTACTAAACCTTCAAAAGCTCTAGTAAATATATCTTGTAAAGTAGAACCCATTTTCTTCATATCATCATTAGCGTATAAATATATATCTATCTTTAATGGATTTTCTTTAGAATAACCAGCTTCTAATAACAGATTTTGAGCTAATTTATTTCTTTCTTTTATACTCTTATCTATCCAATCAAATTCTTCAAAATCCTTTATATCATCTTTAAATATTCCATTAGAAGTATTTTCAGGTATTATAGTATAACTTGGACTACATGTTATCAATGATTTTACAATTTTATCTCTATCTAAAGCAACAGAAAAAGCTTTTCTAACATTAATATCTTGATATTTTTCTTTTTTTAAATTAAAAACCAAACGATGTTGAGATAATACGTCATAAAATTTACATTGGTCTCCAAATTCTTTTTTATAATCTTCAATTTTTTTTCTTGGTAATGCATAAGCAGTCATATCTTCATTACCAGATCTGAATGTATTAAGGTCAACAGAACCATCACCTATCATTAAAAACTTAACTTTTTTTATCTTAACATTATCTTTATCCCAATATTTATCATTTTTTTCTAATATAACATGTCCATTAGGAAACCATGTTTTTATAATATAAGCACCATTAGAAACTATATTTTCTACTTTAGAAAATGCACTTAATCCATATTTTTCTATAGATTTTCTATATACTGGATAATAAACAGGTAATGTTACATAATATATAAACTCACTATTAGGATTTTCTAATTCTATCCTTAATGTGTATTTATCATCAGCAAAAACACCTAATTCTTCAACATTTAACTCACCTTTAGATATAGCTTTAGCATTTTTTATGTCAAATAATTGTTCAATAAAAGACTGACATAATGTCTTAGGGTTTAAACATCTTCTTAAAGAATAAACATAATCGTAAGCAGTAATATCATCACCATTACTCCATTTAGCATTTTTTCTAAGATGAAAAATATATGTTAAACCATCATCAGATTTTTCATAATCAGTACATCCAGTACATATTATATTTGCATTATTATCATAATCTACAAGACCTTCATACATATCATAAATCACTCTTACTGAAGAAAAATCACAACAATTTGCTGGATTTAAAGTTACCACAGCCGGTCCAAGATTTTCTATATAATAATCACTTTTTTTAGAACTTCTTTTTAAAAAAAATATTGATATTATTATAATAATCAACGATATTGCGCAAGAAATTATTTTCTTATTCATATGTAAAAACTACTTATTTTTAAAATAAATATAAACTAATTTTTACTAATTATTTTTTATGGAAATTTTAATAATAGATTTTTTACTTTTATATATTTTTATATATAACTACCATCAAAATAAACAGCAAAAATCTGTATTTAAAATACCTACTTTTAACCAACTTAAAGTTGGATCTACCTTCTCAATCGGCGAAGCGCCTCCTACTTTAAAAGTAGGCAACAGGATGTTTCTATATTCATAGAAACGAATACATAGTGTATTTTAATAGATAATTTATTAAATTAGTTATATATTCTTTGTTTTGACCATCTGTCAAAAGTTACTTTAAAAGTAACCAACCAGGACTAAGTCCTGGACCATTATATAATAATATTAAATATTGTTGCATACTTTTAAAGTAGGTATATTCGTAGAAACGAATACATAGTGTATTTTAATAGATAATATATTAAAATTAGTTATATATTCTTTGTTTCGACCATCTGTCGAAACGTAAAAATTTTTGTCAAACTTTTTATAAAAAGTTTGTTAGGTGTTTGAGAACAAGTTGCTTACTCTTAAAGTAAGTCCAACATTATGTTGGTAATTTTTTCCATAAAACACTAAAATGGAGCACTCATTAAAATAATAGAAAAAATATATTAAATAAAAGAAAGTTGTTTTGTTTTATATCTATCTAAAGGATTAGATTTATAACCTTTTA